>VOFG01000147.1_pt1 | contig 16001 bp, 29 predicted proteins | sample 5384171 | NCBI WGS metagenome assembly VOFG01 (sample SAMN12384726, study PRJNA508395) | human gut metagenome | isolation source: healthy gut F | host: Homo sapiens
GTCCGTGGAAGAAGCATGCAAACAATCCTATCATTCACCGAAGCATCGTCCACGAAAACGGCTCCGGACATGGGGATTTGTTTAAAGGTTTGGACGGAAGATATTACTATGTATATCATGTTCATCATTCAGATTCAATTGTGCAGCCGCGTAAGACACGCATTGTTCCGTTAATATGAAAAAAGGAAAATGACGTATATAGTATAACGATTGATAAAGAAAATGTTATCAAGCCAATGTGGAAATAATAGAAGTATATAAAACAATATGTATTATGATGGATGGTAATTTTATATCTCGAAAAAAAGAATAGGAGGCATAGTTGCTTTATCCTTTTTACAGTTTGGAAATCTCTCGGGACAAGAGCGTCAGAACATAGTTATGATATTGGCAGATGATATGGGTTATTCCGATATCGGATGTTATGGTAGCGAGATAGAAACCCCGCATATTGATAGTTTGGCGTTACAGGGAATCCGGCTGACTCAATTTTATAATACTTCTCGTTCCTGCCCAACCCGGGCAAGTCTTATGACTGGTTTGTATCAACATCGTTTCTGGGATAGGATGGATGTCAGAAGATCCTTTTAAAAATGTCGATAAAGATCCGAAAGACTGGGGTGTTGCTGAATATAGGGGGCTTTGAACCGTAATTGTGTGACTATTGCCGAAGTTCTTAAAAGTTCAGGTTACCATACCTATATGACGGGCAAATGGCATTTAGGGATGCATGGCATGGAAAAATGGCCTTTGCAGCGTGGTTTTGAACGTTTTATGGTATATTGGCAGGGGCTTGCAGTTATCTGAGGCCAGAAGGTGAAAGAGGATTGGTCCTAGACAACGAAAAGTTACCTGCACCCGAGGCACCTTATTATACTACCGATGCGTTTACAGACTATGCCGTTAATTTTATAAATGAACAAAAAGATAATACTCCCTTTTTCTTATATTTAGCATATAATGCTCCGCATTGGCCTTTACAAGCTAAAGAAGCAGATATAGAGAAATATTATGAACTGTATCGTACGAAAGGCTGGGACCAGATTCGTAAAGAACGCCATAAACGTATGGCCGATTTAGAATAATCGACTCAGAGATCGGTTTTGCTGAATGGGAGAATCGTCAGTGGGAAGAGTCTCTCTGAAGCAGAAAAAGATCATACAGCTTATAGAATGGCTGTTTATGCTGCACAAGTGCATTGTATGGATTATAACATAGGAAAACTGATTGAGAGCCTGAAAAGAGTGGAAAGTTGGATAATACTTTGATCTTTTTCATGTCTGATAACGGGGCATGTGCCGAACCGCATAATGAACTTGGTGGTGGCAAGCAAAAAGATATCAATAATCCGGCGGTAAGCGGCCATCCTTCGTATGGCAAAAGGCTTGGGCTCAGACCTCAAATACTCCATTCAGAAAGTACAAACAACGTGCATACGAAGGGGGAATATCTACTCCGTTGATAATTACATGGAAAAATCGTTTGAAAGGTTTTGAAAATACATGGTGCCACGTTCCCGGATATCTTCCGGATATCATGCCGACCATACTGAATGTGACTGGTGCCACATATCCTTCTACCTTTCACAATGGTAATAAGATACATCCTTTAGTGGGCACTGATCTTATGCCGGCTATAAAAGGAAAAGTTTCTTCCATTCATGAATATATGTATTGGGAACATCAGGGTAATAGAGCCTGTCCGTTGGAAAAACTGGAAAGCGGTATGGGATCAGGAAGGAAAAGTTTGGGAATTATATGATATCGGGAAAGACCGCGTGGAGGCTTGTGATTTGTCAGCCGTTCATCCGGATATCCTTAAACAGTTATCGGACAAATGGGCCGTATGGGCAATTGAGACAAAAGTTTTAATTCCATTTCCTAATAATAAAAAATAATATATAGCCATGAAAAGAATAGATTATACTTTTATGTTGACCCTTGGTGCGTCAATAGGTGCTTGTCCTGTATTGGCCGAGCAGAATGTATCAAAACCTAATATTGTCCTTATATTATTGGATGATGTCGGATATTCCGATTTCGGATGTTATGGTTCGGAAATAAATACTCCTAATATAGATCGGCTTGCTGAAAATGGTATTAGACTACGTCATTTTTATAACCAGGCTCGGAGTGCGCCAACCAGGGCTTCGTTGATTACTGGTTTATATCCTCATCAAGTTGGGAATGGTGCTTTTAGGGAAAGTTCCGGGTTATCCGGCATATCAGGGATATCCAAATGAGAATAATGTTTTCTTGCCTGAAGCATTGAAAACAGCTGGATATTTTAATGTCATGACAGGTAAATGGCATTTAGGATATTTTCAAGGTGTTACTCCAATAAGCAGAGGATTTTGACCGTTCACTGAACGCTCCGTTTGGCGGCTATTATTTTTCTTCTGACAAATCATTGAAGAAGAATAAAAAAAGAAAGAACCAACCAACGAAATCTTTATTTGAATGATGAAGAAATTGGATTCGATGATGATCGTTTACCTGAAAATTGGTATTCTACTCATTTGTGGACAGATTTTGGATTAAAGTTTATTGATGAAGCTATTGAAGAAAAACAGCCCTTCTTTTGGTATCTGGCACATAATGCTGCACATTTTCCCTTGCAGGCTCCTGTAGAAACCATCAATAAATATAAGGGAAAATATATGAAGGGATGGGAAGATGTGCGTAATGCACGATTCAAAAAGCAATTAGAATTAGGGTTATTCGAGCGTCCTGACCAGTTAACACCTCGTAATCCCAAGGTTCCGGAATGGGATTCACTGACTCAGGAAGAAAAGGAGCGCTATGACATGCAGATGGCTATTTATGCAAGCTGTTATTGAGGAAGTAGATCGGAGTATCGGGCGTGTGGTAGAACATTTAAAAGAAAAAGGTGTGCTGGATAATACCCTGATTATCCTCCTTTCGGACAATGGTGGAAATGGAGAACCGGGCATAGAAGGACGCTTTGCTGGAAAGAATCCCGGTTCAGCGGGGAGTACAGTTTTTCTGGGTGCTGCCTGGGCAGACGTTGCTAATGCACCATTCTTCTTGTACAAACATCACGGTCATGAAGGAGGTTGCAACACACCGTTTATTGTTTCCTATCCGAATGGAATTGATAAAAGTCTGAACGGCACTATTCAAAAGACAATTACGGACATATAGTAGATATCATGCCTACTTTGGTGAAACTTACAGGCGCTACTTATCCCTCTTCGCGTGGCGGCCATAAAGTACCTCCAATGGAAGGTATATCCTTACTGCCTTTATTAAAGGGAGAACCGGTAAAGCAAACCAAACCGACCATTGTGGAACACGAAGGCAACAAAATGCTGCGTGACGGAGAATGGAAAATAGTGCAGGAATATAAAGAGCCGAAATGGAGGCTATACAACTTGAAGAATGATCCTACTGAAATGCGGAATCTCGCAGATAGGGAGCCTGAAATACTGAACCGAATGATTCATGATTACCAAAAATGGCAGATCATATCGGAGTAGAAAGTGAGATCGAATTCAAGGTTGGCAAATGGTATACTCCTGTAGAAGAATATCTCAAATAAGAAGTATCGGAATTATAATCTTTAATTTATAACATATGAAAATAAGTATCGTAAACTAGCCGTCATCATGCTGACTGCTGTATGTTTCGCGGGGTGTCAACAAGAAGATATTGTATATCCCGAACCGGATGCAAAGGTCGCTGAAACTTATTTGACCTTAAACGAGTCTCACTCAGTCCCTCTACAAGTACCGGGACCAGAGGGAACCTATATATTGAAAGTGATATCTGATGATAAATGGACGTTAAGTAGTTCACAAGCATGGTGCAGCGTATCAGAAACAGAAGGGTTCAAATATTCCCAAGTGCCTGTTTCGTATTCTGAGAATCCATGGAATGAACCTCGTACGGCAGAACTGACTTTTCTTATCAATGAATCGCAGGAGATAAAGATAGTAACTGTGGAGCAAGAAGCCAGCGAAACTTCTTTGGCTGCGGACTCTAAAGAACTGCAATATAACATTGGAGGAGGTGAAAAGGATATTACTCTACAAACCAATGCGGTAGAATGGAATGTCGAAGTAGTGGATGAACCGACCCATACTCCGGTTAAATGGTGTACAGTAACTCCTGTTACAGGAAAAGGAACAGCCACTTTGAAAGTCACTACCGAGAGTAATACGACAGAAGTGGTACGTAAAGCCAGTTTGGTTTTTACAAGCTGCCGACAAGAGTCTGAGTATTCCTGTCATTCAGGCCGACAAACTGGAAGCCTCCTGTCATTACTTTGGATGATCACAACGATTTCCTGCTTTCATGGAATGAAATTACCGGTGTGGACGGCTATGCTCGAAAGTCATTGCAGACCAGAACGAAAACACAATCGATATTCCTTCGGGAACGGCATCTTACAATCTGGATGTTATTGACTGGAAAGGATATGTAGGAATGGTTTCTATTCAGTTATTCTCTTACGCAAACATTGGCGGAGGAACTGTAGCTCAGATGGGAAGTGAAATTATAGAGGCACACAATCTGTTTGACGAGACCAGTGGAGACGGAGAAAAGGATCTGAATATATTATCACGAAGCCCCGTCATTTGAGGAACGTCAGCAAGTATCTTGATAAGAACTACAAACAGACTGTAGATATTGACCTTACAGGCATAGATATGGCACCTATCAGTACAGAACTGGTCAATAACACTTATAACGGTAATTTCACCGGAGTATACGAAGCAACTAAGGGAGATATTATCGATACCGGTACAGGACGTTCTTCCGAACAATATAAGATAAAGAACTGGACGCTGAATAAAAGTTCCAATACTAATTGCGGTTTGTTCGCTTCTATCGGTGCAGAAGGTATCGTACGTAATGTATGTATCGAGAATGTTGTTATCAAGGCCAAAGCCAAAGTTGGTGCGATTGCCGGTAACTGTTCTGGTAAATTATCTCTTGCCACACAACAGGTAATGAGGGAAGCATCAGTACGGCTGCAACTACGGATGCTGAAATCTATCTCGGAGGAATTGTCGGTTATCTCACCGAGAAAGGCGAAGTTTCCTATTGCTCTAATACAGCGGCTATTGAAGGGACAGCCGGTTGTGTCGGTGGGGTTGTAGGACTCATAATGCGTGATGCTAACAATGCTCCTGCCGTTGCATATTGTACCAATAAAGCGAATGTAGTTTGCAGCAGCAAATCACCGGTTGGAGGTGTGGTCGGTTCAATAGCGGGAGCAGCAGGAAATGACCTGATCAAAGTGACTGGTTGTGCAAATTCAGGAGAAATTTCTGGAACTCAGGCTAACAATCAAGTAGGAGGAATTGTCGGTCGTGCAACTATTGATACCGAAATATCCCAGTCTTACAATACTGGTTCTATCACTGCGATGGGCTCGGCAAGTGGTATCATCGCACGTATGGGTGGAAACAATGCTATAGTCAGAGATTGCTACAATACAGGTGCGATAAAGAGCACAGGTACAGCTAACAATGGCAACCGCAATGGCGCAGGAATTGTAGCGACATGTACTATAGCAGCAGGAGGTGGCATGACAATCGAAAACTGTCATAACGTAGGAGACATGACAACTGCGAACGGGGCTTCTTTCGGAAACGGACTGTTCCATCGTACTGATGGCAAGATTTCTCAAATAACAATGAAAAATGCTGTTTCTCTTTGAACGAAGACGGAAAGTCACAGAGTAGCGGAAGTGACTCATACATATCAGGTGGTTCTTCCAGTTATAAGAACCTGTCTGCAAGTGAAATGAAGAACACATCTTCATTCACAAACTGGAATTTCAGTACGGTTTGGGAAATGGGAAGTGAATACCCGACATTACAGGGCTTATTAAAATAAGGTTTAACAATCAATGAATAACGAATATAATATTATGAAACAGAAGATTCGATTTAAGTTGACGGATAGATACTTAGTCCTACTAATATGCTTTTTTAGGATATATATCAACCGTATCAGCACAGTCTCATAAAATTTCCGGTGTGGTAGTTGATGAAGGAAAGTCTCCTATCATTGGAGCTACAATCCAAGTGAAGGGTGCTAACAACGGAACCATTACAGACATTGACGGTAACTTCTCGCTGGAAGTAAAAAATCCCAAGGCCCAGTTGCAGATATCGTATATCGGATTTACTACTATAACTGTTCCGGTACAGTTAAAAGGGAAGATGACGATTACAATGCAGGAAGCATCACGCAATTTGGACGAGGTAGTGGTCATCGGCTATGGAAGCGTTCGCAAATCAGACCTTTCCGGTTCGGTAAGTGCTGTCAGTATGAAGAATGAAAGGCTGAGATTATGCCTATCACAAGTGCCGACCAATTCTTGCAGGGACGTATAGCGGGCGTCAGTATCGCAGCTAACAGTGGTGCACCCGGAGCGGGCATGAATATTCAAATACGTGGTGTCTCTACACTGTCAGGCAATACAGACCCGCTTTATGTAGTTGACGGTTTTCCGATAGAGGCTGCTACAGCAAGTGTAAATGGTGGCACCAGTGAGTTAAGCCAACAGCCGGCGATGAATCCGCTAGCTTCCATCAATCCCAATGATATTGAATCTATCCAGGTTCTGAAAGATGCTTCCGCAACGGCTATTTATGGTTCACGTGCTACGAACGGAGTTATTCTGATCACAACCAAACAGGGAAAAGAAGGAAAAGTCAATGTGAACTACAATGCCCGTGTAGATATTTCCAACATTGCCAAACGCTATAATTTACTGAATGCTCATGACTATGCGCTTTTTGAGAATGAATTGGATCGAACCTCTAACGGTTACGATATGCAAGGAAACGTCATTCCAAGTACAAAAGTCCCCAGACATACAGATGATGCCTTGGAAAGATATAAGATTTATTCAACTGACTGGCAGGACTTAATGTACCAGACGGCAGTATCTCAGGACCACCAGTTGGCTGTCAATGGTGGTAACAAGATGACTCAATATAATATTACTGCCGGCTACACCGATCAAGAAGGTATTATTATGAATACTGGACTCGAACGTTATTCTTTCCGTCTGAATCTTAAATCTGAAACTGCTTGCCAAGCGTTTAGTTTTGCAACTGAACACAAGTTATTCACAGACTGAGCAGAAGCAAACGTCGCACTCTCAATCTTCAAGTATGAACCAAATGGTACGGCGTATTTTGACTACCAAACCGACATTAATGCCTGGAGATCAAATTTATGAAGATGAAAATGTGGAATATGTTCCGGCAGACAATCCTTATATTATGGCGACCGAACTAAAAGACATTCTTCAACAACGGTTCTTCATACTGAATGCATCTTTGACATATAACTTTGGTAAAGGGCTTTCCTGGAAAGGTGCCGGTAGCTTCAACCGCACAGACGGTTCGCGTTCTACTTATTATCCAATAGGTACCAATGCTGGAAACAGTGCCCATGGTATGGCATTTCGTGGAGAAGACAATCGCCAGAATATTGTATTGGAAACGACGGTTAATTATGATCGTAAATTTAAGAAGCATCATCACATCAATGCTGTCTTGGGATATACGCATGAAGACCGTCAGAGAAAGACACTGGCAATTCAGGTAGGTGATTTTTGCAGGCAATGACTTGTTGTACTACGCTATCGGAGAAGGAACGAATACGATGGACAAATCCAGTTCAGTCATTCAAACTAAACTTTCCTCTTTCTTAGGACGTATGAACTACACCCTGTATGACCGTTATATTTTCACGGCAACCGGACGCTACGACGGTTCTTCTTTGTTGGCAAGTGGAAACAGGTGGAGTTTCTTTCCATCATTTGCAGTAGCCTGGCGCATTAATCAAGAGAAGTTCATGAAAGACATACCTGCTATCTCTAATATTAAGCTACGTTTGAGCTATGGTGTTACAGGTAACCAAAGCATTGCTTATGCTGCTCCGCTCGCCATTATGAACCATGTCCGCTCTTATTCCGGAGGTGCAGTGACTCACGGTATGGTCAACGGGAAGGCTGGCTAATCCTAATTTAGGTTGGGAAAGTACTGCTACCTACAATGCCGGACTGGATTTAGGTTTTATAGACAACCGTTTTAGAGTAACCATGAATGTATATCAACGTACTACCAAAGATATGCTGATGAATTTTGGACTGCCTTTATCATCCGGATACGGTTCTATACCTTACAATATGGGAAAAATGACCAATAAAGGATTTGAGTCTGGAAGCCAGTGCGGATATTCTGACAGGTCGCGTAAAATGGACTCTTGGAGGAAACATATACCTGAACCGTAATAAAGTAGACGATATCAGCGGCAATGAGTTACTGGGAACCTCCTATCTGGCAGGTGGCGGTGTATTCAGCCAAAGCATACATATCACTAAAGCCGGTTATCCGGTAGGCAGTCTTTTATGGCTACGTAGTGGATGGTGTTTATCAGAATGAAGCAGAAGCAAAACTGGCTCCATTTGATACTCCACAAGCTACTCCGGGTTCTTTGAGATTCAAAGATATTAGTGGACCCGACGGGTTGCCGGATGGAAAAATAACTTCTGACGATATGACTATCATCGGTACGGCAGAACCGAAATTCAATTATGGTATTAATTCTGAGCTATCTTGGAAGGGCCTGACATTATCCATGATTTTCACGGGCCGTGTAGGAGGTGATATCGCCAATTTGAACCGTTATTTCTTGGATTCTTTTACAGATACCAACGACAATATTCGTGCTGAGGCTTGGGAAGGAAGATGGCAGGGCGAAGGAACCAGTAACTTTTATCCGGCAGTAAACGGTTCGCAAGGCAGTTCTTACTTTAACAAGCGTTTCTCTACCTTCTTGCTTGAAGATGGTTCATTTTCCGTCTGAAGAATCTGACACTCGCCTACCAGTTTAGCTTGAAAAAACTACGATGGCTACGTAGTATACGTGTATTCGGTACCGTTACCAATGTCTTTACAATCACTAATTATAGCGGTTATGATCCGGAAGTCAGCATAACTTCGGGCGCTATGTCACCTAATGTTGACTATGCTGCTTATCCTTCTAGCCGTACGTATTCTATGGGTATAAATCTAGCTTTTAACATCAAAATACTGAAAATATGAAGAAATATATATTATCCTTACTGATAGGAACAGCGCTGCTTTCAAGCTGTTTGGATGTAGATATTGTAGACCGTGTAGAAAAAAGAGGACGGATTCTTCAAAACGGAAGATCATGCCTTGGCGGCTATTAACGGGGTATATTCCACTCTTTACGCTTTCGCTTATCATAAAACAAACTGGGCTATCATACTTCCGACCTATGAAGACGCTATGTTCTCTACCGGAAATGCTGTACCTGCCACTGTTTCCAACAATACACACAGTGCTGGTTCCGCTCCAGTTGTTAATTTTGGGGAGAGCTATATAATGGCATTAAAAACGCTAATGAAGTAATAGCACGTGTTCCTTCTATTTCCTTCAAAAGTGAAAATGATAAGAATCGAATCATTGCAGAAGCCTACTTTCTGAGAGCACTTTATCATTATGACTTAATGCGCTTGTATGGTGGTGTTAATGGTATTCCTATTGTTATTGAGCCTGTGACCGGAATTGAAAACGCATATGTACCACAATCTCCCGCATCTAAAGTTTACGAACAGATAATAAGTGATTTTGAATATGCAGCCGGACTGAACGATGATGATACTCCCCCGTTTGCCGAAACGTTTAGATCCGGCGTACACAAGCGGACGTGTAACTAACGGAGCCTGCTCATGCATTTTTGGCGGAAGTCTACTTGACTCTCGGAAGATGGGAGGATGCAGCCAGAGAAGCCCAAGAGGTGATTTCTTCCGAACAATATACGTTTGTCAATGATTATCAGAATTTATGGGACATTGAGCAAGAGTCATTAGCTCAAACCGAACATATCTTCTCAGTACCTTTCTTTCGTGACAAAGATGCTTTAGCAGATCAGTCATTGGGTTCTAATATTGCTCATTTATTTAATCCGGCAGGTGTGCAGGTTGGTGGTAAATTGGTTTCTGGAAATCCCTATGGAAAAGGAGCAGGAGCTTTCATAGGGTACAAAAATGGTTTATCAAATATTTTCAGGACGATCAGGGTAATCTAGGATACAGTGACCCCTCTGTTGATGCATCCATTGATGAATCCAAACTCATTTCTAAAGATTACCGGATTGAGGTTACATTCTGGAGACGTTTTCAACAAAAGAACAATAATACAGGAGTATTGGGCAATATCGTAACCGTATATCCTGCTGCCGGAGGCAACTCACAGGAGAACTGGGGATATATCCGCAAATTTATTGATCCGCAAGGTATCAATAACCGTACCAATGAAAACGATATGCCACGTCTGCGTCTGTCCGATATGTATCTTATAAGAGCAGAAGCATTGAACGAACTTGGAAAGTACACAGAAGCCTGCCAGGCTATCGATATGGTGCGTGAACGTGCGCGCAAAGCGAACGGAACCGAACGTGCTTATCCGAAGTATATAGGTTCGGACAGACCCGATAATATCGGACGTACCTTGACCAAACAAGAATTCCGCTGGCTGGTATTCATGGAACGGGGATTGAATTTGCCGGTGAACAGAAACGCTGGTTCGACCTTATTCGTATGAAGTATGATGAAAACACGCAGATGTATGACTACATAAAGGATACATTCATTCCATCACGACCGGCTGCGGATGTACAAAAGCAAGGAGTTATGGCTGCAAGAAAGAAATATTTTCCGATACCATTTGCAGAGGTTTCTCGCAATGATGGAGTACAGCAAAATCCCGGGTACTAAAGATATATGTTTAAATTAAGCACTCCCATGAAAGGAGAAATAAATTATGAATAGACTATTTTTGAGTGTTTCTGTTGCATTAAGTGCGACAACTTGCTCTTTTGCGCAGCAAATCACGCAGCCTAATTTGGTGTTGTTCATAGCCGAGGATTGTTCATATTACGATTTAGGTTGCTATGGAAGTGTGGATTCGAAAACACCCAATATAGATAATTTTGCCACACAGGAGTGCGTTTCACCCAAGCCTATCAAGCTGCTCCTATGTCATCGCCTACCCGCCATAATCTGTATACAGGTTTATGGCCTGTGGGTAGCGGAGCTTATCCAAACCATACTTGTGCTGATCAGGGTACTTTAAGCGTTGTGCATCATTTGCATCCATTGGGGTATAAAGTAGCTTTGATTGAAAGAAGCATGTTGCTCCAAAGTCAGTATTTCCCTTTGATCTCTACGTGCCTAGTGAAAAGGGCGAATTACATTTTGAAGCTATTCAGGAATTTATCGCTGATTGCAAAAGGAAAGGCCAGCCGTTTTGCCTGTTTGTTGCTTCCAATCAGCCACATACCCCTTGGAATAAAGGTGATGTCTCACAGTTCGATCCGGATAAATTAACTTTGGCACCTATGTATGTAGATGTTCCACAAACACGTCAGGAGTTTACTAAGTATCTTGCAGAAGTCAACGTTATGGATCAGTAGTTTGGTAACGTACTCTCTATTCTGGAACAGGAAAAGGTCGCTGATCAATCTGTTGTAGTATATTTGAGTGAACAAGGAAACAGTCTGCCTTTTGCCAAATGGACTTGTTATGATGCAGGCGTACATTCGGCATGCATTGTCCGCTGGCCGGGGAGTAGTCAAATCGGGGAGTGTCAGTGATGCATTAGTAGAATATGTGGATATAGTTCCTACTTTTTGTAGATATAGCAGGAGGAAAACCGCAGGCGAGAGTAGATGGTGAAAAGCTTTAAATCTGTTTTGACAGGGAAGAAGAAGGAGCATAAGAAATATTCTTTCTCTCTTCAGACTAGCAGGGGAATAAATAAAGGTCCGGAGTACTACAGGATACGCTCAGCCTATGATGGAAGATATCGATATATTGTTAACCTTACTCCGGAGGCAACCTTCCAGAATGCGATGACTGCTACGCCTTTATTTAAAGAATGGGAACAGCTTTGCAGAGACAGATTCCCATGCAAAGGCGATGACATTCAAGTATCAGCATCGTCCTGCCATTGAATTGTACGATGTACGGAATGATCCATTTTGCATGAACAATTTGGCAGGAGATACGAAATACTCCAATATTATTATTCGGCTGGATGCAGAACTAAAGAAATGGATGAAAGCGTGTGGAGACGAAGGGCAAGCTACCGAAATGCGGGCGTTTGATCATATGCCTTCAAACAAAAAAAGTGATGTGTAAACAGTGTGCAGATTGAAGTAGATACTTCTAATGGTCTTCATCCTATGGGACAATGGATTCAGGAGGATAAATGTTTTATCTTTGATATTGATGAGGTCAGTTATCTCGCTATCCAATGACAGATATAAATAAACCTGTTAATTTGAATGAAATGATAAAAAGTATAATAATGCGAATTAAACTAATACGGTGTATAGAATTAAAGGCTATTGTAACATTATCTTTAGTTCTTATTAATAGTGGAAACCTATTAATAGGTAGCAACCTGTTTATTAGAGATAACAATGATTTAAGTGCAGATACGATTTTGAGATATAATCACTATCCTACAGGTAAACTCTATGTTTATTATTCCAAGGACCAAACGAATCAGAGTTCTCCGGCTGTTATTTTCTTTTTTTGGTGGAGGTTGGAATTCGGTTCTCCTAAACAATTTGAATCACAAGCCAGTTATTTGAATAAGTATGGAGTAACAGTTGTATTAGCTGATTATCGAACCCAAAAAGAATGCAGGTACTACTCCTAAAGAAGTTTTAATGGATGCAAAATCAGCTATGCGTTATTTAAAGCAGCATGCAATGTCCATACATGTTGATCCTGATAAAATATTGGCAGGCGGTGGCTCTGCAGGTGGACATTTGGCTGCTGCAAAAACTTTTTGTCATCAAATTAATAATCCGGAGGATGATCTTAATGTGTCATCAATTCCTAAAGCTTTGATCCTTTTTAATCCGGTTATAGATAATGGACCTCATGGGTACGGATTCGACAGAGTAAAAGATTATTATAGATTTTTCTCCTATACATAATATAAAAAAAAGATGCTCCTCCTGCTATATTTTTTTAGGGAGTGAGGATAATATTGTTTTGCTTGAAACGGCTCTAAAGTTTAAGAAGAAAATGGAACATGTAGGGTCACGTTGCGATTTATTGCTATATCCGGGACAAAAGCACGGTTTCTTTAATGCTAAGTTTGAAGAATTTTTTGAAAAAACGATGTCAGCTACTGTGGTCTTCTTGAAATCTTTAGGATATATTAAATAGAGGCTTTTGATTTGCCAGTCGTTTTTTATCGGGGATTTTTCCATTTAAAAGCTGTTTGCATATTAAAAAACACTTAGAATTTGGATATTTCCTCTTTATTATGGTTCATTTCTGATTCGCTTCTGAATCTGCTTCCCAACCACTACAATCATTGCTGTCGAATACAATAAACATTTTCTTTATAAAAAATAATATCCGCAGGTGCATAAATTAATTCGTCCGCCTATAGACAACGTTTCGTCCGGCTATAGGCAAACGCAACGTCGGCTATAGGCAAACTTGCGTCCGGCTATAGGCGGACGAATTAATTTATGCACTGCAAAGGATTATTTATTGCACAAGCCGGAGCTAAATTTAGCATAGGAACTCTTTATCCAATAAATTATCTACTTTCAACTTTTGAGAAAAAAGTTGTCGAGCTATTTTGGTGGCATTTATACTATCATTTATCTCTCTGTATCATTTATAGTTAGGTCAGAAAATGAGAATCAATAAATTTCAAAGTAGAAGTATTCTTCTCCCAAGATAACCTGGATAATTGTCGGGAAGCTTCCTTCTAAAAAAAATCCTTGATGAAAAGCCTATGCTGCAGAAAATAATAAGACGATAAAGACACCATATGGAAGCAATGGAAAGGGACAGCAAACATATACGTTTGCTGCTGTATATAGCCTAATAATAATGGAAGTAGTAATACCAAAGTATATGATGACATTACTTCATAATGAAACACCCTTTCTCCAGCATTACTTATGCCCAACTGCATATGTGAATAGCATCTATTCTTTCGTCATAATAACGTCATCCGGGACAGAAAAGCCAATTGGTCTCCTTTCTGCATCACTAATAGATTCATCACCTTCTGTCTCATTCCAAATACCTGTTAATTCATCCAGTTTCCAGCGAATCTTAGTAGGTGACAATAACTGTATGTATCCACCTGTAATTCCCTTACCACCAAAATGTCTTTTACGTTGGTCATAAAACCAAACGCTAACATAATTGGGATTGATATCATCTAAACGAAGTGAGTGATTAGAAACCCAAATATACATGTTATTAGGACGAGGGTCTTTTGAAAAATCCCAATATACAGGGAATCCACTCATATAGTTCTCTAATACCTCTCCTCTAACAGAAAGATAATATCCTCCATAAAGTCCGTTAATTAGATCGTTTCTCCATGCCTCTTGCCCTTTTGTAGCTTTATTTTGAAAATAATATCGTTCTTTTGATAAATCCAAGTACCTTCATAAGAATCCAAATTCTTAGTAGGACGTACATTCTTCTGTGCTGTAATAGTATTACTAACAACTAATGCTAATAAGATAAATTTGAATGTTTTCATTTTATATGTACTTGCATTTTTAGTTACATCTAATTATAACCTATGACTATTAGTGAAAAATTATTGTCGGGCATATAATTCCTGCAATACACATTCCACGCAATACTTATTCTTTCGTCATAATAACGTCATCTGGGACAGAAAAGCCAATTGGTCTCCTTCCTGCGTCACTAATAGATTCATCACCTTCTGTCTCATTCCAACTTCCTTTTTCCTCTTCCAGTTTCCAGCGAATCTTAGTAGGCGACAATAACTGTATGTATCCACCTGTAATCCCCTTACCACCAAAGTGTCTTTTACGTTGGTCATAAAATATTATACCTAAACTTCCTAATTCATCAGTATAAGGACTGTAAGCCCATATAAACAAATTATTAGGCTGACACTCTTTTAATACATCCCAACACGTAGGAAGTTCTCCCATATAATCTTCCAATACTCTTCCATTGACTGATAGATAATATCCTCCATAAAGTCCATTTGCGGTTTTTTTTGTCCATAGCTGTTGACCTTTTTGAAATTTAATTTTAAATACGGTATCATTTTTCTGATAAACCCAAGTACCTACATAAGTATCTAGTATCTTAGCAAAATTTTGATTTTCTTGTGCTGTAGCATTAATTCCTAGAACTAATAGCAATACAATAATTCTAAATGTTTTCATTTTACATGTACTTTCATGTATTAAATATTAATAAGCATTAGATATAAGTTTGTTTTTTAATTTACAGATTCAGTTGTTTGATAAATTCAGTAGGAGTGATATTAAACTCTTTCTTAAAACATTTTGTAAAATAGTCTTCGGTCGTGATGTTCTCGGACGAGCGTTCATCGGGGTTGTAAGCATCCTCGGATACATTCAGGGTAACGATAAAATCCGAACCTTTGTTGATTTCGCTTTCTACCCGGATTTCCCCTTTGTGCATGTGTATGAGCGAACGCGTAAGCGATAATCCCAGTCCGAATCCCTCGCGATGGTCGCGCTTCTCAACTTGGTAGTAACTTTCAAATATTTGTTCTTGAGTTTCTTTAGGAATCCCCCTGCCATTGTCTCTGACGGAGATTTGCACAAATGTTCCTTTCTCTTCTTTTATTAGTTTGGCACTCAACTTGACGTATCCGCCGGGCTGGGTATATTTAAATGCGTTTGAGAGCAAGTTATAAAGAATCCGTTCCAGCTTGGAAGGCGAGAACCAGACTTCCTCTTCGGTGTCTTCCAGATTGACGATGAAGTCAATTTCCCGTTCTCCGGCTACAATGTCAAAGATGTGCGACAGTTCTTCCAGAAAGTGCATGATGTCTCCCTTCCGGACGCTGATACGCATCTGTTTCATCTCGATTTTACTGAACGTCAATAGTTCATTAATCAGATAATTCATCCGGTTGG
>VOFG01000331.1_pt1 | contig 16001 bp, 14 predicted proteins | sample 5384171 | NCBI WGS metagenome assembly VOFG01 (sample SAMN12384726, study PRJNA508395) | human gut metagenome | isolation source: healthy gut F | host: Homo sapiens
AAGAAACTGACTTGATGGCGTCCGGACCATCCGGCACCCAGAAGGTACGGTTCTCGAGGTTCTCAACCGTTTGCTGCAGATGCGGACGGTATCCGGTGCGCATCATATTAACGCCAGTCAGTTTCGAGAATTCCTGAAATGTGATGGTATAGTATTTCGATGCATCCAAATCGCTCTTTTGGTCGATTTTAGAAAGCAGCATAAAAAGAATCTTCTGCGAGTTTGTTTTGCTCTTCACGGGAGCTTGTTTTGTGTTTCGGAGTAGATTGTTTGCTTTGGGAACAGAGCTTTATTTCGGTTAACTTGCGAAAAGAACCTCTGTTTGACTCGAAAAGAACCTCTGCTTTGAATTGCATAAGAAATTGCAGCTCAAGTAGCAGTGTACTTATAAGCAGATACAAACTGAAACGTAAATAATCTCTGCTCTACAATACAGTGTTCCCAATCAAGTGGGGGAGGGAGGGCCGTTCTGAACCACAACAGATAATGGGAATCACACCATTCTAACTGTAGTTCTTTGCTGAAAAGAAGTATTGGCAAAGCCAAACGAAAATAATCTCCGTCTTGCAATACACCTGGCATGAACCTTCAGGTCCCTTGAGTAAAGTCCCCGCCTCAAAAATGAGACGTAAATAATCTCCGTTTGCTACGAAACGGCTAAGAGTTCTGATTGATTAAAAATCGAACGAAAATAACCTCAGTCTTGATTAGCCGTTATGTTTCTGGCGCTATCCAAAATTCAATGAAAATAACCTAGAGTATAACCTTTTATCTGATTCCAAACGGGCGCAGCTGCTGTACCATGCTCTCATGGGGCACTTACAATATAATAGTTTGTTTTGCAGTAAATGTCATTATCCTTTACGCATATATTACATCCAAAATGAACTATTGCATTGGAATTATACAAACAGTAGACACAATTCATACGAGAAAGCAATAAAACGGAGGAATCAGAGATTATTTACGTTGCAGAATTGGATTCGTAAGGATAAAGCAAAAGCACGGTAATACGATTATAATACTAACATTCTGATGATAAAAGCAAACACATATGAGAGAAAATTAACGTTGCAGTTTTGATTTTGTAATTATAAGAAGGATTCTAAGAGAGCTCTATGGGGAATCAACGGGAAAAGCGCGGAAGTTGCGAAATAAGAATTACAAAGTGTTAAATATAGCACGATTTTACGTTCTGGAAACACCATGAGGCGTTTGGGTTCCCGTGACTTTAGAGAAATGAACGTAAATAACCTCGTTTTACATTGCAGCAAAAATCTGACGTAAATAACCTCCGCTTGAAATAAGCTAGTCACTGGTAGAGAGGAGCCAGAAGATGAACGTAAATAACCTCTGTCAAGTCGTTCTCAAGATACCGCTTTCCCAAAATGAACGTAAATAACCTCGGGTATAACGCAGCCGTGATAGGGAGGCTCGCCTATAATATCCAGAACGGAAAGAAAACACTCTCCGGTTGGCACAACTCAAGAAATTTAGGCTCACATGATAGTAGGGGAGAGAAGGTGAGACACGAACAATGAATGAGCAGCAAAACCAAACTCGAATGAAAATAAACGCTGTTTGATGTGAACTCCACAAAGTGTGATATGCATTACCTGGAATAGCCCGATAGTTCTGAATGCAAAAGTAAAACGTAAATAATCTCGGAATAGTATATTGATACTACGCATTCAATCTGTGTTATGAAAAAACTGGAACGAAAAGAATCTCAGGTTAGATTGAATAGGAGCCTAAATACTGTGAAGCGAAAAGCAAACGTAAATAATCTACGTTTGTTTGGAAGGCTTCAGGAATGAAAGATGAAGCTAAAAATGAAAATGAGCTCCGTTAAGACAGAACAGAGAATACTCTGATATTAAGAAGCCTCTAAATAGAGCAAAAGACGAAACACGAATGAAAACAATCTCTGTTATAGTCTCAACAGAAAAAGTGGAACGTAAATAATCTCTGTTTAGTTGAGCTGAATGGATTGGTTTGGAAAGAAAAAAGTAACAGTGAGAACCTCAGAATACCACAAAGGCCAAGGATAATGTATTTATGCAAGTTTTTCTGAATGCCCACTTCGCCTGAGAGCAGCAAGAAAAGTCGACGTAAATAATCTCCGCTATGTTTATCCAAAGCAATTTTGAATTTACAACAACAGGAACGCAATAACATGGACATGAAATAAACGAAATGCAATAACAGGTACGCAAGTGATTTACACATTGAAAGAAACTGTAATTGTGAAATGATAGTTAACAAAACAACAATTTGTTGTGACCAAAGTGCAGGAATGGTATAATTGAAGTATAAGAGTTTTCTTTTCGCACCATCATCCGAGGCATCCGAAATGCAGCTGACACAGAAATGGTTGAATGATACATTAGCAAAGAACCCTGCGCTGAGTATTCAGGTGCAGTGTGGAAAAGACTGTGCCAAAGCCAGCAAAGCAAAAGAAGTCAAAGTGACGCATCCCAAATACGGGAATCACAAGGTTTATGCGTACGAGGACGGATTTGTAGCAGGGAACAAGAATGCAAAAGAGCATGGCAATATCGTGGATGTGTTTGACTCTACGAAAGAATATTGTCGGTGGTTAGATTTGCAGATACTTGAAAAGGGCGGAAGTATCACGGAGCTGAAACGGCAGGTCCCGTTGACAATTCAGGAAGCGTTTCAGTATGAAGGAAAAAGAATTCAGAAAATCGACTACCGAGCAGATTTCTATTATCGAGATAAAAATGGCACGGTCGTGGTAGAGGATGTAAAGGGATATGACCAAAAGAACGGGAAGTACATTCAAACCGAAGCTTTTCGCCTAAAGTGGAAACTACTTAAATCAATGTATCCGGATTATCATTTCGTGTTGTATTAAGGAGTATCAAATGGTTGGCAGCTATCAGACAATAACATATAAAAGATATGCAGTACAAAGTGCAACAAAATTCAAGGCTAAAATCGTTGATATTCCATTCTGTGACCCTGAAAGCGGCTTTTCAATTCTGGTTGCATCTCGGATTGAAGACGGTAAGAGCATTGTCCTCAAAGGCATTATTCCGAACCCTGTTGAGAATGCTTATATTACCTATCAAGGGCACTGGGAACAAGATGCACGGCGGGGAACACAGTATGTTAAGGTCGAAAGTTGCAAAATTGATTATGAAGCTGGCGGCACAGATTCTATCTATGAGCTGTTGACCAGCGGGTATGTACCGGGAGTTGGACCTGTAACGGCAAAGAAAATCATCAAAGCGTTTGGTGCCGATTCCCTCAAAATAATCGAGAAAAGCCCGGAAAAGCTGACGGAACTGGCCGGAATCAAAGAGAAGGCAGCAAAGAAAATCCACGATGCCTATATTCATATCGCAAAAGACCAGGAATTGATTTCTTTTCTACTTCCCTTCATCTCAATGCAGAAAATCAATGCCGTTCTGAAAGAGTACGGGGACAGCAAGCAGGCATTAGCTGCCATCAAGGAGAATCCGTATTGCCTATATCAAGATGTCAGTGGCATCGGGTTTGCTGCATCTGACCGCATTGCGTTGGTCGGGCTGGGAATGGACAGGAAAGACCAGCGCAGGGTGGAAGCTATCGTGCTGCATTCGCTTGAGGTGCAGGCACAGATGGAAGGCCATTCTTTCGTTTGGCTGAATCAGTTGATGGCCTGCGTGGCAACGACCGTGGAAAAGGAACTGCACGAATCACGAATTCCTGAACAGTCAATACGAGATGCTGTGAATGGCGCGAGACGAAAAGGACTGCTGGTGGCAGAAAAGTCTAGCGGAAACGCAAGCGGAAAACCTCTCTTCTGCGTTTATCTGCGCCGATACTGGGCACTTGAATGCGACATCACGTTCCTTTGCCATACATTGCACCACTGCATGAATGCAGCGTGCGGCATAGTCTCGAAAGCCGATGTGGATAGAGCTATCCAGAACGTGCAGATGAAAGATGGCTTTCTGCTGGGCGACACTCAAAAGCAAGCAGCATACACGGTGTATGGCAGTGACAGCCAGAACGTGACGGTAATCACTGGCGGCCCCGGCAGCGGTAAGACGACTATCATCAAAACCATCATTGAAGCGTTTATGGTTGCTAAAGGCAGCTACTATAAAGAAGAAGACATTCTGCTCTGTGCTCCTACTGGTCGAGCATCGGCAAGAATGCGGGAAGCAACAGGACACGCAGCATCCACGATTCAGTCAGCGTATTTTGGCTGCTTTGATAATGAAGCGAGTGTGATTGTGGTTGACGAATTCTCGATGTGTAACCTTGAAACGGCGCATATGGTATTCTCACTTGCTTCCCATGGCTGCAAACTGGTCATCGTGGGAGACCCTGACCAGCTTCCTGCAATCGGAGCGGGTAACGTTCTTCGGGACTTGATTGACAGTGGAGAAGTGAATGTATGTAAGCTCTCCTCCTGCCATAGAAATATGGGCGCGATTGTAGAGAATGCAATACACATCAATGCTGGTGAGCAGACGAGTACTTTCAGACAAGACGAATCGTTCTTGCTGATTCCGGCCACCAAAGGTATGGAAATCAGAACAACAGCGCTGTTCAATTACTTTCATTTCGTTCGAAAATATGGCGAAGTGAATGACCTGGACAATAGACATGAGGAGGATGGAATTCGTAAAGGTGTTCAGAATATATGCCTGCTAACACCGGTCCGTAAAAAGGGAAGTGGGTATATTTCTGCAACAGACCTGAATCTTTTGATTCGGGATAAGCTTAATCCGGCAACATATGAAAACAGCGGATTCATTGAATCCTTGAAAGGCGTACCGGAACAGGGATTCGATTACCGAATCGGTGACCGCGTGATGCTGTGCAAGAACCATAGAGGCAGCTTTGTAAACGGTGATATGGGTTTCATCACGAGCTTTGAACCGAAAGCCCTGGACCAGGATGGCGCGATGATTTGCAACGCCTATACAGTAAGGTTCGATAACCCTTGCGATGTGGATGGCGAATGCTTTGAGATGATTGTCAGCAGAAAGACGATGCAATCTGAATTTGCGTTGGCATATGCGATGACGGTTCATAAATCACAGGGTTCTGAGTTCAAGGCAGTCGTGGTGGCGTTTGATACTGGCTGGAAACAGCTGCAGCAGCGAAATCTTTTGTATACCGCAGTGACTCGTTCGAAGAATGAGTGCAGAATTGTAGGCAATATGGACGCGGTCGATGTGGCAATCGATACGAACGACATTGAAAACCGCAACTCATTGCTCAAAAATAGGTTACAGCACTATAACAACGAAAAATACCTTGACATTCACATGACGAATTTTGGAACTTCCGGAACAGATTGTTTTACGGAATGACAGAGGAGTAAACGATATGGCTAACATGCCGTTGACTGACATTGGTATTACGCCGCGAAAAGCAAGTCAATTTGCTAGTAAGGGAATTGAAACGGTGACAGACTTGCTCGGGTATTATCCGACCAAATACTTGGATTTCAGGAATCCTATCTCGTTTGCGGAAGGAAAATATCATCAAGGAGAGCATGTTGCCATCAAGGGTAAGGTCGTGAGTGGCCGAGTGATTGATGGCAAGCATTACATGCTGCGCCTTACGGACGGGAACACTTTTTGTACGGTATTCTGGTTCAATCAACCGTTCCGCACACGGCAATTTTCAGTCGGCGACGTCATTGCGCTTGGCGGAGTCGTTTCCTGGAACGAGCAGTACAACAACATGACAATGGCAACGCCTGACTTTGTCACGACGGATATCGCGTCAGCTTTCTCTATCCAGCCGGTTTATCGGAAAATCAAAGGAATGTCGGTGGAATACCTGGAAGATGCCATTAAATTGGCGATGCCTTATACCAGAGAATGCTCGACCGAAACCTTGAGCCTGGCTCAGATGCGGGCGCTGCGAGTTCCGCCGATTGCTGAAGCCATTCACATGGCACATCAGCCGACCGATGAAAAGGAAATCAGGCTTTCCCGAAAACGCAGAGCGGTCGATGTGTTGTATCCGTTCTGCTATGAGCTGGAAGCAAAGAAAGCAGAAGCCGCAAAGGTGTCGTTCTGTCGAATTAAGAGTACGCGGGACGTTCTGAACAAGATGCAGGGAGTCTTACCGTTCAAGCTGACAGAGGACCAAAAGAACGCTGCTGAACATATGCTCACCGAGATGGAACACGGAGAACGTGTGGATACCCTGGTTCAGGGTGATGTAGGCTGCGGTAAAACGGTCGTTGCTGAGATTTGTGCATTAGCTATGGCAATGAATGGGTTTCAGTGTGCCGTTATGGCTCCGACTGTGGTTCTTGCCACGCAGCACTATGAGGAGTTCTCGAAAATCCTCGGCTCGTTCGGGTACAAGACGGTTTTCCTGCGCAGTGGCATGAAAGCAAAAGAAGAGAAATCGGTTCTCGAAGAGATTGAGAGCGGCAAGGCTCAAATCATTGTTGGAACGCATTCTGTGATTTCCGGGAAGGTCAAGTATCATAAGCTGGGTTTAACGATTGTAGACGAGGAACATCGGTTCGGCGTTGAGCAGCGTGAAGCACTCAAGCAGAAAGCAAAAGACGGCGTTCACAATGTCAGCATGAGCGCTACGCCAATCCCGCGCTCGTTGGCGAACACTTTGTATGGGGAAGGCACCGAAATCGTCAATATCCATACGATGCCTGCCGGGCGCAAGCCTGTAAAGACCATTATCTGGTCTAATGAAAACAGCTGCTATAAATCCGTATACAATCAAATCAAGGAAGGTCATCAGTGTTATATCGTGTGCCCTCTGATTGAAGATTCGGATTCGGAAACTCTGGAAGGCGTTGATTCGGTTGAGACGACCTACAAAAAGCTGACAGAATGGTTTAAGCCTTACCCGGAAGTGACAATCAAGGCAATCTCCGGCGACATGAAAGCCAAAGAAGTTCAGGAAGGAATTGAAGCATTCGCTCAAAATCAGGCTAACATCCTTATCTCTACCACGATTGTTGAGGTTGGCGTGAATGTCCCGAACGCTACGGTCATTGTTATCAAGAACGCGGAACGCTTCGGATTGGCACAGCTGCATCAGCTCAGAGGGCGTGTTGGACGCAGCAGCTTGCAGAGCTATTGCGTGCTTCTGTCTAAGGACAAGGAGAATGAGCGCTTAAAGACTATGGAGGCGACCAATGACGGTTTCAAGATTGCTGAAAAGGACTTGGAACTGCGTGGGACCGGTCAGATTTTGGGCGTTAAGCAGAGTGGCAAAGACGCGGTGATGGAGATGGCTCTAAACTATCCGCAGCTTTATCAAGCAGTAAGGAAGCAGGCGGAAATCCAGTATAAAATCGACAATCCGATGGGTTGACCCTGCTTGCGAGTCGCAGATAATAAAAATGTGGATATACCACATATTTGCTATTCGTGATTCGTTAGGAGGTAATATACAGTTGTTTGGAACAAAGAAATCACAAACTCAGCCGGAACCGGTTGAGACTATCGCAGCTCAGGAACATAAGCAGAGCATTGGGAATCAGGTGATGGAAGCATTGGGGGTTGGCGAGAACGGAACCGGGCTCGATGAAGAATCTGAAATCCTGATGCCGAAACAGAATCAGCGGCAACTGGAAGCGGAGGGTGTTGTGAAGGAAAGCGTATGTGTCATTTCCAAAGATGCAGTTATCGGCGGAGGCATCGATGTTAAAGGTGATTTGATGGTTGCCGGAAAGGTAATGGGTCATATCTCTGCATCGACTGTGACTTGCGTTGGGGAAACCAGCTACATCGAAGGGAATGTGACTTGCAACAAGCTTCGGATGCACGGCGGTAAAATCAAAGGTCATGTCACGGTGCGTGAGAAGGCTGACATCAATGGTGAAATCAACGGCGACATTGAATGTCTTTCTGAACAGACTGCGGCTTTTGGCGAACATGCGGTCGTGGCAGGGACTTATATCCGGTGCAGCATGTTGAAAGTCGAACCTGGCGCTCAGATTGCAGCAAAGATTGAAATGAAGAAACCGAATGCACTTCCGGCATCCACTGGCAGCAGTGAGACGCGGCAGAGAAGTATCCGGATTCCGAACCAGACTCAAGCCATTAGCTCCTGAGTAAATCAAATCACAATCACTTGGAGGAAATAACAGTGAATAAACTGAAATCCATCTGGCAGATTGAGGATTTGCGAAAAAGATTCTCTTTACGCTCCTTCTCATTCTGGTGTTCCGCCTTGGATGCAGCATTCCGGTTCCGTTTGTATCCAATACCGCATTGGATTCGATGTTTTCCAATGACAGTATCTTCGGATACATGAACATGCTGTCTGGCGGTGCTCTTTCTCGATGCGCGTTCTTTGCGTTGGGTGTGAGTCCTTACATTAACTCGTCCATCATCACTCAGCTTTTGTGCGTGGCACTACCAAGCTGGAAGCACTGCAAAAAGAAACAACTGGAAAAGACAAACTAGACGAGTACACCAAACGAATTGCTCTGGCAATGGCTGCAATCATGAGCATCGGCTATTACTTCGTGCTCCGCAATTACGGAGCTCTTGAGTATACGGCAGGGGAAAAGTGGGTTCTTCGCGGCGGTTGTTATTATGGCAACTTTCCTTGCAGGGTCTCAGCTTTCTGTCTGGATTGGCGGCCGAATTGATGAGTTTGGAATTGGCAACGGCGTTTCAATTCTGATTTTTGCCGGTATCGTGTCTCGCTGGACCGACATCAACACGATTGCCCATAACATTGCCGTTCAGGTCGAGAGCGGCAACTGGCTGTACTCTCTCGTGGGTATCGGGATGGTAGTTGCAATGCTCTTCGCCGTGTGGTTCGTATCCTACAGTGATGGGGCAGAACGTCGTATCCCCGTTCAATACGCAGCACGTAAATACAATGCAAGAGGCCAGGCTTCTTATATCCCCGTAAAGCTCTTGATGAGTGGTGTGATGCCGATTATCTTTGCTGGCGTTATTATGAGTATCCCGGCAACGGTAGATATGTTCGTAGACGCCACGAAGCACGTAAGACTTCATACGGTCCTTTCTGTATTCTCTTCCGGCAACTGGATTTACTATGCCGTATACGTTATCCTGATTGCTCTTTTCAATTTCTTCTATATCGAGATTCAGTTTGATGCTGTTTCGATTTCCAGCAACCTGCGCAATCAAGGCGGCGCAGTGCCCGGATATCGGCCCGGTCCTCAGACAACCGAGATGCTGAACAAAGCATTACACAAAATGGCACAGACTGGTTCCTTTTATCTGGCCATCATTGCTCTGATGCCGATGGTGCTTAGTTTAATCAGTGGAACTCAGATTTCTTTTGGTGGTACAAGCTTGATGATTATGTCCAGCGTGGCGCTTGAGGTTGTGCGCAGCATGGAAGGATATCTGACTGTGCGTCATCATAAAGGATTCGAGCATTATCGAATTTATTATTGGCAGCCTTGTCAGCTGTGCAATATTGTCAAAAACGAAAGGGTGGCTTGAACGCGGCTCTTGGCGGTGCAAGTGACTTTATGACGACTCGCCGGAATGACAACAACCTGAAAGTAAACAAGTTTGTTGTGAAGGTTGGCGTTGTGCTCACTATTGCGATTCTGGCTCTAACAATTATCGGTGCCCACTTTTAAGGAGAAACGCTGTGAAAAGAGAATGAAATTCGGTCGATTCCGGCCAAGGTAGCCGATACGCTGCATCCGTCAAATGTGACTTGGCTTAGCGCTAAAGGAAACTACAAAGCGTACGGGTGTGATTCTTTGTGTGGTTGATGCGTCAGCCTTTTTATGATGTTGGCGGATACGCTGTTTGGCGCAATGCTGAGATTTGCAATTTAAGGGGCACAAGGTATATGAATGAAATGATGGCGCTATGCTGTCGTTTGTTATGGCTATGATGCTGTTGGCGGGGTGTGCGTCCGCTAGTACGGATAATACGTTCTCGGACCCGATGCAGCAGGTTTCACTGTCCAATGATGAGATGCTTACGTCTCTGAATAATGCGACCGCAGCACTGCAGGAAAATATCAATAAGACGGATGATTCCGCAAAAGTTGAGCTGGTGGTTGCGGATGACGGAAGCTGTTCCGTCTATGCGTCCGGCAGCAACACGGAAAGACAGGAGCTGTGCAAAGCCGATTCCGTTAAAGCGATGTTTGAAATTTACTATGAAAACAACTGGATTGATAAAGATGGAAATGTCAGTTCACAGGGTGATTTGCCACAGGAGGAGAATACAATGAAACGTTTGCCGGAACACTCGCGCTTTAATGACATGCGGGCTGCTGTTTTCTGGGTATGAAACGGATGACCCCCCGAGGAAGAGGGTCTCAGGAAGCCGCCATTTCTCAGCAGCTGCAGGATGAAGAGAACAAGACTGGATGAAACGGCTTTCAGCAACAATTTGAATGAGCAGCCGGTTCATGATTTTATCGAGGGCCTGCAGAAGACGGCAATGGCACTCGGCGTTCCAAACACCTTCGGAGAAAAGCTTCAGGATTGGGTCGTTGTCAGACGTTCCAGGCATCTCAAATTCCAGGAAACAGACCTCTCAAATTCACGGCAAAGAACGCTGAAACCGGCGTGTGGACTGTAAACCAATATCCGCTCGCAGACCTCGATGCGATACAGAAAGCGGATGCCTATGTGCTTTGCCAAGGAAGGCTGAAAGCAGTTATCAATGTGTTTCAACGAATACGGCTGATACATCCCCGGGCTATCATTGTCTATCGAACGGTGCCTGGGGAGACGGATACCGATTAACTGTTCCGAACCGCTCCAGGAAACAGATTCAAATTACAACGGCAAAGAACGCTGAAATGCTGTTACGCTACCCCGCGCTCTGGACCTCGAAACTATGTGATTTCTACGGATGGGCGACTTCAACGGCCGCGTCTATCGACCGCGAAAATGCCGGATATCGATTCCGATACAAGAGACGCTTATCAGAGCAAGCTCTCTGCTGTCATGAAGGAAGTCTATCGTCTCCCTTTCCATTGGGGCAGGGGAGAGCGACTTCTCAAACGTTCTGCTGGATTCCAATGAAATCTCGAACTGTGTTCCGGAACCAGTTGACAGCGATGATGATGTGGAAGCAATTCAGGCTAACGCTGACAAGAAAGCCCTCGGCGCATCTGTTACGTCAATTACGGTAACGCCCGATGATACGATTGAAGGATACCCGGATGCGTATACCTATCGGCTTGACGGGAACGACGGCGTGAAGATGAACGTAAAGCTGAAAGTATCTACAACAAACGGCGATGCACATATGAAGGCAACGATTGGTATGCGCATCATCAATGGTGCTTGGAAAATCGTGTCGATTGATTCGAAGCGCGATATCTTTACAGGATTGTCTGTGCTTGACCCTGAATGGTGATTTTGTATGAGATATGCGATTCGACAGGATAGAAAGGTTCGGAAACCGCTGCCTGGATGCCAGCTGACGGAAACCGAGTGGTTGGCGTGTTGGGATACGCTGAACAAGGGCATTGAATCCCAGGATGACGAGACAATCCAAAAATCTAAAGTGCTGGTTCGGAGCGCAATCAAGAAAATCTACACAGAACGGTATCCAAAATCCAAGAAATGTGTTGTTTGTGGTGAGACTTGCGGAACATCAGGACTTTGCAGGAAATGCTGGCGTGCTCTCTCAAATAATGCAGTACTGAGGTCAGAGGGACATACACAAAAAGACCGCGTTGCAAATCAGCAGGGGCCTTGCATCGTATGCGGTCGGACACCGGTTCTTTGCCGGAAAGTGTGCAATCGCTGCTACGCCAAGATGCGTGCCCATAAATTTACCACGACAGAACAGCTGATGGAATACATCAGGGATAAGAAGCAAAAAAGTAAGGCAATCAAAGCAAATTGAAGGTGAACGAAGATGATTGACTGTAATTTGGGCCCGGATTTCAAATCCTGTTTTCTGGGACATGAACAAAGTGAATATGGTAAAACGTTCACCGTGAGATTAGCAAAACATATGTGTTATGAGGATGCACGGCTTGTTCAGCATTTCGTGAATCAGAAAGCAATGCGGCAGTGGATTGATGCTGTCACGGATTTCTGCGAAGGGGAATAATGTGCTGCGGGACTGCCTTATCGGGATGACGGCATGTTATGTCGATTACTTCACCAAAGAACGTGGAACGACATCTGCCAAGGCAATTATGCAGCAGCAGACCAAAAAGCTGGAAAGCATCCTGAACGGAACCTACGTTCCCGAAAAAGCCGAAGCTGAACCGTTTGCTTCCAACCCGGACCTCAAGTCTAATATCAGCCTCACTTCTCTGATTGTTGATGTGGATGCAGAAAACATGAAGTTTCCTTCCACCGCCAGTCCCGGCCTTGTCAAAGTGTGCGAATTGAATAGGATGAATATTGTAAGATAGATAACAATAGTTTTCTACCAAAATAATATTCACAACCCGTAAGCGGATTCTCTATGTATGTAGAGAGTCCGCTATTTTATTGTTTACACAAAGAAAGGACGGACAAATTATGCAATTCTCAGAGAACCAGAAATACTATCTTAAACGCTTCGCAGCTCTTCATATGCCGGAGATAGACCGTAAGGCTGCCTATGTGCGCCAGGAACTCAAAACCACTTGGATGGCGGTAGACACTACATCCGTTGCGGATGGCGTGGTTTATGTCTATCACAATAAGGAGTACAAGCATATCGAGGATATTGTGGCTGATGTCCTGAATATTCACGGTGATTCAGCCAAAATCATGCAAATCAACAATTCTCGGCTTGCGTGCGAATTACCGACATTCGTAACGTGGGAAAAGGCTGAAACCACTCTATACGATTCCGGGAGACAAAGAAAAAGCGCGAAATCGTGACATGCATGGACTATCTTTCTGTATATGGAATCAACCCGGATGAGGTCTATGCAATGCAGGTAAAGAAATCCTGGATGACAACGGAGTTTCGTTTGACCCCCGAAGCTTCGATGGAAAGCGGAGACAGGACCGTTGCACTACCGTTTGACGACAACAGTGACATGGGCGCTTATTATGACGTTCTGCAAAGTCTTGGAAATGCGCTGCTCGTAGAAGACCGGAGAAACATCCATTGCAGCATCACGTATTCTATTCATAACATCGATACGCTGTTCGCTATCTGGCGCGATAAGCCCGGGCTCGAAATGAGTGTCGGATATGCCGAATACCATGTTGACGGAACATACTTCCCTGGTGACTATCTGCTGACTGTGAAAGCCAGCGGCGCAATCAATGAATTCGGTAAAGAGCAGTATAAGGCAAAAGCCACGCTGTTCTATGAAAATATGATTGTTGACAGCGTTGATTATCCGTTTGGATTGCAAATGATCGCTTGACGAGGTATGCCGGCTGACGAGCGTTACTACCTCGCCGAACGCGGTTGACAACTGGGCCAAACTCTTCGACTATGCCCGGTATTCGCTAATGCAGAAAATGCAGTCCAGCAATGCTGCGATGCGCAGAAACGCTTGACGCTGCGTGCGATATCCATACAATGAAAAATGTACGATAGATAACATCTAGTTGGCAATGCTGCGTGCTCGTACGATTCACAATTGCTTAAAGGGGTGGCCTTCCCATCTCGGGAGGCCCGATAACTTTTGCATTATAAGACGAAGGGAGCTTTTTTATTATGACAACGAAAGAACAATTCATTGAAATGGACAACAAAAGGCATCACCCGCCCTGGTATCGACCAAATGATGGCATGGCTGGAAACAACCGATTTCTACACTGCACCTGCAAGTACCAGGTTTCATGGGGCTGAGGAAGGCGGCCTGTGTGCGCATTCCATCACCGTTGCAAAGCGGCTTTTGGAAATTGCGGACTTGTGGGCACCCAATCAGTATTCCCGTGATGCGCTGCTTACCGTTGCGCTCTTCCACGACCTGTGCAAGATTTCCACCTATACGGTGAGCACGCGCAATGTGAAGGATGATACTACTGGCCAGTGGACCAAAGTCCCGTTTTACAAGTTTGAACCGAAAGATTCTGTCGGCTGTGATAGTCACGGAAGTCTTTCCTGTTACCGCATTATGGCAACCGGAATGCCGTTGTCCATGGAAGAATTCGCTGCGGTGAATAATCATATGGGCGTTTCGAATGCGGCAAATGCAAATACTGTCTGGACCTGCTATGAGATGCACCCGCTGTCTTGGCTACTGCATGTGGCGGATGAGGCGGCTACCGCACTTGACAAAATCTAACAGAACATCACAATGCTGCTCTTGGCAACAAGGGCAGCAACTTTTTAGGAGTGAAAACAATGAGCCGAATTGTGTATTTGGAATGTAGGGAAGACAATCATAATAAGTTCTATCTGATGACCGAAGACCCTACCGGGACAACTTTTGTAGCACGGTGGGGGCGTATCGGTACGGAAGGTAGCTTTTTTGCATGTACTCAATTTCTTATTGGCACAAGAAACTTCATGAACGTCTTAGTCACGGCTACGTGGATAGGACACAGGATTATCTCGATGGAAAAATCAAAGACTCGGCCGTATGGACGGGAGTAGGTGAAGCCAAGTACAAAATGTCTGGCACTCGCAAAAATTGGCTGGGGCATGAGCTCTATAAGATTGTTGCAGTCAAAACATTTGAGACCGTTGAAGGCTATGAAGTTCAGGCCGGAGAAACTGGCGGATGGATTGAAAAACCTGAAAATCTCGACCAGGACGGCCAGTGCTGGGTTGCTGACGAAGCCATTGTCTTTGGCGGCTTTGCCTGCGTGAAAGACAATGCACTCGTTGCAGATAATGCTGTTTGTGAAGGCTCGGTTTGTGAAGATGCCGTTGTACGCGGTGAAGCTTCGATTAAGAGCAAAGCAATTTGCATGGGACATTCCCTTATCTGTGATTCTGCTATCGTTAATGGAATCGTAAGAGGATATGCAACGGTTGCAGAAAAGGCAAACGTTAAAGAAGGCACCCTCGTTGAGGGCGATACTTATTACATTCAAAGTTAAGGAGAAAATATTATGAAAAAGAATAAGAAAGAAAATATCATCGTCAATGTGGAGAATGTCAAGACACGGTCTGGCTGGAACGGTGTAAAGCCGTATACCCGGATTCACACGCCGAAAGTCGTGTATACCCGGAAAGGCCGTCGTAACGGGAAGGAGGCTCTCGTATGAGCAAAACTTATGGAGTCAGCGTATCGAAGAACTGGCAAATTCCGAAAAAGCTGTACCGGATACTGCATTTTTCACATCGGAAGCGTACCGCAGCTACACAGAAACCGCAGCAAAGGATATGATTACCGGTGTCTGCGGATATCTGAGAAGATGCGGATACAGCATTTCCGAGATGGAAGAAGACAGACGCGTCAATGCGTTGGCGGTTGAAATGCTCCGAAATCCGGAGATAACCGCGTATACCGATGGTTACAATATCTGCATTGGCACAAACAACAGTCTTGTAACGTCTCTGGATTCAAGAGAACTTCGGCACTACGCAATTCAGGGATTTCGCGTTCATGAAGTCGCTCATATTCTGTTTACGGATTTTCCGACCCTGAAAAACTGGGTTGGGCATTTGAACCAGGGAATCTGGTGGCCGAAAATTCCGGACCGTGCATCTGAAAAAGATGGAGCGGAATTGACAAAACGACTGAAAAAGCCGAGATTCTGCAAACCATTCGTTTCTATTGCACGCAACATTGAAAATGCTCTGGAAGATGGTTTCATTGAACGGGAAATTCAGGAAATGTACGGGGGCCTTGCAACCACTGAGCTGGCAACTTTGGACGAAGTACAAATTTCTGAAAGCGTTAGCTTTGGCAAAATGCTCAAGCAAAAATGTTCTCCGTTCGAAGCCATGCTCAACCAGATTCTGCTGTACGCCAAATACGACATTACGATGGATGAAGGTATTCCGGATGAATACGTTCAGACATTGGAAGACTGCGTCTTTGTGATTGACGATGTCAAGTACGAGCGCAATCCCCAAAAACGTCTCGAAGGTGTCAACGAGATTTGCTGTATTTTGTATCCTCTGGTTGCCGACTTAATCAAAGAGCTGGAAAAAAGCCAAAGC
>VOFG01000579.1_pt1 | contig 16001 bp, 33 predicted proteins | sample 5384171 | NCBI WGS metagenome assembly VOFG01 (sample SAMN12384726, study PRJNA508395) | human gut metagenome | isolation source: healthy gut F | host: Homo sapiens
CCATGTCCTTGACGCTGAAGAACAGTATCGCCGCTGTCGAGGACGGCCTCAAATTTTCACGGTCACTTTGATCCATCTCGGAGATAAGGCTGGCCAAATAATTGAGCTCGTCCAGATTTTCATATTCGCTCAAATGGTCATAGAGCCCCAGCATATCCCCTCGTAGTCGGTGATAAAGATTTCCTCATACCGCACCCCATCAATGCCGATGCGTTTAAGAGGGCCTGCACCTCCTCGGTGGTAGTGGGGAATTTCAGAAATTCACCAGTCTGGCCCTCGTTGTATTTCCCCAAGTTGGTGACATACGCTTCAAACGGGGTATCCATCAGCGCCGGCCCTGTCCTTTGACGGTGAGGATGCCCTCCAGCGTTGTGGCAGTAATCCCCAGCCGCTGGGCAACGGCGATGTCGTTTTTCATGGCCTCGGTGACGGTATGGCCGCACACCACCAGCACATGGGAGCGCCGCAGCAGGTCACGGCTCATGTCGATGCCGTTTTGTGCTCCTCGGGAACGGCGTCGTTGAGGAAAAGGGCAGATACAGCGTAGGGCAGATGGGCGAAAACCCAGCCTCGTACACCGCTCGGCAGTACCGGGCCGCCTGTTCCGTGCTTTTTGTAGTCCTCGCCGCACCATGCGGCGGTGATATACGCAAGGGGTCTTTTCATAGAAAACCTCCGTTTCATGGTGTTCAACCCTATCCCCCGCCCTTTCCCATTCATGGGAACAATTGTCCCAAAGTGTGGCCGGACGCTATCTTTTCTTTCTTCTCCAGGGCCTTGCCCAGCTCCGGGGGCTGCTTCTCCTTCCACTCGTCCAGCAGGGCCAGAATGGTGTCCTTTCATCTCCGGGGGACTTGTCCTTAAAATACTTTTCCAGTTCGGCGCTGTTGATAATCACCTTGTCAACCTCCTTTTTCGGTTCTCAAAATGCCGTCGATCACATCGCCGTTCAGGTTTGCCCTCTTTGTCCAGCCCCACATCTTCTGAGCTTGGGAGAGGACGGAGTGACACCTGCCCCTCAATGGCAACGGCGATATATTTCTGATACTTGGGGCGGATGAAAGAAATCTCCACAGCGGGAGTAAAGGCCAGTTTACTGGCATCCATATCCCGCAGTTCGGGGACAAGCTCGGTCAGGCGGATATACCGCTGCACCTGCTTGTAATTCATGCCGTTGCGATCCCCGACAATCTGCGTGGAGCGTTTTCCGGCGTCCTTATCAGCCTGCCGGGCCGGGTCCCTTTGATGCTTGATGGCCTCTACCTGCTGTTTCAGCGCAGCGCCTTTTCCGTGGGCAAGATTCTCTCCCGGTGCCGCAGGTTATCGTCCGTCATAGCGAGGATGGCCTCGTCATCGGTCATGTTGCGGACGATACAGGGCATATTGATAAACCCGGCCATTTCACTGGCCCGCTGGCGGCGGTGTCCGGCGATGATCTCATATCCGCCACCCTCACGGGGCCGCACCAGCGCAGGCTGATTTGACCCCAGCAGCCTTGACCGACTCCACCAGCTCCCCTGCATTTCCGCATCGTCCCGGACTAAAGGGAGATTTTTGAACGGGTGCAGCTCGAAAGATTGAGATACACGATCTCCTCTTTCACGCCACGGGTGGCATCCGTGGGCGGCTGCTCGGTTGCAGCCAGGGGCCTTCGCCGTGGCGGAGCGCCTTTTCCGGCAGGCGGTTTGCTTTGGGACATTTTTTGTCCCGAGGTTGCGGCTTGGCCTTGTCGGGGGCCGCCTTGTCAGCCTTGGCCGGGCGGCCTGCGGGCTTGCCGCATCCTTCGCTTTTATCCGCCTGCTTGCCCTTTAATATCCGTGGCCGCATCCCTTTCCGGGGCTTGCCCTTCGTCACCCCATCCGGGCAGCGGTAAAATCCACCACCTTTCCGGCGGGGGCGGACCTCCCATGCCGGGGATCGTGGTCTGCTTCTCGTCCTTGCCCGGCTGCGGTGTACCCTCCATAGACGGAACAGGGCGTCCTTATCTTTGGGAGCCTTCCTTATCCGCCGGAGCCGGCTGCTCCGCCGCAGGGTCGGGGAGTTGTCTTTCCCTCAACGGGCTTTTCCGCCGCAGGGGGTGTTACCACCGGGGACGCATCCTCTACCACAGGAGCCTCCGCTTTGGCCGGGGCGGGCTGATCCTGCACCAGAGGAGCAGCTTTGGCAAGCTCTACTTTTCCAGGCTTGGGGGGATTGTCTGCCTTCCCGGCATCGGGAATACTCTTTTTATCGTCAGCCACCTAAAAACCTCCTTCGTTGTGAAATAGAAAAAGCCAGCCCGATGGCTGGCCTGTGGGGGAACACCCCCTCCTTTCTCGTTGGGATATGAAAACGCCGCCCATAGTCCCGTTGGGCGGCGTTCTTACCATAAAATTATGGGCTTGCTATGCACTTTCAAATAGCTTATAATCAGAAGCAACAAGAAACTGTGGCTTGTTTTGGTGGAGTTATGTATTGAAGCGCATCTCACAGACCCGGTTACGGGGGTATGTAACCGATGGGGTCAGAGAGCGCTTGAATGGCATTCAAGAGGTCAGCGGTTCGATCCCGCTTATCTCCACCAAAAATGACAGGATTTGCTAAGTTTTTCGCGAATCCTGTCACTTTTTTATTCCGTTCCGTTCTTATCCGTTCCGTTCTATTATCAACGTATTATTAACACAAATTCGGCAAAGGCCGGGGATTGTCCCCGGCCTCCGGCTTAGTCTACGACGCACTCATAATATCTTATGAGCTTATCGTCTGCTGCGTCCTTGTCGCAGAGGAACGCTTCGGCAAGATCGGCGTAGAACTCTGTGTTGTTAACGTTGAACTTCTTTGCAACCTTGAAATAGTCAGAGTACAACATATTCATTGCAACATAGAACTCTATCGGATCGCAGTCGTATTTCTTCTGGCTAAGAAGATTTGACGTCTGATCGTAGCTCCAATGTGCGCCCCTGCTGCCGTCCTCATTTTCAAGGCCGTGCATCCACTCGTCAGCCATCTCGCGGCTCATGCCGTTGTACATACTGCCGCCGCCATAACCACGCTCATAGTCCCCGCCATAGCTTACCGGATCACCCATACGCGGCGCATCGTAGTCAAAGCCTATTCTGCGGCGCTCATAGTAATCATTTAGGTAGTTGTCAAGCAGGACGAGGATGCAGCGGCAATTTGGATATCCGGCATGAATGAAGCGACAAACAGGCTCAAGCCTAAATGCGTGGTTGTCTACGGCGGCGATATCGGCTATGAGTTCCCGTGCAAGGCAGTATATATTGCAAATCACAACTTGGAGCGATTCCGCGACGTTGATATAAATTGAGGATGGTGCTATAATAGGTGGACGTAGAGCGAGCAGCGGCGTATCAAAAGGCGGTGCGCCGAGCCTCGATAACAATCTTATACGCAGGGCGAATGCCGCAAGTTTCGCAGTAGACACCGGAGACGCGACAAAGCGGGAATATACACGGAATATCGAGACAATAAAAAGGGCTTTGGGTTTGACGAGACCGAAACGAAAGCGGCATATAAAGAGCTTCACCGTCTGACGACCGATCAGCTTAGAGCAGAAGCGCAGAATGTCAGCCCCTATGTTTTCGGTGTAGCACGATTCAACCGCGCGCAGGTGCAGAAGAACGCACAGAAAGCCGTTGACAAACGTGCAGCCGTCAACTCTTATATGAACAGCTTGAAAGATAAGGCGAAAAAAGCGCAGGAACAGAAAGAAACAAATACGCTTTCTTCGGCGCTCAAGAGCGCGATGAGCAGCGGAAAGCTTGAAGTGACAGTAAACGGCAAGACGTATTACCGAACACGCAAAAACTCTGCAACATGGAGAGTTAGATAATGGGCAGCAGGGTGCAGCAAAGCGGCGCAGGCAAGCACCCATACGGCAGCGAGTACAAAACGGTGTTGCAGGACGGCAACATCAAGTTTGTGAAATACCGGCTTGCTGACAATGCGAAAGCGCCACTTGAGACACAGACCAAAGGGCGCGTATATGTCACAGTAAACAGCGAGGATAAACCAGCATATATATCATACTACGATACGCAGGGCAAGAGAACAAAAACGATTGATCTCTTGCGCCCACACGATAATAAATTGCCGCATATCCATGATGGGTATTCTCATGGCGGCAATGCAAGAGGCCTTACAGACAAGGAGAAAAAAGCTTGTTGAAAAGGTACGGCAGACATGGTACAATAAACGTGGCAAGTCCGTGGTGTAAAGGAGCATACTGTGATAGCGGAGGTAACGGTTCGATTCCGTTCGCTTGCCATTTTTAATTTAACAGCAATCGTCGTTCTGAATTATCAAAACGACGATTCTTTATTTTCGAGGGGGAGGGAGGGTATGCCACGCAATCCCAAGCAGGACGCGAATTTAATCCCGACGAACAAACGAAGCAAGAGCGAAAAGAGAAATCGGCCAGAAAGGCGGCATTGCCTCCGGTGTAGCGAGAGCAAGAGGAGCACGCTGCAAAGCATCGCGAGGGCCATTGCTGATGCGCCTGCGCCGGACAAGCTGAAAGCGCAGATTGAAAAGAGCGGGCTTGCAATAGACGATGAGGACATGAACGGCAATGCAGCAGTTGTCGCTGGTGTTTATCGTCGGGCAATACAAGGCGAGGATAAGGCGGTTGAGAAGTGGGAGAGCTGAACGGATGTACAGACGGCAGACGAAAAGCAGTTTCATGCCGGTATGCAGCCGGTCATTCCGGCATGCGAGCATTTTCAGTAGGCTGTCATCGGTGGGGAACACGGATTTTGCCTTGGTTACTTTCCGAAGCTGACGGTTGAATCCCTCAATTGCATTGGTCGTATATATCAAGCGACGAACCTCTTGGGGATACTTGAAATAGGTACTCAGATTGGGCCAATTATCCCGCCAGGACTGAGAAATTTTGGGGTATTTCTTGTCCCATCGCTCAGCGAAGGTGTCCAGTGCGTCCAAAGCGGTAGGCTCATCTACCGCAGCGTAAACAGCCTTCAAATCGGCCATGAGTGCTTTCAAGTCCTTGTAAGATACATATTTGCTGGAATTCCGAAGCTGGTGAATAATACAGTTCTGAATCTCTGCCTTGGGAAACACTGCTTCGATCGCAGCGGCAAATCCGGTCAAATTATCCGTACAGGCAATGAAAATATCTTCTACGCCCCGGTTCCTCAAGCCGTTGAGCACCGTTGCCCAGAATTTGGCACTCTCATTTTCACCGACCCACATGCCCAGAACATCTTTTTTGCCGTCCAGATTGATACCAATAGCTATGTATACGGCCTTTTTGACGATTTGCCCCTCACTGCGAACATGATAGTGGATGGCATCCAGGAAAACCACTGCGTATACGCTTTCCAAAGGCCGCTGCTGCCATTCTTTTGCGATGGGAAGGATCTTATCTGTAATGCGGCTTACAGTTGTATCTGAGACTTCTACGCCGTAGATATCCTGAATATGTGCTTCAATATCACCTGTGGTCATTCCTTTTGCATACATGGACAAGATCTTTTCCTCGATATCCTGACTGATGCTGGTCTGGTTCTTCTTCAGGACCTTGGGCTAAAATTCGCCTTTCCGATCACGAGGCACCGACACCTTCCACATCCCCCAAGCTGGTCCACAGTGTTTTGCTGACTGTGCCCGTTGCGGCTGTTATCCGTGTCCTTATTTTTGTAATCATACTTGCTGTAGCCAAGTTCATCATCCAGCTCTGCTTCCAGGCCGTTCTCCATGAATTCTGAGATTGCCTCCTTAAACAGGCTCTGAATGTCATCCATGCTGCCGATGTTTGCCATCTGCAACAGTTCTCGGATTTTCTCCCGCCGGGCGTTTTCTTCTGGAGTACGATTCTTTCTAGCCATTATAAAAACCTCCGATGTGGTGCTTCTATTCTACACCACATCGGAGGTGGCGTCTGCCACAGCGCAGAGAGGGACGCCGCGGTCTTGGCGGCGGTATCGGCATCCAGCGCAGCAAGACTTGCCGCCATGGCGCCGGAATTGATCATAACGGAGCTGACGATGTTGCTCAGCATAGAAATGCCGATAAGGATCATTGCTTCGATACCGCCGTGGCCGACGCCGTACATGAAAGCGTTGTCGAAGTCCAGCGGCTTTACGAAACGGCGCATGGCGACATAGCGCCCGGTCTCCTCAAAGAGCGCCGCCATCAGGCCGCCGTAGAGCGCATAGAGCAGCGGGCTGCCGGTGATCGCAGTCCCGGTGGAGCCGAGGATGAGGTTATGCGCAAGGCTCTCAAGCAGGACGACCATGACGACAAAAACGCCGCAGCCGATGAAGAACGGCGCGGTCTTGGCATGCAGCTTCTTTTTGAATAGATGAAGAGAGCTATAGGCAGAGCGAAAGAAACGAGCATAGCAATAGCCATGCCGGCGATGCTCAGGACGGGTACGGTCTCAAGAGTCATAACAGACCTCCATAATAATACAGCAATTATTCATGTTAATATTTTACCACGCCTGTATTCTCATTTCAACAATTGAAATAGTTGAAGCGGGCGGATATAATAGCGGTATAAATTCTATACGCCGGAGGCAGGCATGAGATTCACGAAAATGCACGGAGCCGGGAACGACTTCATTATCATCAACAACATAGAAGAACACATCCCCGAGGAGCGGCTCGGGGTTCTGGCAAAGCAGCTTTGCGCCTTTCACACCTCGATAGGCGCGGACGGAATGATGGCCGTGATACCGCCAAAAAACGGCGGGGACTACGGGATGCTGTTCTTCAATTCCGACGGCAGCCTCGGCGAGATGTGCGGAAACGGAGCGCGGTGCATCTGCCGCTGGGGCTACGAAAACGGCCTTGCGGGCGAGACGCAGCGAGTTGAGACAACGGCTGGGCTCGTGACCGGTGAGCGCATCGACCGCCGCCGCTACCGCATACGGCTCAATGACCCGTCCGTCATCGACCTGCACAGGAGCGTCACGGTGGACGGGACGGAATATGACTGCTGCTACATAGAGCTCGGCTGCCCAGGTCTGCCGCACGCGGTGGTGCGGCTCGACGGCTTTGACAAAATGGATGAAAACGAACTGCGGAAGCTCGGGCGTGCGCTGCGCTCCTCCCCCGCTTTTCCCAAGGGCGCGAACGTAAACTTCGTCGAGCTCACGGGGCGCGACGCACTCAGGATAAAGACCTTTGAGCGCGGAGTCGAGGACTTCACGCTTGCCTGCGGGACGGGCTGCGGCTCCTCTGTTGCAGCACTCACGCTGTCAGGGCAGGTATCGGGCAGGGGATGTTACGCTCCAATCCCCGGCGGGGTGCTCAATGTCACGCTCACGCAGGACGGCGGCACGGTACGGGACATTTACCTGACCGGGCCAACGAACATAGTCTGTATAGGTGAAGTGACAGACGAGGATCTTTTGATTGAAGCGGAATGAAGATCACAAAAAGCACGGCAGCATACATTGCCGCGATACTTGCCGTCTTTCTGATATGCGGCGCAGTCTCACGCTATCTGATACAGCTCACGCTGGTGCAGGGGGACTCGATGGAGCCGACCTATCACAATGGGCAGTTCATCGTACTCAACAAGTGCCGCGATAGTTATGACAAGGGCGAGGTAGTTTTGTTCGACTGTGAAAGCCTCGGCTGCGCACTGCTCAAACGCGTCGCCGCCTACGGTGGGGACACGGTAGAAATAAAGGACGGCAGCCTGTATGTCAACAGGCTGCCGGTCAAGGGATATACCGATATAAGCTACGCTGGCATAGCGTCCGAGGAGCTGCTTATTCCGGAGGGCTGTTACTTTGTGCTAGGGGACAACCTCGACGTCAGCAAGGACAGCCGGTATGACTATGTCGGAATAATAAGCGGGGAAGATATTCTTGGCTGCGTGATAGGATTCGGGAAATGAATCAGCCTTTCAGTACACAATCGCGCCGATTTTGTTGGGAATAGCTGCAATCCGTCAAAATAAATGTTATAATATCAATGGTACTTTTGCACCGGGATCGCTGCACAACGGCAGGCGGTTAGCTACACCACCCGAGAGGGGTGAAGCAAAATGCCTATTACGTTTACGTTTCATGTACTTACATACACGATCACGATAACCGTAAAGCAGAACCGCCGACACTCTGCCAAAGTGACGACGGTTGACGCTTTTGTCAATTGTTGAATACTCTTTAAAGAGCTAACCGCTTGTCGCAGTGCTCTTTTTCATATACATTATATCTCCCGCACCGCGATATGTCAAGTGCCGGTGCACCGCAAGTCTCTACTCAAATACTCCCTTTGAAAAACAAAGGGGAGCATTTCTGTTAATATCAGCTTTTGCTTATGAAATGTTCCTTCTGCTTTCTGTAGAACACAACGCCGATAAGGCTCCACACGACGAGCATGATATAAGATTCCTTGCCGAAGTGGACTCGGAAAGACCGGGGATCGGGATGAGCTGAAGGATCATGAACGCTATGGAGAAGCAGGCGCCGACAGCTGCAAGTATTTTTCAGCTTCGGAGTACCGTCGCCGTCGCGATTAAGCGTGACCAGAGTGGCGGCGCAGGTGAAGAAATAACCGATGGATGCGCCTATCGCGGACATATCGACAAACCAGCCGAGAGCTTCGCGCCCGAGGACCGGGCCGAGAGCGAGATGATGATGCAGAATATTATAACATTCTTGGGTGTATTTGTGCTTATCATCGATCTCGCCGAACCATGCGGGAAGATAACCGTCACGGCTCGTGGAGAAGATAAGTCGGCTGGAAGCGAGGTATAAGCCCATTATACCGGACAGGACGGCGCAGGAGGCGCCGATGCCGACGAGCACCTTGCCGAACGTGCCGAGCATTTCCTCTGCCGCGATCAGGAGCACCCACTCCCCGCCATCACTCGCTCAGGCCAGTTTTCGAGAGCGGCAGCGGCGACGGCGTTATTCGAGGTATAGACAAAGCAGCCGAAGGCGATGGCAACGCCCATGATGAGCATGACCTTTTTATAGGAGAACTTGAACTCCTCCGCTGCCTGCGGTATGGTGTCAAAGCCGACAAACGCCCAAGGCGCAATGGCAAAGGTTGCAAGTACCGCGGAAAATATCCCGCCGGTGCCCTTATGTGCAAACTCGCCTATGTTCGCGGCGGTCGCCCCGGCAGCCATGGCTTCCTTCTTATAAAAGCCCCAGACAGGCTGCATGTTCACCATATTGGCCTTCGGAGAAAGTATCGCCGATATGCACAGAGTGAAGGCACAGACAGCAAGCAGCGTTGCCAGAACGGTCTGAATGAAGCCGGCCTTTTCACGCCGAGGATGTTCAGCACACCGAAGAGGATAAGGATCAGCATTGCAAAGAGCATTTCGCCCATCCAGACTTCAAATCCGGCTATCTGATAATGGAAGCCGAACTTCCAGGATATCCAGGCTGCCGTCAAGCCCATCCACGATAAGGCCGATCGCCGTGGAGTTCATGGGCACATTTGTGAGATAAGCGGCAACAAGGAACCAGCCGCAGACATAGGCGGGCAGCTTGCCGAAGCAGTTCTTGGTAAAGGTAAATTCACCGCCGGCCTGAGGGTACTTTGGGGATCATATAGGCATAGCTGAAAGCGATGATTACCATGACAAGCGCGCCGAGGAGCATAGCTATGGCCGTTCCTGCCACTCCGGAATTCGGCAGGAATTTCTTGCCGGGGTTAATGAAGGATCCCCAGCCGATGATGCATCCGAACGCGATCGCCCAGACGTTTATGGGATTGAGCTGGCGCTTGAGTGCTGGCTGATGTTGCTTTTCAGTTAACACTTTCTTTCCTCCGGTTCATTTTATCGCTGCGGTGTTTAGACAATTGAACAAAACTTCCGTAAAAAATATAAAACAGCAGATGTGGTTTTTTCGTTCAGGGCAAAACCACATCTATCTTGTTTTTCGGAACATTTGCTTCGTCAAGTCGCGTACAACGGGTCGATGGCCTTGAGCTCATTGAAGGTGTCGATCTCGGTTATGTCCCCAAAGGAGCACTCGCGGACATGCACCTCATAGTTGTTTTCTTATAAACAAGCGGGACCTGCTCCCAGTAACGCTCCTTTCCGCCGGGGGAACGGTATACCTCGTCAATATCCGAGGCGAGCTTTGCGCCGTCGGTCTCCGTCCAATATGATATGCCGACCATCTGATGGCAGTTCAGGCCGCCCACAGATTCCTTTTGATGACGCCTGAGGATCCGTCTCAAGGCACCAGTCGTCAGTACGCTCAACTGGAATGCCGAGCATATTGGATTCATATTCGTACTTTCTGATGAGCGCCTTATTTTTCAGTACAAGATCCGCTTCGAGCACATAGGCGTTCTGGGGCAGATAGCGCACACATTCGGCTGAAGAGATGTTGTTTGCCTCGTTGTACACCGGGTTTTCGACAAACTTTTATGTTGGGGTACTTATACAGGAGCTGATCGAACTGCTCGCCGAGATAGCCGCGGACGATCACGATCTCCGGAATACCCGCAGCGGTAACGGCATCAAGCAGGGGTATCGATAATGCGGGTGCCGTTGACTCTGACAAGGGGCTTGGGGGTATTGAAGGTTATAGGCACGAGCCTGCTACCGAAACCCGCGGCAATGAACACCGCGCGCTTCACGCGGTAAGGCTCGAGCGCATTTGCGCCCTCACCGGTGATAGAGCCGTCAGAAACATAATGTTTCTCGGCCAGCCCGTTTATCAGTTTATTGATCGTCCCGAGGGAATGACCGAGCTTCTTTGCGATCTCCCGCTGGGACAGGGCTTCCCTGCTCCTCCGTCAGAAGAACAAGAATTTCAAATTCTTTCTTTGTAAGCATATTGATTCCCCAGACAGTGGATCAGTCTTTCTCTGTCTTTTCGCTTTCGGTTTCGGCTTCGGCTTCAACGATTATATCGTCAGACTCGACTTCCTTATTGCGGTTCTCATCAATGCCAAGCTTCTCGTTGACCTTTTTCTTGGCCTTTCTCCAATAGATGCCGACGACCGCACCGACCGCAATAACGACACCGGCGATGGCCTGAATAAGATAGGTCATTACGGAGGGGTCAATATACGCCATGGCGTTCGCGCCGAAGAGCAGCATTCCCGCAAATGCGAAATAGACTATTCAAAAAGCTTAAGCGTTCTTTTCATTATTTTCTTTCCTTTCACGTACCTTTTTCTGCACAGCGGCAATGATATACTTTGCGCCGACCTCGGCACTGCTGCCGACATTATAAACCATTTCGTCAAGAGTTTTGCTTATTGTATCCCGGTAGCTATCCTTATTTTCCAGAAGCTCACGCACCGTGGTGTCGATATCCCCAAGCCTGTCAAGGTCGATATCGCGCCCAAGCACCTTGCGCAGGGCGATGTTCATCGGCACGATCGGGGAGCTTATCATAATCCGGGTTCATGATCTTCATCGGGGTGTTCACGAAAAGGACGGGGCGCTTGGTGGTAAAGGCATACTCCCATGCGATATCCGACCAGTCGGTGATGAGCATGTCCGCTGAAAAACACCGTCGAGTTCGAGGAGAAATCGGTCTGGATTTCGATATCGGGATCGGCGCTGTACCGCTCTTTGAGCGACTCCATATAGGCGGCACGGTGACGGACGTGCTGAGGATGCGGGCGGACGATGATATGATAACCCTTCCCGGAAAGATTGTCCAGTATATCCGAAATGCAGCTGTCAACGATATTATCCTTCTGCCACGACGGGGCGATGAGGATCTCCTTCTCTCATGCTCCGGCCAGTCCTTTGACTCATAATCCGCGATCATTTCATCGAGCAGACAGTAGCCCCAGTTCACAAGCTCCTTGCGCTTTGTGCCGTTAAGCTCTTCAAGCGCGCGGATCTCCTCGTTATGGTAGCTGCCGCAGCAAAGCACCGTGTCATAATGATCGACACAGCCCTTACGCAGGGTCAGGTTATAGCTTCCCATGCCGTGCGGAAGGTAGATATACTCGATATTGTCCCTGACATAGCTGCGCTTTATATGGAAATTCTCGATGTCCGGCATCGTCATGACCATAACGTCGCAGTCAAGCTTCATCATAAGGACGATGAGCTTCTTCTCGGCGATATAATACGGCTTGAGGTTTGGCTGAGTCTCGCGATTTTGAAGACCTGATCGTTCGGGTCGCCTCGTGATATAGTGCACGGTCAGGGTTGGTGTTCTTCAGGATATACCGATTATCCCTTTGTAATACTTATAGAAGCCGCTGCTCTCGGAATAGAAAACAAGGTGCTTGTTCACGACGGAGAAAAAGCGGTTATAGTCGAGACGCTCACGCTTGGCCTCGGCGCGGGTCTGCTTCACTGCCGCCGCTGCCGAGAGCTTCGATGCTCTAAGCTGTTTGCGGCTCTCCTCAAAGGCGCGCATAGTCAACATAGTCGCCGGGCTTTATAACGGCGTTGAGGATGTACATCTGGGCAATGGAAAAGAGATTGCTGAATATCCAGTAGTAGAGCGCAACGCCGACCGAGACGAAATATCCAAGGTACAGCGACAGGCCGACCGAGAGAATGACCATGCTGTATTTATTCCACTTGGACTGCTCGGACTGGAGGACGTTGCTCTGTTCTGCGCGGCGCACATGAGCCATGCGGACACGCCGGCGAGGATCGGCGAGAGGATCAGCCAGCCTTTCTCCCTCGCTCGGGACGAGACTGAGATCCACGCCGAGAAAGCGCATATCTATGGCGCTGTCATTCATGCCGGAGCGTATAGCGGCGATGAGTCCCATGAGGATAACGAGCTGTATGACCAAGGGGATGATAGACGCAAACGGGCTGTAGCCCTCGCGCTTGAATATTGCCGACTGTCCCTCGGCAATGGCATCGGGATCACCGAAATGCTGTGCCTTGAGCATATTTATCTCCGGCTGCATCTTCACCATCTTTATGGAGTTCTTCTGCACCCAGACGGATATCGGCAGAAGGATCACCTTGCTGAGCACGGTGAAAAAGAATTATCGCCAGGCCGTAATTGCCGCAGAGGTCATAGCACAGCCGCAGCGCCCATTCAAATGCTTTTCCAACCATTCCATTATATCCGTATCCCCGCGATCCTTTATTTGCGCTCATAAACAGTGCCGGTAGGCTTGAGCGTCGTCATATCCTCGGCGCTGCCGGTCTGCTCATATTCCGTGAGCAGAGAGTTATCCGCCATTTCGTACCAGAGGAAGCGGCGGGCACGCGCATCGCCCTCATGCCAATCGAAGACGCCGTCCGAGCCTTCGCCGTCCAGCAGCCGCTGATACGCCTGCTGAAGATCGTCATAGGACACCGGGGCATAGCTCACGGTCAGTCCGTCATGCTGCTCGCCGCGTCCCTTTGATGAGAAGGATCGGGTTCTGATTGATGGTGCGCAGATCAGTATCGTTATGGCTGCCATGGTCTGCCATGATGACTATGGCAGTGTTGTCATACACCCCGGCCTGCTTCATCTGGCTCAGGAACAGATCCAGCATTGTGAAGTTGGCTTCTATGACATCCCGGTACGGGCTTGATTCAAGGACGTTGAAGTCCTTGTCATAGACATGCGGCTCATGCGCGCCCTCAAGGTGGATATACTTGAAGCGCTTTTCGCCGCCGGAGGTGATAGGAGAATCGTTTTTGAGCGTATTGTAAAAGCGAGGTCTGACCAGTTGAAGTAGCTGAGGTCACCATCGCCGCCGTACTTTACAGACTCATTGAGCCTGCCGGGGAGATCGTAGCCAAGGTACTTGAGATCCCACGGCGCATGCTTGATGATGGTCATCTTTATCATGAGCTTGCACATATACAGCGCGGAATCGGGCACTGGCTGATCCTGAGTCAGATTCTCAAAGCTGTCAGGTGAGATCGCCGCAAAGGGAATAGCTGTCATACAGGTACAGTCCCTTCCGGTAGCCCTCCTGATCGAGGCGCTCCAGAAGCGGAGAGGACGCATATGCCGCGCGCTCATAGTCGGCAAAGGACTCCTGCGCTTCGTACCACTGCCCCGTCAGGATCAGCGGTATCGACAGCTGCGAGTAAGGATAGCCGCCGACCGTGTTTCTGAAATAGGTGAAGTCACTGAATATCTCACTGTAATGTGCGTCGCGCGCCATGGACTGCTCAAAGGCAGTGGAGTCCACGGCGTCAAGGACGAGTATCAGAAGATTCTCGTCCTCGGAATAGGTGAACATATCTTCATCCGTCGCGATGAGCGCGCGGCTTTTTTTTTATCCGAAAGCTCGGTGGTCAGGAAGACTGTGCCGAGCGTGACGGCAAGGATAAAGGCGATGGCAAGCGAGGCATAGGAGCCGAACTTCACAAGCCGGCTGCCGCCAAGCTTTTTCACGAACACCAGCACCGCGGCAATAACGATGACCCACAGAGCTATGGAGCAGATACGGTCAACGGAAAGCTGCCCCAATCAACAGGCTTGCCGTCCATGGGCGGCAGATCCCACACGAGGAAGCTGCCCCTGCACCCAGCTGCAGATAAGCGCGACAAGGCAGGCCGCGCTTACAAGGTTATAAAGCTTCTCGTTTATCCTGCGGGCAATATACAGCACCAGAAGGATCGCGAGGAAGGCGGCGGCAAACAGCCCCAGCACATGGGAGCATCTGCCCTGCCGTGAACCAGAACTCGAGCTGATTTGTCACATACAGCTCATACGGGGCATAGATAAAGAGCGTAAAGCACAGCGCAAAGGCGATGAGCGCCCCTGACAGGATATTATATTTGTTTTCTTTTTTTCGTTCGGCGGCAGCAACTTTCATTCCGTAAAGCCCTTTCAGGAGAACAGCATATTAATATAGAATGTATAGTACCACACAGTGCAGCTTTTTTTCAACTAAACACTGCTCAATCTATCGGTTCATAGAACATATCAAGGTATTCCTCGAGCGTCACGCCAAGGTCGTATATCTCCTGGCGGCGTCAAGGCCGACATAGCGGTAGTGCCACGGTTCGTAGATGATGCCGGTAATATCGCTGCTGCCGTTCGGATAGCGCAGGATGAAGCCGTACTTCCATGAGTTTTCCATGAGCCATTTCTGCGTTGAGGTCTCCTCCTGTCCCTCGTCAAGGTAAAGGGATAGTTGAGGTCGATGATATCCGCGGCAAAGCCGAGCTGATGCTCGCTCGTGCCGGGGATGGCGACGGACTGCGCCGCGATCGTGGGGGGCGTCCTCCGGGTCCGTCCCGGCGGCGACAAGGCGTGCGATCTTGTTATTGAAGAGGTACTGCTGCTTTTCCATGGTGCGGTAACCGGAGCATATGTATGGGTCGTTCCCGGCCTCGGCGCAGTCGGCAATCATCTGCAGGAGAGCGTCGGCGCAGCGCATGTCTATATACTGCCCCTCCCCTGTCATCATTGACGAGCTGAAGCTCCGTCTCCCAATCCTCCGGGCAGCTCGTGCCAGGGGTTGACGAGCGTGAGCAGCTCCGTGCGCTCCCGCAGCTGCGGGGTGGGCTCAGGAGTCGGGGTAGGCTCCGGGGTAGGCTCCGGAGTCGCCGCAAGCTCTATCGGCTCAGGCTCCGGTTCGGGAGCCGCGACAAAAAGCTCAGGCATACCGAGCACCGTGAGCAGCAGCGACGCACAGACCAGCAGCAGCGCCAGCATGACTACGAGCCCCGTTCTTTCCCTTTGTTTCAAGCATCAACTAAGGTCACTCCTCTTATGTATCAGAACGAAATGATGCCAAGATGCTCAAGCAGGATCTTGATGCCGATGAGGATCAGGATAGCACCGCCCGCGCGTTCCGCCCACGCCTTGAAGCGCAGACCGAAGATATGGCCGATATAAATGCCGAGGCGGACAGGCAGAAGGTCGTGACGCCGATGTGAGGGCGGACGAGGGCAGGATGCTAACTTCAAGGCAGGCGAAGGTCACGCCGACGGCAAGAGCGTCGATACTCGTGGCAACGGCCATCATAAGCATGGTCTTGACGCCAAAATCGTCATTGAGTTCCTCCGCCTTGAGAAGGGATTCCTGGATCATGTTCACGCCGATTATCGCGAGCAGGCCGAAGGCGATCCAATGGTCAAAAGCTTGTGATGATATGCTCAAAGCGCGA
>VOFG01000583.1_pt1 | contig 16001 bp, 23 predicted proteins | sample 5384171 | NCBI WGS metagenome assembly VOFG01 (sample SAMN12384726, study PRJNA508395) | human gut metagenome | isolation source: healthy gut F | host: Homo sapiens
TTGAACGGGTGCAGATCGGACAGGCTGAGATAGACGATCTCTTCTTTTTTCGGCGCGGGTAGCGTCACGGGGTGCAGGCGGCTCCGGCGTGGCCTCCGTCCCAGCGGGAGCGCCGCCCTTATCCACGGCAGGCTTCTCCGGGGCGGGCTTGCTTTGGGACTTTTTGTCCCGAGGTTTGGGCGGCTTGGCCTTATCGGGAGCAGCCTTGCCATCCTTGGGCGGTCGGCCTCTGCCGGGCTTGGCAGCCTTATCCTTTTCGGTGGGCGGCTTCTGCTTGACCGCTTTTTTCTCGTCCTTGGCCGCCTCGTCACGGGCAGCGGCAAAATCCACTACCTTGTCGGAATATGCCGGGGTGGGGTCATCCTTGCCGGGAGCAGGCGGCTTTGCCTGCTCCATTTCAGCCTTGGGAACTTCGGGCGCGGCAGGCTCCTCCACCTCGGCGAGGGTAACAGCGTCAGCGGGATCGGGTACGGCCTCGCCCATTTCAAAAAGCGCCGCCTGCCCCTCGTGCTCCAGCATGACCGCCTCTGCGTCGGTCAGCGCAGGCCCGGGAGAGGGCTGCTCCGACACGGCGGTATTTTCTACCGTGGGGCGGGAGCCTCGGCGGGCAGGGGCTGCCTCGGGAATATTTTTCTTATCATCTGCCATTTGCAAACCTCCTTTTTGTGGCATGAAAAAAGCCAGTCCGCAGACTGGCCGGGTGGAAGTGACCTCCCTTCGTGGTTTAATATATGAAAACGCCGCCCGTTGTCCTGTTGGGCTTAACGGTCAGTACATCGGAACAATACGCAACGGAAAATCACTGGATGCAAACGTTCCCAAAGCAGGCGTTTATTATATTGAGGATGATATTCTGTCTTCGCGAAACGCTGTGATATATGATAATGGGCTATCTGAATATAGCGTTGTAATAAAGCGAGCCTGGAGGGTGGCGCACGGAATCATACAACGAGTTTTACATGGAGAAAGGTAACGTCTTGGAGCAACTGCCGTCTTTCCACTGGGAAAAGCTCTTTGAACTGCAGCAATCTATGTCTCAGAGTGAAAGGCTGCTCGCCCTTAGCGTGGAGTTTTGGATGTCCGCCATGGACGATTTGCAGGAGGTCCTGCTTCAGAACATCTTTTGAAATCATAGCCGCTTTACAAACAATCGGTGCACATAAGTATCACGATTTGCTTCTCAAAATTATGAATGACGATTTTGGTGATGTCCGTTTTCCGTTGGACGATAACCAGATCGAGCAGATGCAGCCGAAAATCGAGGACGCAAACCGGGCATTTTGGAAAAATAAGGGCGCAGAAGCGGAGTTTCGTGGAGCAGTCACGAATTTTCTGATAACAAACCTGGATGCTTCTGGCCACGTTTTTGAAGGAATAGATCAGTCATGAGAAATTTTTCCCACAGAGGGGGTGCATTTCCGAAACTACTGCACCCCCTTTTGCACCGAAAATGCACCCCTTGAAATTCTATTAAAGTTAGGGTTATTTGCCAAAAGAAGAGGTACACAAACGTACCTCTTTCTTTTTGTGCGCGGCACTCTTGCTGTGCCAAATGACCGCCCCGCGGCGGAACATTTTATTCGACTTGGGTGGTTTCGCTCTTTCTTTTTCGGCGTGGATGTGCTATAATAAGTCGATTTGAGGTAAAGGAGGCCGCGCCGATGGAATATTTGTCCCACAGTCCGGAGGAGACAGAGCATATCGGCGAAATGCTGGGCAGGCGGCTGCGCCCCGGTACAGTGGTGGCCTACCGCGGCGGACTGGGCATGGGCAAGACCGCCTTTACCCGTGGGCTGGCCCGAGGTCTGGGCTGCGCCGGACGGGTCACCAGCCCCACGTTTACCATTGTCAACGAATACGACGGCGCAACACCGCTGTTTCACTTTGATATGTACCGGCTGGGCAGCTCTGACGAGCTGTTCGACATCGGCTGGGAGGACTATCTGACACGGGGCGGCGTGCGCCGTGGAGTGGGTCCGAGCGCGTGGACGACGCTATGCCGGCTGACACCCTGTGGGTGGACATCGCCCAGGGCACGGGCGAGAGCGACCGCATCATCACCATCTCGGGAGGCGAGTGACAGTGAGAACACTGGCATTGGAGACCTCCGCCAAGAGCGTGTCCGTGGCCGTGACGGAAAACGGCACACTGCTGGCGCCAGGCATATCAGGACCGGGGGGCTGACCCACAGCTGACACTGATGCCGCTGCTGGACGGAATGCTGAAGACCGCGGACTGACATTGGACGATATGGACATCATCGCCGTGGTCAGGGGCCGGGGAGCTTTACCGGGATACGCATCGGCGTATCGGCAGCCAAGGGGCTGGCCTGGGCGAAAGCGCTGCCCTGCTGCGGCGTGTCCACGCTGGAGGCCATGGCCTATGGCGTCACAGACTTCGAGGGCGTCGTCGTGGGCGCTATGGACGCACGGCGGCAGCAGGTGTACAACGCGCTGTTCCGACAGAAAACGGCCGCGTTACGAGACTATGCGCGGACCAGGGCCGTGGCTATGGAGCTGGTGGCGGAGGAATTGGCCGCCATGCCGGAGCCAAAGCTGATCGTGGGCGACGGCGCGGTGCTGCTGTACGACTTTTTTGCAGAAAGCGGGGATCGGGTGCCGGCTGGCCTCGCCCTGCACTGGCAGCAGAGCGCCGCAGGCGTGGCGCTGGTGGCGGAGCATCTTGCCGCGCAGGGGCTGACGTGTTCCGCCGGAATTGCAGCCGGTGTATCTGCGGCTCAGCCAGGCCGAGCGGGAGCGGCTGGCCAGGGGCTTCCGCTGACGGCGGACTAAAACGTATACCCTTAAAATTTCATATACACGGAGGATAACATATGTACAGCGAAGTTTCCCTGGTCCACATCATGAACCATCCCCTGGTGGCCCACAAGCTGACCATCATGCGTGACAAGAACACCAGCGTGAAGGACTTTCGCGAGTTGGTGGGCGAGATCGGTATGCTCATCACCTACGAGGCCACCCGCGACCTGCCCCTGACCACCAAGCACATCGAGACCCCGATCTGTGGGATGGACGCGCCCACTCTGGCGGGCCGCAAATTCGTGGTCGTCCCTATCCTCCGTGCAGGTCTGGGTCTTGTGGACGGCGTACTGCGCATGGTTCCCTCCGCCCGCGTGGGCCACATCGGCATGTACCGCGATGAGGAGACCCTGGAGCCGCATCCCTACTTCTGCAAGATGCCCAAGGACGTGGCCGAGCGCGACGTGCTGATCGTGGACCCCATGCTGGCCACCGGCGGCAGCGCCGCGGAGGCGATCGGCGAGATGAAGAAGTTCGGCTGCAAGCACATCAAGCTGATGGTGCTGGTGGCGGCTCCGGAGGGCATCGAACACATCCAGAAGCTGTACCCGGATGTGGACATCTATGCCGGTGCGCTGGACGATCACCTGAATGAGCACGGCTACATTGTGCCGGGTCTGGGCGACGCCGGCGACCGCATTTTCGGCACAAAGTAACAAACGCATACAGCAGCGCCCCGCCAGATGGCGGGGCGCTGTTTCTATCCTACTGGGCGCGCGAGACGCTTGACGAAGGTCGGCTCGATCCTGCCGCGCTGTCATTTTTATTGTATTTCTTCGTATTTTGCGGTATAATACCGGAAAATGGAAATGACACGCAGAAAGGGATACACTATGGAACGTAAGAAAAAAGGCCCCGCGGCACCTGGGCCCGCAGCTGAAGGCCGTCATCAGGCGGCAGCCCACCGTGTTCGCCGTATACACCGTACTGCGGCTGATCGTACTGGCTACGCTGGTGTCCTCCATCATCCGCGGCGAATATGAGAGCGCGTTTATCTGCCTGCTGGTACTGGGACTGTTTGTCCTGCCGTTTTTTATCCAGCAGAACTTCGGCATTGAGCTGCCGAGCACGCTGGAGATCATTATCCTGGTCTTCATTTTCGCGGCAGAGATCCTCGGCGAGCTCAAGAGCTATTTCATCACCTACCCGCACTGGGACTCCATGCTGCACACGACCACGGGATTTCTGTGCGCCGCCACGGGGTTCGCGCTCATCGACATCCTCAACCGCAACAGCAAGATCAAGTTTTCAGCTGTCCCCATCTATGTGGCTGTGGCGGCGTTCTGCTTCTCCATGACCGTGGGCGTACTGTGGGAGTTCTTCGAGTTCGGCATGGACAGGCTGTTCATGATGGATATGCAGAAGGACACGGTGGTGAACGCCATCACCTCGGTGATGCTGGATCCCACCAACAGCAACAACATCCCCGTGACCATCGACGGCATTACCTCGGTGACGATAAACGGGCAGGAGCTGGGGCTCGGCGGATACCTGGACATCGGGCTGTACGACACCATGGGGATCTGTTCGTGAACTTCATCGGTGCGGTGGTGTTCAGTACCATAGGGTACTTCTATATCAAGCAGCGCGGCAAGGGCAAGCTGGCGAAGGCGTTTATCCCCACCATCACCGAGGAGGAGGGCGCAGCGGAGCTGCCGGAGGGTACAGGCTCTTCCCGGAGGGAACAGAGAGAAAGTGAATAAGCTGCCGAAACCCGTCTCAAATTGAGACGGGTTTGGATAGAAAAACGGAGGCAAAAAGAAAACCACGACGGATGTCGTGGTTTCCTTTTTTAGTGGTGGAGATAAGCGGGATCGAACCGCTGACCTCTTGAATGCCATTCAAGCGCTCTCCCAGCTGAGCTATACCCCCACATCGGGTGGTCGGCGCTGCCGACTTGTATAATATAGCAGAGGTCCTCCAAAATGTCAACCCCTTTATTTCGCTTTTTTCTGATTTTTTAGAAACGCTCCCGTTCGGGGAAAGCGGGGAGAGGCTACGCCTCCCCCCTGCCTTATACCTTCTCCCCGGCGTTTGTTTATGCCTTATACCTTCAGCTTGTTCTTTTTCATCTCGTTGAGGCTTCCCACCACCATGCCCGTCAGGGCGAACTCCAGCTGAGGATGGTGGAGAACGCGAAGAACAGCAGGCAGATCGGGCCACGAACTTGGCGCCCAGGCTGGCGCCGAACACGGATGGTGCCGAAGGCGGTCTGCAGCCAGATTGGTCTTGCCCAGGATGGCGGGGATCACGCCAGATTGGCAGCCGTGGCCGGAGGATTCCGCGGTGTACAGGGTGCAGATGATGACCAGAGCATTCAGGGTCAAGACGATGAAGGTGTCGATGAACACACCGATCATGGCCACCACGCCCTGATCGTGGGCGTGAGCCACGTTGGCCTGCGCGTGGGCGTGCGGGGTGGAGCCCATACCGGCCTCATTGGAGAACAGGCCGCGCTTGGCACCCTGAGAAATCGCGGTCTTGATGGCGTAGCCGATACCGCCGCCGATGATGGCCTGGGGCTGGAAGGCATACTTGAAGATCATGCCGAAGGTGGCGGGGACGTACTTGATGCGGCAGATGGCCAGACCGCCCAGCAGGAAGATACCGGCCATAATAGGCACCAGCTTCTCAGTGACGGCAGCAAGCCGCTGCACACCGCCCAGGAAGATGATCGCGCAGATGATCACCAGGACGATACCCACGACCCAGGAGGGGATGCCGAAAGCCGTCTCCATGGTGGAGCCGATGGAGTTGGATTGGACCATGCAGCCCATGAAGCCAAGGGCCAGGATGATGGCGACAGCGAAGAAGCCCGCAAGGAACTTGCCGAAGCCGCCCTTGAACGCGGTGGTGATGTAGTACACGGGGCCGCCCTTGATGTTGCCGTCCGGCTCAACGATACGGGTCTTTTGTGCCAGCGTGGCCTCAGCGTAGATGGTGGCCATGCCGAAGAAGGCGATGATCCACATCCAGAAGATCGCGCCGGGGCCGCCGGTGAGGATCGCGCCGGACGCGCCCACGATGTTGCCCGTACCCACCTGCGCGGCGATGGCCGTGGCCAGCGCCTGGAAGGAGGTCATGCCGCTTTTCTGCGCGCCGCCCCGCAGGTTCATCTCACCGAAGAAAAACTTTCTCATGCCCTCGCCGAAGCACCGGACCTGGACAAAGCGGGTCTTGATGGAGTACCACTTAGTCCCACGCCCATCAGCAGGAAGATGACAAGGATGTAGTTGCTGAGAGTACTCGTTGATCTTGGATACGATGGGGAACAATACTTCTTTTCCATGGTTTCTTTTCTCCTTGCATAAAAATAGAGCTGCCGGAAAAACGGCAACTCTGGAGAAGTCTGGTGACAAGCGAAAACTCGTCTGCTCCGTCCTTTTGCCTGAGAGATTCGGCGCTTGCGCGCCTTGCACCTTCGGCACCCAGAGCAGGTCCTTGTTGAAGTCGCCGCCGGCCACGCACCAGCTGCCCTTTTCGTACTCCGCCTGCATATCCGCCAGCAACAGCGCCAGCTGCTCCGTGGCGATGGTACCGTCACTGGTGTAGGCAGAGAGGTGCAGGTCGTAGAGCACCAGCTCCCGCCCCCTCCGCCGGGATGCGGCTGACCGAATAGCAGCGATCCAGGATCCAGAAGCTTCATAAAGCCGCTCTCCACCGGCAGCTCCACCCGGTTCGCCGCCGTGATGGCCGCCGGGAGAACGTCAGCAGCCCCGGGGACCGGGACGCGCCGTGGGGAGCGGTCAGCGGGTACAGCAGGTAAGGCGAATCGTAATTCTGCGAGAAAACGCTGCTCTTGTTAAAGAGGGCGGCGTACAGCGGCTCCCGCTCGTCCACATGGTAGGTACGGGTGGAGCCGATATCCACCTCCTGCAGCAGGCAGAAGTCTGCGTTCTGCTGCTTCAGGTACCCGGCGATGGCGTCCATGTTGGCCGTCAGGCGCTCTTTCGACCAGGCGCGGGACTCCGTGCCGCCGTCCATGAAAAAGCCGTAGTCTCCTCGTAAGCGCCGAAACCGATATTGTACGACACGGTGTACGGCTGCCCGGTCTCGCACCGCCCCGTCCGCGTCCGGCGACTGCATCGGTGTCAGCATCCATGTCGCCCAGTCGGTGATAGCTGATAAACACATAGGCCACATAACCGCCGCCAGCAGCAACAACGCCAGCAGAACGATGAGAATGATCTTCACCCATTTTTTCACGTTTCGCGCCTCCCTCGGTTTACATTTTTCCGGAAGTATAGTATACTCCATTTGAACGCATTTGAAAAGAGGTATCCGTCTTGAAAAAGATCGTCATTCGCTTCAACGCGCCGGTGATATTGTCCTTCGCCCTGCTGAGCCTGATCGCCCTGCTGCTGGGCAAGTGGACCAACGGTGCCACCACGACGCAGTATTTCTCCGTGTACCGGTCCTCTCTGGCCGACCCTCTGACATATGTACGCTTTTTCGGCCATGTGCTGGGGCACTCCGGCTATGACCACTACATGGGCAACATGCTGCTGTTGCTGCTGGTCGGCCCTGGGCTGGAGGAGAAATACGGCAGCGGCACGATGGTCTGGACCATCGCGTCACGGCGCTGGTGACGGGCTGGTGAACTTCATCTTCTTTCCCCACACGGCACTGCTGGGTGCCAGCGGCGTAGTGTTCATGATGATCGTGCTGTCCTCCTTTACGGCGGCGCGGAAGGGCGAGATCCCCGTGACGCTGATCCTGGTGGTCATCTTCTACCTGGGCGGCGAGATCCTGGACGGACTGTTCAAGCAGGACAACGTCTCCCAGATCGCCCACATCGTAGGCGGCCTGTGCGGTCTGGTGTTCGGCTTTACCGTGCGGCGGGGACGGAGGTAAGCGCCGTGTACATAGCCATCGGCATTGCAGCGGCGCTGCTGGCGCCGACCGGATATTGAAATATCTCTCCCGGACGGGGAAGCTCCGTCTGGAGAGCAAATACCTGCGCCTGACCCATCTGGAGAACCGCGGCTTCTTTCTGGGGCTGGGGCAGAAGCATGAGAAGCTGCTGCGCTGGCTGCCGCTGGGCGTATGGCTGGCGGCGGCAGCGTGTCTGCTGCCGGAGCTGGGCAAGCGGGCCTTCTCCGCACAGCTGGGCATTCTGTCGGTGCTGCTGGGCGGCATCAGCAACCAATGGGACCGGCTGCGGCGGGGCAGCGTGACGGACTATCTGCAATTCCCCCACCGAAAGGTCAAAAAACGGGCGCTGGTGTGGAATCTGGCGGACTTCATGCTTATCGGCGGCGTGGTGCTGACGGTGCCGGCCTTTTGAAGAGAGCTGGTAAAGAAATAAAAAAATCGGGTCAAACGACCCGGATTTTTTTATTTCTCCTTGTAATACAGCCGGCAGTGGCAGTAGCCCTCGAAGTTCGGGTCGGCGATCTGGTCCTTGAACTCCTTGCACATACACTTGTTCTCCTCGGTGCGGGCCAGCCGGCAGGGACAGTAGCCGCCGGTGCGCTTCAGGCCCTCCCGGACGGTTTTCACGACCTCCTGATCGTCGTTGAGACGAACCTTCATGGCTGCGCCCTCCTTTGCGTATGTATCAACCGTGGCTGTTGAACCAGTCCTCACAGAACTTGGCGATGGACGGTACGATATCCTTGACAAAGCGCTTGGTGGTGTTGATGCACAGGTCGTAGGAGCCCTTGTCGCCCCACTTGCTGTCGCTGTACATCTGGTGGTGCTGGGCACGGTTGCGGTCGATCTGCTTCATATGGGACTCGATCTCCCGGGGCGTCAGATGCTCACCCTGCGGAGCACGGCGCTGGCAGCGCTCGATCTTGGAGTCCTTATCCGCATAGACAAAGATGTTCAGCGGGTCGTAGTCCTTGAGGATAACATCGGCGGCCCGGCCCACGATGACGCAGTCGCCTTGCTTGGCGAAGTTCTCTACGATCTGGCGCTGGGCCACTGCCACGCGGATGGGCTGCTCCATGATCTGGAAGGGCTGCATACCGAAGCGGTGCCCGATGGTCAGCGGATAGGCGGCCTCGATGCTCTTTTCCGCGACGTGGGCCACATAATCCTCGTTGAAGCCGTTTTCCTTGGCGATCATCTCGATGATCTCGTGGTCGTAGCACGGAATACCCAGGGCCCTGGCCAGACGCTTGCCCAGCTCACGGCCACCGGAACCGAACTCACGGCTGATGGTAATGATTCTGCTCATAGTGGAATACCTCCTCTTAATATTCATAGCTGCTCCCGCCCACAAACTCGCGAACGATGGAATTCAGCGGCACATAAGGCGTGTGCAGCGGCGGGACGCTCTCCACCACCTCGATCAGGTCGGTGAGATTGTGCTCCTTCATATATTCCGGCGTCAGCTCCTGCTGGAAATTGGGGATGTTGGCCAGGCACTTGGCCAGGATGCAGACCTCATAGTCGTGGAAGGAGTCGATGTGGATCGCGGCATTGTCCTTGTAGGGCTGGATATAGTTGACCTCGCCCCGGTTCACGCTCTCCGCCCGCTCGACCGTCTCCCGCAGGGAGTGGCCCCGGGTGTTATAGTCGCGGATGAGCCGGCGGGCCACGCGCAGCTGCTCGGGACGAACCACGCGGTCCTATTGGTGAGGATGCGGGTGCGGGGCGCCACATACACGCCGGTGGCCGCGCCGCGGATCTTGTCGAAAATCAGGGGGTTCAGCATATGGATCCCCTCGGCAATGACAATGCAGTCCTTGTCGCCCTGCATGGGCTTATAGCCGCCGGTAGTGCCAGTCTTGAAATCGTACCAGGGAATATCCACCTGCTCGCCGTCCAGCAGGCGGCCGATGCAGCCTGACCAGCAGGTCCACGTTCACGCAGTAAGGGGACTCCCAGTCCGTGGCCTCCGGCGGACGCTGATCCAGCGGCAGGAAAAGTTGTCCATGCTCAGCAGGCACACCTTCACACCCAGATTCTCCAGGTAGTCCCGCAGGCGCATGGCGGTGGTGGTCTTGCCGCTGCCGGAGGGGCCGGTCAGCGCCACGATGCGGCGATCACGCCCGGCGGACAGAATGGCCGCCGCTGCGGAGGACACCTTGTCGTGGAACACCTCCTCGCACCGCAGAACGAACTGCGTCTCGTTGTCCATGGCCTGATTGATGGTTTCCAAGTCGATTATACGCATAAAGGGCCTCTCCTTTCAAGAGGTAAATTCACTGACTTTATTCCCTGTATTATACCACGCTGTCGTCGGTACGTCAAAGGGGCAATGGCACAAAGATGCCGCAAAAAAAATCCCCACGCCCCGCTCCGCAGGCAGAAGTTGCAAATGTACCAAAAATTGTTGCAAAACAGAGAAACTTTCATTGCAATTTGCCGGTATTTATGGTAATATGATGTTAGGAATTTAACAATACTGCACAAATTGTTTCGATTTTGTAGCATAACCGCCATTTTGTTCACGCGGAGACTGCGGCGGATGGCAGCTCCGCCGAAAGGACGTGAAACTGTTGGAGCACTCCCCCAAGATCATCGCCGTAGCCGGCAAGGGCGGCGTGGGCAAGACCTCCCTCTCCGCCGCCTTTGTGCGGCTGTTGACTGAAGCGTACCCCGACAAGCGTATTCTGGCCATCGACGCCGACCCCGCGGTGGGACTGTCCACCGCGCTGGGCGTGGAGGTAAAGGAGACGCTGGACGACATCCGCAAGAGCATCGTGGCCTCGGTGGAGGACGGGCGCCCCGGGAGGCCATCGAGCTTCTCAGTGAGGCCCGCTACCGCATCTTCGATACCATGGTGGAGCAGCAGCGGTTCTCGTTTCTCGCCATCGGCCGGCCGGAGACGGCGGGCTGCTACTGCAAGGTGAACGCCTATCTGAAGGAGGTCATCAACCTGCTGGCCAACGACTTTGACTACGTGGTCATCGACGGTGAGGCCGGCATCGAGCAAATCAACCGCCGGGTGATGGAGAAGGTGACGCATCTGGTGCTCATCACCGACCCCAGCCGCAAGGGTACGCAGGTCATCGACACCATCAAGCGGGTGGCCGACGAGCTGGTGATGTACGACCGCTGCGGCGCCATCGTCAACCGGGTCACGGACCCGGCGCTGATCACCCTACATCCATATCAACGGCACGGAGATACTGGCCACCATCGGCAGCGACCCACAGCACGCCGCCAATGATATCCAGGGTCTTAGTGTTTTTGATCTGCCGGAGGATGCCCCTGTCATCCGCGGCGCACGCGAAGCCCTGACCAAGCTGGAGATCTTATAATCTGAATCACATAGGAGAGAGGCGTAATTCTTGAGAGACCTGAAGCATTTGATCTACTTTGAGAGCCTGCTGGAGAATGCCGACAATGATCTGGTAAAACAGGCACAGGCGGAGGGGAAGCTGGCCATCGGCTATACCTGCTACCATATGCCTGAGCCGCTGCTGAACCTGCCCGGCTGCTTCTCCGTCCGACTCCGCGCCCCCGCACCGGCTCACTGGACATCGCTACCTACTATATGTCCAACTACACCTGCGAATATGCCCGCGCCCTGGTGGAGCGCGGCATGGAGGGCGGCTACCAGTTTCTCGACGCTATGATGGGTGTTGACGCATGCTCCATGATGAACCGTGCAATGGAGCACTTTGAGCTTCTCAACATCAATGACAAGCCCAGCTTCTTCGTCACCCACTGCGACATCCCCTACAAAATCACCGATTACACCCTTGACTCCTATGTCAAGCAGATGCGCCGCCGGGTGCTGGATCCCCTGACGGAAAAATACGGCGTTGACACCTCAGATGCTGCTATCCGCAAGGCCGTTGAGGAGCACAACGAGGTCTGCTCCATCGTCTCCGAGATGGCAGAGCTGCGCAAGGCCGAAAACCCCGTCATCACCGGCTACGAGTTCCATGTGCTGAATCTGGTGAGCTTCACCTGTCCCAAATACCTGATCCTGCCCTACCTGCGAGAGACTCTCAAGGAGCTCAAAAAGCGCAAGCCCGACAAGAAGCCCGCGTTCCCGCGCGCGTGTCGCCATCGTCGGCTCCGAGATCGACGATCCCCAGCTCACGAAGCTTATCGAGGGCTGCGGCGCACTGGTAGTGTCCGACCGATATTGCTTCGGCTCCACCCCCGGTCGGGAGGTCATTGAGCTGAAGGACGATGAGGACGCGCTGCCTCAGATCTGCATGCACATTATGCAGCACTCCGAGTGCGCCCGCTACATCGCCGATGAGAAGGTGCAGCAGCGCCGTGAGACGGCGGATCGCCTGGCACGGGAGTATCACGCTGACGGAATCATCTATGAGCAGATGAAGTACTGCGACTACTGGGGCTTTGAGCGCGCTCTGGTGTCCCACATCATGCACGACGAGTACGACTGGCCGGTGCTGAGCATCGACCGTCTGTACAACAACGGCAACTCCGGCCAGCTGCGAACCCGCGTGCAGGCGTTTGTGGAGTCCCTGGAGATCAAGAAGCTCCATAAGCAGAACGGAGGTGCCAACTGATGGCTGACAAGAAGAAATTTCCCAACCCCGAATTCTTCCGCGCCAGAGACTGAGATGGACTGGAAGGCGCAGGCCGCCAACCTGAAGGAGTTTGGCTCCATCGCGCTCGATCTCATCAAGGAGACGGACTGGAAGGCCTTTGGCAGGAAACAGAAGGAGCACTTCCTTGACAATATGAACCGTGTAGCACGGGAGGCCAGAGCCGTGGCCGGCATGTCCTGCGCGCAGCGCAAGGACCTGCTGCTCAACGGCGAAAAGCATCTGGGTGCCCTGTACCGCAAGGGTGACATGGCCACTGTTCGCCGGGAGTGGCGCGGCGTGGAGAGCACGCTCGTCGACTTCGCCGGCTGGCTGAAAACATGGGGCATGCTGCTGGGCACCTTCTCCAAGGATCTCATTCCCGCCCTGAACACCACGTTCTGGTATCGCTGGATGATCTCCTATATGTGCTGCGTGAGCTTCATGGATAAGAACACCATGGGTCAACGGGGCAACGCCCTGAAAATGAGCCACCTGATGACCTACGACATTTTCCGCTATGTGGCGGAAAACCTGGTCTTCCTGGCCAAGTGCGATGAGAAGAACGGCAACAGCGCCGAGCTGAACAAGAAGGTCGTTCTCTTCGATGAGATGACCATGGGCCAGATCATGGCCGGCTTCCCCGACCTGCTGGGTATCCCCTATCAGCTGATGCCGGTGTTCCTGGTGTCCGAGATCGACCAGCTCACCTGCGTGCCCTACATCGACGCCGTGGAGTCCTTCGGCCTGCCGGCTGACTGCTGCCCCGTGCCGTCCTCCGAGTGCGGCGCGCTGGTCATCGATGCGCTGCCGCACATGGGCAAGTGCTTTATCTCCTGCTCCATGCCCTGCGACGGCTCGACCATGGCCTCCAGCTATATGTCCCGCCGCTTCCCGAATCTGCCGGTGTTCCACCTGTGCTTCCCCGTCCGCTACGAGGACGAGGAGACCGTGCAGATGGGCGCTGAGGATATCAAGGCGTGCATCAAGTTCATCGAGGAGCAGACCGGCGCAAAGTGGAGCTGGGACGCTTATTTCTCCGCCATGAAGCGCTTTAACGAGGAGACGCGGTATGAGCTGGAGAAATGGGAGGTCAACAAGACCGCCTATCCCCAGATCATCGGCCCGAGCTATGAGCTGTTCCGCAAGTGGAACTACGAGATGGACGGCGGTATCGACCCGCGCGTCATGAAGACCTGCCGCAAGGTCAACGACCTGCTGATGCAGTCCTACGAGCGCCGCGACGAGGCCTGGGTGGGCAAGATGCGCTACCGCGGCATCGTGTGGAGCTGCCCCGCCCACTACTACGCCAACTTCTCCAACTGGCTGGCCAACTGCTGGGGCATCAACGTCCTGGTCGAGATGGAGAGCCTCAACTTCACCAAGCCTCTTGAGACCGAGGACAAGGAAGAGGCAATGCGCGACCTCGCCCGTCTGTACGAGCGCATGGTCATGCGCCGTCACACCAACGGCGGTTACCAGAACGTGGTGGACGAGCTGTGGCGCCAGTGCGAGGCTTGGAACGCGAACTTCATTATCATGTATCAGAACGTCGCGTGCAAGAACATGGCCACCGTTCAGGGCATTCTGGACGAGCAGGGCCGCGAGCGCGGCTACCACATGATCTGGATCGAGCATGACCTGATGGATCCCCGCACCGTCTCCCGCAAGACCATGCGCGACAAGGTGAACGAATATATGCGTACCGTCATGCGCGCCGAGCCGATCGACCCCTCCCTCTGCGATTTCGACGACGAAAACTGCATGTAATATTCTCAACTACTACATATATAAAGGAGTTACGACTATGAAATATTACGGCGGCTGCGATGTGGGTTCCACTTATACCAAGGCGGTCATTCTGGATGAGAACGGCAAGATCTGCGCCGACACCACCATCCGCAGCAAGATCAACTCCGAAGTCAGCGCCAAGCTGGCCATGGAGGAGGTTTTGACCAAGGTGGGCTTGAAATCCTCCGAGGAGCTGGGCTACCTCATCGGCACCGGCTATGGCCGCAACAAGGTTCCCTTCGCCGATGAGAATATCTCCGAGATCTCCTGTCACGCCATGGGCGTGCACGTCACCGACCCCAGTGTCAAGGCCATCATCGATATCGGCGGTCAGGACGTCAAGGGCATCTCCGTTGACACCGACGGCACCGTAAAGAACTTTGCCATGAACGATAAGTGCGCAGCAGGTACCGGCCGCTTCTATGAGGCGATGGCCCGCAGCTTCGAGATGACGCTGCCCGAATTCTCCAACCTGTCCCTGACGGCCAAGAACGTCATCCCCATCACCGCGCAGTGCACCGTGTTCGCCGAGAGCGAGGTCATCACCCTCGTGGGCGAAGGCAAGCCCATGGACGAGATCGCGGCGGGCATTCAGATGGCCGTGGCCAAGCGCTGCTTCGTCATGAGCAAGAAGGCCGGCGCGACGGACGCCATCACACTGACGGGCGGCTGCGCCAAAAATGCTGGCCTGAAGCAGGCCATCGAGCACGTGCTGAAGCTGAAGGTCATCGACCTGAAGACCGATCCCCAGCTGATGGGCGCGCTGGGCGCTGCCGAGTACGCGCGGCAGAAGGGCATGGCCCGCGTCTGAACACCTCTTGCCATTTAAGGAGGCTACGATATGTGTAAGGTTTTCAAATTTCTCTTCAAGCTCATCCGTATTCTGGCGGTGGCCGTGGGCGCACTGTTCGTCGTGTACTTCTGGAACCTGGACCAGAAGCTGCTGGGCTGGGCCTACGTGCAGGTCAACAAGATCTTTGACCGCAAGAAAGTGGACATCAAGTTCTGATGGAGCTCTATAATCCGATCATACGGGATGTGGAGGCGCTGGTCGGCGCCTCCACGCCCCAGAAATACGCCTATGACCCGGCCGAGGCCTGGGAAGATACCGGGGCTTTCGAGCTGGTCATGCTGCGGGACGCCGCCTATGAGCTGGGCGGCAGCGGCAAGAGCGCGGTGAATTTCACCTGTGTGACCTCCTCCCGAAGCTGGTACCCGGGGACGAGATACTGGTCTGCGGCCCGGACCTGAGCGAGCTGAACGGTGACAGCCACTATGCCCGCATCGCTCTGCTGCGGGTGGGCGATATCGAGGCGGATGACGAAGGGGACACCGAGCAGGCGTTCCGCGCTATTCAGGATATGGATTTCGTCAAGTACCACGTGTTCCCCCGCGGATACATGATCCGTACCAGCTCCGAGAGCAGCCGGGAGCAGGTGCGTATCAGCCGCGAGGCTTTGAAGAAAGGCATGACGTTCCGCCGCATTGGCGAGGATTTTATCCGGCAGTATAGGAAGAACCGCCATATTCTGGCGGTGAAGCTGCTGTTCATCACCGCGCCCGACGCGAATTACGCGGCGCTGACCAGCGATGCCAAGACCGTGAAGGACATCACCATGAGTCTGACGAAGATTATGGAGGGGATGCCCACGGACTGCGGGTCGTGCAACCTGAAGGCCATCTGCGACGAGGTGGAGGGCATGAAGGAGCTGCACTTCGGCAAGGAGCATCACCTTTTTGCAGGAGAGGATAAATGACCTTGTAGATCAGCTTGTTCTCCAGATTGAGATAATAGATGGTGAACGTGCCCGCAAACAGCAGCGCTGCCGTGATGAGCAGACTTTTCAGCAATTTAGCTGCGAATTTCATATGGTTCCCTCCTTACCAGGCCAGACTGTCATCGAAGTCCACCAGCGTGGGGTCCAGC
>VOFG01000826.1_pt1 | contig 16001 bp, 25 predicted proteins | sample 5384171 | NCBI WGS metagenome assembly VOFG01 (sample SAMN12384726, study PRJNA508395) | human gut metagenome | isolation source: healthy gut F | host: Homo sapiens
ACTTCCTTCGCCGGCGAATTTCAGACAACAGATCGTATTTTTTCATCACACGCAGAATGGTTTTGGGGTTGCAATGTATGCCTTTGGATTTCAACGCAAGACACATCCTGCGATATCCGTATGTGTTGAAGCTTTTTTTCCTGCTGCTGGCGGATCGCGGCCGCCAGTTCCGCATCCTTTTCCGGCTTTCCTATCCTGCGGACAAAATCATAGTACCCGCTTCGTGATACACCAAAAAATCGACACATCGTGGATACTGAATATTCCGACCGATGACGATGGATAACAGCGTACTTTGCCCGTGGCCTCACTTCCTTTCTATGGATTGCAGAAAATCCCGCAACAGTTCATTCTCCATTTTCAGCCGCTTGTTTTCGTACTTGTACTCGGCTAATGTTTTTGCAGGCTTACGGCCTCGCTGCTTAGGAATACCTTTTCGCCGGGGCGCTTTTCCTCCATGAGCGCGTACTGGTAGCGGCAGGGCTGGGCGCACGCGCCGCGGTTGCTGTCGCGCCCGGTCATGTAGTTCGAGAGCAGGCAGCGTCCGGAGTAGCTGACGCACATCGCCCCGTGGCAGAACGTCTCCAGCTCCAGCTCCGGCGAGACACGGCTGCGGATCTCGCGTATCTCGTTGAGACTCAGCTCGCGCGCGAGGACGACGCGCCTGGCGCCGAGGTCGTACCACGCCTGCGCGCAGACGTGGTTGGCGATGGACTGCTGCGTGCTGATGTGCCGCTCGCAGTGGGGCGCGTACTTCCCCGCGAGGGTGAACGCCCCGGAGATCCGCGAGGATCAGGGCGTCAACCCCGGCGGCATCGAGCTTTTCGAGGTGGGCGGGCAGCCGCTCCGCCTCGTCAAAGCGCGGCATGGTGTTGACCGTCGCGTGAACGCGCACGCCATGTGCGTGCGCATAGGCCACGGCGCGCGGCAGCTCATCGTCGTCAAAGTTCCCCGCGAACGAGCGCATGCCGAACGAGGTCCCCGCAAGGTAGACGGCGTCCGCGCCGTAGAGCACGGCCATTTTCAGTTTTTTTCCATATCCCCGCGGGGGCAAAGAAGCTCCGGTTTTCTCATAGCGTTATCCGATGGACTGGTAGTCCGAGCTGTTGATGAAGTTCAGGTGCTCGGCATACGTCTTGAAGAAGTGGTGGACGCCGTCCTTGCCGAGAGCGTAGAAGTAGTAATCCGTCTGGTTCGGATAGATGGCGGCCTTGATGGACGACAGGCTCGGGCTGCAGATCGGCCCGGCGGGCAGCCCCTTGTGCAGATAGGTGTTGTAGGGGCTGTCGAGACTGGTGGTGAAGGAGGAGTGATCCTTGCCCTGCAGCTTGAGCGCGTAGTCGATCGTCGCGTCGACCTGCAGGAAGCCCGCCGTCTCGCCGTTGGAGTTGTTCATGCGGTTATAGAGGACGGAGGCGATATTCTTGCGCTCCGCGTCGTCGCCGATGGACTCCTTCTCGATCAGGGATGCCATGGTGATGATCTCGGAGAGACTGTAGCCGGACTTCTGGATATCCGCCTGCATCTGCTCGCTGATCTGCATCTGGAAGGCGTAGAGCAGTGTGTCGATGGCGAGGACGGCCTTGCCGGTGTAGAACTCGTGCGTATCGGGGTAGAGGAAGCCCTCCATGCGGCTGATGTCGCCGAGCTTGCTCGAATCGAGGAACGTGTAGTCCTCAAACGGATAGTTCGCGCAGGCGTCCGTCAGCTCCTCGACCGTGCCGACGCCCTTGCTCGCGAGCAGCTCGATCGTCTCCTGCACGGTGTAGCCCTCCGGGATGGTGACTTTGACCTTTCCCTCCTGCTTGAGCTTCGCGGCCTCATAGTCGTGCATGCCGCGGATGAGCGCGCGGTAGTCCATGTCGCTCGTCAGCTCATAGCTGCCGGGGTCGATGAGCTTTTTGTCGCCCGTGATGTTGGCGTAGAGCTTGAAGAACCACTTGTAGTTGATGAGCCCCTCCTGCTTGAGCTGTCTGGCGACCTGCCCGAGCGTCTCGCCCTCCGTGACCTCAATGGTGACGGTGACGTCCTTCTTGTTCAGCGAGCACAGGTCGTTTGCCAGCAGCCAGCCGAGACTCGCCAGCACGACCGAGCCGAGCACGACGCAGGCGATATAGATGCCCCAGTTGAACTTTTTTGTTTTTGCGGCGGCGGTTCTGCGCGCTCTTTTCCCCCTGGCTGCGGGACCTTGTCCGCGTCCCAGTGGGTGGTTTCAAATTGTTTGGACATGAGTGATCCATCCTTTCGTGGATATTTCACGCGGGGACAAAGGTACCCGCGGGGCCGGTACGGCATACAATGGGTCAGAAAGAACAAGTGAGGTGACTTTGCGTGTGCTTTGACAACAACAACTGCTCCTGCCTCTGGCTCATCATCATTCTGGTTCTGCTGTTCTGCTGCTGCGGCAGCGGCAATGGAAACGGCTGCAGCTGCGGCGGAAACAGCGGCTGCGGCGGGGACTCCTGCTGCTCCTGCTGAACGGGCGGGGAAGCGGGGCTGCGGCCCCGTTTTCCGCCTGCGTCAGCCGCGGACAAGCAGATCCTCCACCTCGCGCAGCACACGCGCGGCGATCTCCTCCGGCGGGAGGATGCGGCTTCCGTCGGCGCAGTCGATATGCCGCCAGCCGCAGTAGTCCACCACGAAGGCGGCGTTTTTCACGGCAGGCGCGCAGATACGCGTCGTTCTGCTCGTGGATGTCGGCGTGGGTATGGGTCTGCTGCTCCCGCTGGCGCATCATCCGCTCGCTCAGCTCCGTGGGCAGGTCGAGATACAGCACGCGCGTCGGGGCGGGCAGGCCGAGCTTTCCGTATTCATAGTCAAACAGCCAGTCGAGAAACGCCCGCCGCTCCCCGGCGGGAGCTTCGAGGGTCTGGTGGACGGCGTTCGACGTGGTGTAGCGGTCGGCGATGACGAGACCGCCGCTCTCATAGAACGCGCCCCAGTCCTGCTTATAGGATGCGTAGCGGTCGACCGCGTAAAACGTCGACGCGGCGTAGGCGTTCACGGCCTCCGGATCGTCGCCGAACGCGCCGCCGAGATACATCCGGATCAGCGCCGAGGAATCCTCGCTGTAGCGCGGGAACTCGAGCCGCCGGTACGGGATACCGCGCCGGCCCAGCTCGCCGCACAACAGCGCCGTCTGGGTCGCCTTGCCGGAACCGTCCGTTCCCTCAAATACAATCAGTTTTCCAGCCATCGAAGCCACCCTTTCCGCCGCCATTGCACGGCAATTCAGTGTATTCTATCACAGTTTTCCCCATTTGTCCACGATACCAGCCGCAAAAAGGGCGCGCATCCTCGGATACGCGCCCTTTGCATGGATTCTTACGATCTTGTTATGGCCTTTTTCGCCATTTTCTCCTCATAGACGGAGTTGAGCACATACAGCAGCACGCCCGCCCAGATGAAACCGAAGCTCACGAGCTTGCCCGCCGAGAGCGTCTCGCCGAGGATGAGCCCGCACACGAGCGCGAGCGTCGGGCTGAGGTACTGGCAGATGCCGACGGTCATGAGCGGCAGGTTGCGCACACCGATGGCGTAGAACAGCATCGGTGCCGCCGTCGACACCCGCACCAAACAGCAGCAGAAGCCGCACAGCCGTGAGCGCGCCAAGCCCGTTTGCACCGCTGCGGAAAAAGAGAATGTACAGAATCGCCAGCGGCATGAGGATCAGAATTTCCATGGACGTGCTGACGATGGAGTCGATCCGGATGCTCTTTTTTGATTGCGGCGTAGACCGCGAACAGCAGCGACAGCACGATCGTCACATACGGCACACCGCCGAAGCCCGTGCTGCTGCGCGCGATGCCGACGATCACGATCGCGAGGATCACGATGTGCCGCCAGCTGACCTTCTCCTTATAGATAAGCGCGCCGAACATGAACACGACGAGCGGCTGGATGTAGTAGGCCATGCTGCACTCGAGGACCTTCCCGCGCTGGATGGCCCAGAGGTAGACGACCCAGTCGCCGCCCATGAGCAGCGCCGCGGGAATCTCGCGGCGCAAAAGCGCCTTGTCGCGGAAGGCGGCCTTCAGCTGGGGAGCTTTCCTTGCAGCTTCAGCAGGATCACCACGCAGATGGCCGCCCAGATGACGCGGCTCGCCATGAGGAAAAACGTATCGATCTCGCCGCATAGGGAGAAATACAGCGGCTGGAACCCCCAGATCAAAAAGCAGCCCAGCATCGCGGCGAGACCCAGTCTCGTATTCGATTTCATCGTATTCACCCTTTCTGCGGCGGAAAAACGGGCAAATTTTTCCGTTTACAGCCGAAATAATAGATGATAAGATAGTAGCATTGAGGTGATGGGATGTCAATACTATCCTGCGCGTTTTACCTCGGTGACACGGTGCAGACTGCGCAGCGCCTGCTGGGGAAATATGTGGTGCGGATGCTGGACGGGCAGGCGCTCGTCGCGCGGATCACGGAGACGGAGGCCTATGTGGGGCGGATGGACAAGGCCGCCCATGCCTACAACTACCGCCAAACCGCGCGTAACGCCGCGATGTTCGGCCCGCCGGGCCATGCGTATGTCTACATGATCTACGGGATGCACCACTGCCTGAATTTTGTCACCGAGCCGGAGGGCGAGCCGTCGGCGGTGCTGCTGCGTGGGCTGGAGCCGGTCTATGGGCTCGATGAGATGGCGCGGCTGCGCTTCGGAAAGACCTGGGATGCGCTGACGCGGACGCAGCGCAGGAACATCACGAACGGGCCGGGCAAGTGCTGCCGCGCGCTGGCGATTGACCGCGCGCTGAACACGGCCGACCTCGCGGGGAGGAGCTCTTTGTCTGCACTTCGCCCGCGGACGCGGGGCTGCCGGAGGTGACGCCCCCGCACTATACCATGCACACCGGCAAGCGCATCGGGATCGACTATGCCGAGGAGGCAGCCGACTTCCCGTGGCGCTTCTGGCTGGAAAGAGAGGACGGATAAACAGTGCTGATTTTTGACATGGATGGAACGCTGATCGACTCGAACGGCATCTGGAAGGATGTGGACATCGCGTTTCTGAAAAAGCGAGGCTTTGCGTATACGCGGGCGTATTACGAGGGCGTTGCGCACACGATCTTCCCACTGGCGGCGAAGTTTACGAAGGAATACTGCCATCTGAGCGAGAGCACGGAGGAGATCATGGCCGAGTGGATGGAGATGGCGGGCGATGCATATGCTACGCGCGTGCCGGTTAAGCCCGGCGTGCAGGCGTATCTCGACCGCTGCCGCGCGGCGGGGGAGCGCATGAGCGTGCTGACCTCGAGCGTCCCGGCGCACTGCCGCGCGGCGCTGGGGCATCTCGGGCTGCTGCCGTATTTTGAGACGATCATCTTCGCGCATGATCTCGGGATCGAGAAGAAGAACCCGGAGATCTACCACCTCGCGGCGCGGCAGCTGGGCGTGCGCGAGAGCGAGTGTACGATGTTCGACGACTCGGTCGAGGCGCTGCGCGGGGCAAAGAGCGCCGGGATGCGCACCGTCGGCGTCGCCGACCCGTACTTCGCGCGGGAGCAGGACGCGCTGCGTGCCGTCTGCGACCGGTATATCGAGAGCTTTGAGGAGCTGCTTGCCGCGCCGATGGAGCGTGTGACCCGGACGGCGCAGAGCGGCTTTTCAGTGATATTAGTATAGTATCGCGTCTCCTAATTTCTGGAATTGCGATTTGCTATGGCACCGGGCGCTTTTTCTCCCATCGCCCCAAAAACGCTGCGAACGGATTGTCATATTCTTGTCAACTTGAAAGATGTTCGGGCATTTTTCACATTTCAAGTTGAAATTTACAGCGGACTACTGTATAATATCTCATGTGTCCCGGCTTTCCGGGTGCAGGAGTCCGGACATATTTCACACTTCTTTCAGCCGGGCTCCACAATTTTTAAAGGAGGAAAATTGAATGAAAAAGTTCCTTGCAACGATCCTCGCGCTCGTGATGGTTCTGTCCCTCGTCGCCTGCGGCGGCGATAACGGCGGCGCCAGCGAGCAAAAGAGGCCGCCGAGAACACCCCCGTCGCCGCGAAGGGCGTCGAGGCCGTGGCGTTTGACGGTGACAAGACCGGCCTGAACACCGACATCAAGATCGGCGTCGTACTGATTGGCGATGAGACGGAGGGTTATACCGCCGCGCACATGAACGGCCTGAAGGAGGCCATGACCACGCTGGGCATCGACCCCGCCGGCCCGAACGTCATGTGGGCCTACACGATCCCCGAGCAGGAAGTCTGCTACGATAAGTGCAAGGAGTTCGCCAACGCGGGCTGCAGCATCATCTTCACCAACTCCTATGGCCACCAGTCCTATGCACAGCAGGCCGCCAGCGAGTTCCCCAATGTCCAGTTTGTCTCCATGACCGGTGATACCGCCAAGACCGCGGGTCTGAACAACTTCGCCAACGCCTTCACCGATATCTATCAGGCGCGCTACGTCTCCGGTGTTGTTGCCGGTATGAAGATCGCCGAGCTCGACAAGGAAGGCAAGATCGAGGCCAAGAACAAGACCAAGGACGGCAAGGTCAAGATCGGCTATGTCGGCGCGTTCCCCTATGCCGAGGTCGTCTCCGGCTACACCGCCTTCTATCTGGGCATCAAGTCCGTCTATGAGAACGCTTGGATGGAAGTCCAGTACACCGGCTCCTGGTTCGATCTGAGCAAGGAGAACGAGGCCGCCAAAGCAGCTCATTTCCGATGGCTGCATCATCATCGGCCAGCACGCTGACTCCACCGGCGCTCCCCAGGCCTGCCAGGAAGCGCTGAAGTCCGGCACCACCGTTTACTCCATCGGCTATAACATCGATATGCTCGCCACCGCGCCCGACGCCGCGCTGACCTCCGCCACCAACAACTGGGGTGTGTACTATACCTACGCCATCGCGCAGGCCATGCGCGGCCAGAAGGTTGCCACCAACTGGGTCGGCGGCTTTGATATCGGCGCCGTTGCCATCACCCAGCTCGGCTCCGCCTGCGCCGCCGGCACCGCCGAGAAGGTCGCCGAGGTCGAGAAGGCCATCCACGACGGCACGCTGCAGGTGTTCGATACCTCTAAGTTCACCATCTCCACGAAGTGCACCGACGGTTCCTATCGCACCGACGACAACGGCAGGTTCTCGTCGCCTGCGCGACCGATACCGACAGCAACTTCGCCAACGACACCGACAACGCCATCATTGACGGCGCTTATCAGGAGTCCTACACGCAGTCTGCGCCCAGTTTCGTGCTGCGCATCGACGGCATCAAGGAGCTGAACGCCAATTCCTGACGCAATCCCTGAACCTATCCTGTGGATAAAATAGGTTTCATATTTTAAGAAAGAACAGCGTGACGAAAGTCACGCTGTTCTTTCTTTATTTTGATAGTCCTAAGCCCGATTCATTTCAATTTCCGGTAATAGGCATAAAACATGGGCGCTGTCATGCACAAGAGCCAGATAAGAAATGAACCGCTGACAGCAGATGAGCAGCAGACGGAATGTTCGCTTGACCCGCGGGATATTCTCTGCGCCCGGATTATAGCTGAGCAGCGGCTGCGCGCCCTGCACCAGTCCCGGCAGGAGCAGCATCACAAACTGCATGACGCTGCTCAGAATGCTCATGGATGCCACGGACATGTCACCGCCATAGGCTTGCAGCGAGGTGTTGTAGCTGATCGCCACCAGATTCTCCGTCAGCTGCATCAGCGCGGGCGATGTTCCCAGCAGAATACACGGCCATAGGAGCTTCCCGCTGAAGCGGATATTCCGCAGGCGAAGCCGCAGAACGCTCCTGTCCGTGCAGAGATAGCGGATGACAAAGCTGGCGGACATGCCCTGCGAGAGGACGGTTGCCAGCGCCGCACCCTAAACCCCCAGATGAAAGCCGCAGATCAAAGCCGCGTCCAGCACAATGTTCGCCGCCGCGCCGATGGCCGCGTTGCCCATGCCGACCAGAGTTTTGCCCTGCGCCGTAATAAAGGCGTTCAGCCCCAGTGTCAGCTGGGTAAAGACCGTGCCGAGGCAATAGATGTTCATGTAGTCGGCCGCATAGGAGATGGTGTCGGTGCTGGCGCCGAACAGCAGCAGAATCGGCCGCCCAAAGGCCAGCATGATGCCGGTCAGGAGGACGGAGAGCAGAAGCAGCATCCAGGTGCAGCTTCCTACGACCTTTTCCGCCTGTTCGGTTTCACCCTTCCCGAGGAGGATAGACGCCTTCGGCGCGCCGCCCATGCTGACCAGCGCGGCAAAAGCGGAGATCGCCAGAATCACCGGCGTGGTACACCGACGCCCGCCAGCGCCTGTTTGCCGACCTCCGGGATGCGCCCGATGAACATTTTGTCCACCAGATTGTAAAGAATGTTGATGAGCTGCGCCGCTACCGCCGGGGCTGCCAGCTTGAAAAACGCCCGTGGCACCGGCATGGCAGCGAGCAAATGGCCGCTGTCGTTCATAAAATTATCCTCGATGGTCACACTTCTGACACTGTATCATGGGCGTTTCGCCCCCGTCTTTGTAGAACACGCCTGCCCATTGACAGATACTCTGTAAAATCGGCACGACAGAGGCCCCTTTTTCCGTCAGGGAATACTCTACCCGGGGCGGAATTTCATCGTAGGACTTGCGCTCCATGATGCCGTTGGCGATGATGAGTGCACCCTTGGCGGTCGCCGCGCCGCTGAACATCTTCTCCACCATGGCCTTGAAGGTCTTGACGACTTCGCCTTCGGTGACATACTGCGCAACACCCTTGACCTGATAGCCTTCCAGATTCTGCGCATCGTAGACGGAAACGGCGATTCTGCCGTTGTTTGCCGCGATGTTCTTCAGGGTTGTATCCAGAAACACATCGCCCACCACCAGCTTGCCGTCAGGGGTCACATCCTTAAAGGCAAAGGCACCACATTGGGCTCGCCATTGGCACAGGTAGCCAGATCCCACATACCGCTCCCCAGCAGCTTGACAACATTTTCATTCAGCATAACAGTTCCTCCTTATATCCTGAGCTCTATGGCTCGCTTGTTATGCTTATCATAGAGCAGATATAGCGAATGTGGAAGATATTGGTCAATTTATAAGCTGCTCATATATTTCATGGTGCCCCCAAAGGCACAGCTTTTTTGGATAACAAAAAAGAGGGGACGCAAGCCTGCGGCTTGCGTCCCCTCTTTGTTTTACTTTTTAGCCCGGAGGCCACGTCATGTCACGACCGGCCAGCACATGGAAGTGCAGGTGCTTGACGGTCTGACCCGCCTGATCGCCGCAGTTGTTCACCACGCGATAGCTCTCCACGCCCAGCTGCTCGCACACCTTCGCGATGACCTCGAAGCAGTGTCCCACCACGGCGCAGTTTTCCGCGGTCCTCTCCCGCACGCACCCGATGTGCGCCTTCGGCACCCCGAGGAAGTGTACCGGCGCCTGCGGCTCGATGTCGTAGAACGCGTAGCACAGATCATCCTCATAGACCTTGTTCGAGGGGATCTCCCCGGCGATGATCTTACAGAACAGGCAATCGTTGCTCATGGATGCATTCTCCTTTCCGTATATTTTCAAAAGAATCGGTTGTTACAGGCCGAGCTTCCCGGCCACGAAGTCGTCGACCGCGGCGAGCGCGTCGTCGATCTTCAGCAGCTCCGTGCCGCCGCCCATGGCGCTGTCGGGCTTGCCGCCGCCGCGGCCGCCCACGATGGGGCGATGGCCTTGATGATGTCGCCGGCCTTGATGCCCTTGGCGACGGCCTCCTTGCCGCACACGGCCAGCAGCGAGACCTTCTCGCCGTTGATGGATGCCAGCACGCCGACGACGCCCGGCTCCTTATCGCGCAGGAAGTCGCCCATCCGGCGCATCTCGTTTGCGTCCAGCCCGCTGCGGTTCGCGGTGAGCACCTTCAGCCCACCGAGCTCCTTGGCAGCCATCAGGAACTGCGTCGCCTCGCCGAGGGAGGCCTGCGCCTTGAACTTTTCGAGCGCGCTGCGCAGCTGCTTCATCTCCTGCATCTGCTGCTCGGCGCGGCCCGCCAGCTCGCCCGGCGTCGTCTTGAGCACCTGCGCTGCCTGGAACAGCAGCTCCTGGTTGCGGTTCATGGTTTCGAGGGACTGGCGGCCGACGGTCGCCTCGATGCGGCGAACGCCAGAGGCGACGGAGCCCTCGGACTTGATGCGGAAAACGCCGGTCTTGGCAGTGTTGTCGAGGTGGGTGCCGCCGCAGAACTCCACGGAGAAGTCGCCCATCTCCACGACGCGGACCGTCTCACCGTACTTCTCGCCGAAGAGGGCGATGGCGCCGCGCTTCTTGGCCTCCTCAATCGGGAGAGCCTCGGTCACGATCGGCTCACCCGCGAGGATCTCGTCGTTGACCAGACGATCGATCTCGGCGAGCTGCTCGGGCGTGATGGACTCAAAGTGCGTGAAGTCGAAGCGCAGGCGATCCGGCTCGACGAGAGAGCCTGCCTGATGTGCGTGGTCGCCGAGCACGCGCTTGAGCGCGGCGTCGAGCAGGTGGGTGGCGCTGTGGGCGCGGCAGATGGCCTGACGGCGAGCGGTGTCGATCGAGGCGGTCACGGTGTCGCCGACCTTCAGCTCGCCCTGCTCCACGGTGCCGTAGTGCATGAATTTGCCGCCCTTGTTCTTCTGGACGTTCGTCACGCGGAAGCGGACGGAATCGGTTGTGATGACGCCGGTGTCGGCAACTTGGCCGCCCATCTCGGCGTAAAACGGCGTCTGGTCGAGCACAACGATGGCCTCGGTACCGGCCACGACGCTCTCGCGCAGCTCGTCCTCCGCGACGATGGCGAGGACGGTGCCCTGCTCGCTCGCGCGGTCATAGCCGACGAACTCAGTTGCGGGGATCTCCTTGCCGAACTCGACGCCGGCCCAGCCGAGGTCGCCGAGGGGCCTTGCGGGCCTCGCGGGCGCGCTCGCGCTGCTCGGTCATGAGCTTCTGGAAGCCCTCCTCATCGACGGCCATGCCCTCCTCCTCGACCATCTCGATCGTCAGGTCGACGGGGAAGCCGAAGGTGTCGTACAGCTTGAAGGCGTCCGCGCCGGAGAACACGGTCTCGCCGCGCTCCTTGTGGCCGGCGAGCATCTCACCGAAGATGCGCATACCGCCGTCGATCGTGCGGCCGAAGCTCTCTTCCTCGGTGCGGATGACCTTGGTGATATAGCTCTGCTTCTCGCGCAGCTCGGGGTACTGGCACTCGTTCTCGTGCATGACCGTGTCAATCACCTTATAGAGGAACGGCTCGTTGACGCCGAGGAGCTTGCCGTGGCGCGCAGCGCGGCGCAGCAGACGGCGCAGAACGTAGCCCCTGCCCTCGTTGGAGGGGAGCACGCCGTCGCAGATCATAAATGTGGACGAGCGGATATGGTCGGTGATGACGCGCAGGGAAACGTCCGTCTTCTGGGACTTGCCGTAGTAAGCGCCGGTCAGCTCGGAGACCTTGTGGGTGATGTTCATGACGGTATCGACATCGAAGAGACTGCTACATTCTGGCACACGCAGGCCAGACGCTCAAGGCCCATGCCGGTGTCGATGTTCTTCTGCTTGAGCTCGGTGTAGTTGTCGTGGCCGTCGTTGTCGAACTGGCAGAACACGTTGTTCCAGACCTCCATATAGCGGTCACAGTCGCAGCCGACGGTGCAGCCGGGCTTGCCGCAGCCGTACTCGGGGCCGCGGTCGTAGTATATCTCAGAGCACGGGCCGCAGGGGCCGGAGCCGTGCTCCCAGAAGTTGTCCTCCTTGCCGAAGCGGAAGATCTTCTCAGCGGGGATGCCGACCTCGTCGTGCCAGATGTTCCATGCCTCGTCGTCGCTCTCATAGATGGAGGGGTACAGACGGTCCATCCTCCAGACCGACGACCTTCGTCAGGAACTCCCAGCTCCAGGCGATGGCCTCGTGCTTGAAGTAGTCGCCGAAGGAGAAGTTGCCCAGCATCTCGAAGTAGGTGCCGTGGCGGGCGGTCTTGCCGACGTTCTCAATGTCGCCCGTGCGGATGCACTTCTGGCAGGTGCAGACGCGGCGGCGGGGCGGCTCTTCCTCGCCCTTGAACCACGGCTTCATCGGCGTCATGCCGGCGTTGATGAGCAAAATGGATTTGTCGTTCTGCGGAACGAGCGAGAAGCTCGGCAGACGCAGGTGGTCTTTCGTCTCAAAGAAGCTCAGGAACATCTCCCGCAGCTCGTTGAGGCCATAGTAGGGATGGCTCATAGTGGTTTTCTCCTTTATCGTTCAATTTATTGCTTGTTTTGGTTACGATGTTGTGTTATTTCTCCTGCGAGCGCAGCAGCTTCACCAGCTCGCGCAGCTCCTTGTCGAGACAGCTGTAAAACTGCGCGATGTGCAGCCCGTCGGCGAGCGCGTGGTTGACGAAGATGGAGACGGGCAGCGTCACGCGGCCGCCGCGCTCGGTATAGCGGCCCCAGCTGATGCGGGGATTGCTGTCGTCCGCGGAGACGACGGGGTGCTTGACCTGCAGATAGTCGAGCCACGGCAGGCACGAGACGAAGAAGTTCCCCAGCGGGTCGCCGTCCTTGGTGAGCGTCCTGCGGTCGAGCGAGAGCGTCTGCTGCCGCTGCCCTCGGCGATGAAGTCGCCGTAGGTGCGCTCGCCCTCGATCAGGCTGTAGACATACACGCCGTCGGGCTTCATGAGCGTGTACGACGGGCTGCACCAGTCGTATTCCACGACGCGCCCCGTCCAGAATCCGCCGCCGCAGCTGCGGCACACGGTTGGCCGCGCGCGTCACCGCGTACAGCAGGCTCAGAAAAACGACCGCCCGTCGAGCGCGGCGAGGAAATCCGTGATATCCACCGCCGCCGTCACCCCCGCGAAGGGGTCAACCATCTGCCGGAAATAGGCGAACTGCCCGCCGCGCGGATCCGCCGCCATATCCACCTCATGCCAGGACATAACCAGGGGAACTCCTTTCTATCCACCGGGAACCGGAAAAAACAAAAACGCCCCGCCCCACGCATAGGGGCGAAGCGCTGCTTCACGGTACCACCCTAATTTGACGGGCAAACCGTCCGTCATCTCAAGTCATTCTGTAACGGGAGTGTCCCGTCCCGCTCGTCGCGGGCCGCTGGGAGGTGGCTGTCCGCCTGCCGATGCCGATGGGCTTGCACGCTCCCCATCTCGCTGCGGGCCGGTATGTGGCGAACTCTTTCTCCGTCGCTGCATTTGATTATAGCCCATTTTATCACAAATTTTCCGCTTGTCAACGGTTTTCTGCATCCGAAACCGGATGGAAATTTATACACTTTTCCTCTTGCGAAAGCCGCAGAAGCTGGTATACTGATAGATGTTTTTCCCGGATTCTGACGAAATCGGACGGTTTTGACGATATGCATAAGCTGAAAAAAATAGATTTTTGCAGGCATCTCTCCTTTGCCGTGGTGGGCGGCTTTTTTTCGCCGCGTATGCCATCCTCTGCCGCAGCGGCGTCATGGGCAACGCACAGACGGTGAACCTGCTCGAGCTGCTGATCGACGCGCTCTTCGGGCGAAGGCTGAACGTGCTGCTGCACCTCGGCGCGCTCGCGCTCTATGTCCTCGGCACGATGCTCACGGTGCTTCTGCCGCACTGGTTCCACCTCGACATCCGCCGCACGGCGCCGGTGTGGTCGACGCGCTGGCGGCGGTCGTGCTCGGTTCTCTCCCGGCGGAGATGCCCGTCACGCTCGCGCCCTATCCGATTTTCTTCGCCATGAGCGTGCAGTGGGGCGCGTTCAACGGCGCGCAGGGATTCAACAGCTCGACGATTTTCTCCACGAACAACACCAAGCAGACCTCGCTCGCCCTCGCGCACTATCTGTGCGAGAAGGACCCGATGTATCTGGCCAAGTGCTGGTTCTACGCCGCGACGCTGCTGTGTTTCCACCTCGGAGCGACACTGTCGTTCTTCGCGGTGAAGCTGTGGGGTCTGCGCGCGAGCTGGTGCGTGATTCCGCTCGCGGCGTGGGCGTATTACATGGTCTGCTGCGAGGAGAAATCCGAACAGCGCACGCCCGCCGAGCTGCGCGAGCGCGAGGTCACGGGCGAGACGATCGAGGAGCTGCACGAAGCCGAGGACGTCCTCCTCGAAGAAAAAAAAAGAAGTAATAGCCCAAAAGCACAAAAACACATCCGGCGGACATTGTCCGCCGGATGTTTTTATCTCAAAGGCCTCGCAGAGTTCGCGGCTCGGAAGCCGCGAAAAAGATGAAATCCGTTTTTGCGGCGGCGTGTACGCCGCAAAAAACACTTTGCGCGGAGCGGAGTGTCGCAGCCCCGCCCATGGCGGGGCAAGGCGCGAGCGCAGCGAAACCCTTTTCCTGCGAGTTTTTATGTGTTCTCCCGGCTGATCGGCCGCCGGTGCAGGAGAGCGCGGAGCTTCTTGCCGTCGTAGGGGATGAGAGGGTAAAGATACCCGCGCCCGACGAGGGGTTTTGTCGTCGCGATGAGCACGAGAATGCCGACGATCCCGAGCGCGAAGCCCCACCAGTCGAAAAGCCAGATCATCACCAGCAGCGCCATGCGGCAGAGCTTGCACGCGTAACTCATCTCAAAGCTGTGCTGCGTGAAGTTCGCGATGGCGACGAACGCCATATACACCAGCACCTCCGGCACGAGCCAGCGCGACTGCACTGCAAAGTCACCGAGGATGAGCGCGCCGAGCATGCTGAAGGAGTTGCCGAGCACGTCGGGCGTGTTGAGCGAGGCGAGCTTGAGCACGTCGATGATGAGCTCCACGAGCAGCAGCTGCAAAATGAGCGGGACGGGACACTCCCCTCGATGAGCAGGAAGTGGAGGTTTTCGTGGAGCGTATCGGGCGACTTGACGAGCAGGTACCAAAGCGGCGTGACGAAAATCGTCAGAAACAGCACGACGAGCCGCACGATCCGCAGATACGACCCGACGAGTGGCGGGAAGTAGTAGTCGTTGATCTCCTCGGCAAAGCGCAGGATCGAGACGGAAAAATCATGACCGCGGGCGTGTTGTCGATGAGCAGGAGCACGTCGCCCTCCATGACGCAGGCGGTCGCCGTGTCTGGGCGCTCGGTGTAGCGTACCTTCGGAAAGGGGTTATACCACTGCTTGGGCGCGATGGCCTCGGCGATGCTCTCCTGACTCATGGCGACGGAGCCGACGTCCATGTGCGCGAGCTTTTTTCGCGCAGCTCGGCGATGAGCGCCTCGTCCGCCTGCCCGCGCATAGTAGCACAGGGCCACGTCCGCGCGGGAGCGCCCGCCGACCTGCAGCCGCTCGAGCGTGAGCGCCGGGTCGCGGATGCGGCGGCGCAGGAGCGCGGCGTTTTTCATGATGCTCTCGACGAAGCCGTCGTGGCTGCCGCGCAGCACCTTGCTCGAGTTTGGCTCCTCGACCGAGCGCAGTCGGGAACTGCTTGGCGTCCATGAGCAGCCCGCCCTCGTAGCCGTCGATGATGAGGAGAGTCTTGCCCGCAAAACGGCCGTCACCGCGGTCAGGCGGTCGCGCTCCACCGCGGCGTCGCAGACACTGGACATAGCGCTCGAGAAACGCCTGCAGATCGGGCGTGTCCGCAAGGCTCACAATGGGCCGCCACGCGGAGATGGCGCGCTCGAGCAGCGCGCGTCCTCGGCGGCGTAGCCGTTCACGACCCAGAGCCGGGGCGCGCCGCCCCGCGATCGTGAGCGGGCGGGTGACCATGTCAAAAGCTCCGCCCCGTTCCCAGCAGCTCGTCGAGCGCCGCCGCCCGCGCGTCAAATGTATCCTTCGTCGGTTCCATGAGCAGCCTCCCCATACAGAATCACTTGCAGTATGGCAGAAAACGGAAGATTTTATACGCAGGGGGCTGCGCGGCGCGCACGCACAGCAAAGAGCCCCGGAGCGTCAGCTCCGGGGGCTCTGTGAAAATGACTTATGCGGGTGGATCAGGTTTACGCTCAGGTGCGCTCTTTTTTGTGGGTGACCACAACGGCGCTGCCGCCGATGGCCATGACCGCGAGACCGACATAGAGCAGGACGCCGCTGTCGCCGGTCGTGGGCGGCTTATAGTTCGGGTCCTTCGCACCGCAGACGGTGCACA
>VOFG01000913.1_pt1 | contig 16001 bp, 16 predicted proteins | sample 5384171 | NCBI WGS metagenome assembly VOFG01 (sample SAMN12384726, study PRJNA508395) | human gut metagenome | isolation source: healthy gut F | host: Homo sapiens
TAGTGGCACGTACAGTTCGCGTGCAAAGAACAAAGACTCCCGCCTTTATATGGCAGGAAAACGACCGTATTGATTCAGAATATCACCGGTTATGCTGTCATCTGTAACAAAATCGACCGGAAGGTCAAACTTGGGAAGAGCATCATCTATGATCATAATTAAGAAATTTAGTTCCACAAAGATATCTTTTTCCATTCGAATTTCCTCCAAGTTCTTTATTAAAATATGAAAAAACAGAACATCTATTATTTAAAAGAGAACATTACAGTTATCTATTCAAATACACGTGCATATAAAATAGTTAAAATAGAACATCGAATACCAAGAATAGAGGCTTGATGTAGAAACAATATTAACCGACATTTGCAATGTTTTAATAAATACGTTGAAATAAAAACAAAAAGAGAATGAAAACATTACGAAAACTATTTTATGTAGCTTGTACAACATTCTTCCTTACATCTTGCGAAGAAACCTACAATGACAAAAGCTGTTCTGGCCAGGCGAACTCAGTCAGGAATATGGCTCGTATATCAAACCATCCACTCTGGACCTGACCTACAGCGGAGAAAAGTTAATCGGAAAACCGTCAGCTTTCAGACAGAAGACAGTAAAAAAGGAACATTGACATTAAACGATATCATTCCGGGAGAAAAAGAGACATCATTCCGGATAAACTTATCAGAGCAGGAAGACAACTATACGTTCAGCGGAGAAACAGTTTCGGGCGCAGGAGCAACCGTGAAATACGCCGGCTCCATTACTCGAAGACGATGAAACTGGACTTGAATGTAACGATGCCGCAAAATCAATGGATAAAAACTTATCAGATGAGCGAACTGACACGCGGCAGAGGAAAAGATGTCATACGCAATCAGACGACCGGCGAATATGAATGGGGAGAGTCGGACAATCAGATACTGACAGCAGCCCTTTATACCGACATGGATTTAGAGATGGTAAAGGAGGCGGGAAGTTTGTACGCAACCGTATCCGTTATTATAAAAGGCATGGGAGGATACCTCCTGCCGCAATTACTCAAAAGTGTCACTCTGGAATCCGACGGAAACATTACGGCCGAATATACATCGGACGAACTGCAATTGGGGGAACAGAAGGTCAGCGAAATCGACATGGATAATCCCGCATCCCAGCAACAAGTCATTAATTTCATTATGATGAAGTTAATGTTCAATACATTGTCTGCCGATGATATTACTGCCGCAACCCAAGGACGCAATTATGCAGATTCTCCCCGGGGACTGGCTTTCTGGTATCTGAAAATGACCTTCTCTATGTCAAACTGAACCTTCCAAGCATTATCGCTTTTGGCCATGCAAGGGCAGGGACAGACGGTCGATGCTCATCTGATAGCAGGCATTGCAGATGCTATCCTGAAATCCAATCCTTTCTTACTGAAGACTCTACTGGGAGTTGTGAGCGAATCATTGGACAACTCTTTATTATCTATGATCGCCAATATGGATCACCAAAGTTTTCAGATGTTCTTCTCATGGATAAAGGAAGGTATCCCCATGCAGATAGAAAAGGAGAACGGACATACGCATATCTATCTGAACAGGGAAGCGCTGAGTCCTCTCATAGCCTTCATCCCCCATCTTCAGCCAGTGATGGAAGGTATTCCTAACTTCGGTCCGATGTTGTACAATTCCTATTTAGGTCCACTGTATGACAACTGGTCTATCATCACCCAACTGGACTTGGGACTCGACCTGACCGACAAAAATGAATGAGACTTTCCACCAGAAGAAAAAACATAAATTACAGAAACAATGAAGAAACTATATATTCTGACATTATTCATCTGCCTTGCCGGATTCGGGAATAGTTTTGCCCAGACATTGAAAGGGCATATATATGACGCCAATACCAATGAACCTTTGGTTGGCGCCGCAGTAACGTATAAATTGCACGGCAATCAAGGAACCGTGTCCGACATAAACGGAGCGTATGAAATCAAACTTCCGGAGGGAGGTGTCGACCTTGTGTTCAGCTATATCGGTTATGAAGACGTTCTGATGCCCATTGTTATCGGCAAACGTGAAGTGATCACTAAAGACGTGTACATGAAAGAAAGTACCAAAGGCTGCTGGAAGAGGTAGTGGTAAGCGCCGGACGCTTTGAGCAAAAGCTCAGTAATGTCACCGTATCCATGGACTTGGTGAAAGCAGGCGATATCGCCCGTCAGGCACCGACGGATATCACTTCTACTCTCCGCACGCTGCCCGGCGTGGACATTGTGGACAAACAGCCTTCCATGCGTGGCGGCAGCGGATGGACCTACGGAGTAGGTGCACGTAGCCAAATTCTGGTAGACGGAATGAGTACACTCAATCCCTAAAACCGGAGAAATAAATTGGAACACCGTACCTCTAGAAAACATCGAACAGATAGAAGTAATCAAAGGAGCCTCATCCGTTTTGTACGGTTCGTCTGCTCTCAACGGTATTATCAATATCCGTACCGCCCGTCCGGGATTAACACCGAAAACCCGCTTCAGCGCCTATATCGGTATATATGGTGATGCCGAAAACGATGAATACCAATGGAGCGACAAGAGTTTCTGGAAAGACGACAAGTATTCCGTCAAACCCATCCTGCGCGGAAACCTTCTCAGCGGCATACGAAACCCTATTTATGAAGGCTTCGATCTCTCCCACTCCCGCCGTATCGGCAACTTTGACGTCAGCGGAAGCATTAACCTCTTTACCGATGAGGGATACCGTCAACAAGGATATAACAAACGTTTCCGCATGGGCGGCAATCTGACTTATCATCAACCGGACATGAGTATGAAGATATTGAACTATGGTCTGAATGTTGACTTTCTTTCTAATCAATACGGAGATTTCTTTCATCTGGAGATCACCAACAGAAGTTTACAAACCTTCTCCTTTCACCAACATGGGACGCGAAGAAAACAACTTCCACATCGACCCGTTCATCAACTACGTGAATCCGGAAAACGGAACGTCACACAAGATCAAAGGACGTTTCTATCATAGTGCCGACAACATAGTCAAACCCAGTCAGGGAAACTCCATCACCGACATCCTTGGGAATATGGGAACGAACGCCCAGACTATACAGAATATAGCAGGCGGCGATTACAGTTCGCTCTACCCGGCATTGGTCGGCATCGGCTCCGGTCTGATCAACAATAATCTGGAAGATGCCATGAACGGGGTATTCACTTCCTTGGGCAACATCTTCCCCAACGCCACCACCGCCGATTATTGTGACCTCATCTCGTGGGTGATGGACAACGGACTGCCAAGTGACCTGATGAACGGCATACAAAATGGACAAGTCCCCAGTGATCTCATCCCCTGGCTGTCCAACGTAATGAATCCGACCCGAAACAACGTACAGACGAAAACGGACAAGAACTATAATTATTATCTTGACTACCAGTTCAACAAGAAATGGGACGGCGGCGCACAGATCACTACCGGAATGACTTACGAGCACGTCCGCTACAATTCTTCCATCATGGATCAGGTGTACAAAAGCGATAATGTAGCCGCCTTCTTCCAGTACGACCAGCGCTTCTGGGACCGCCTGAGCGTATCGGCAGGGGTACGAGCCGAATACTACCGTGTGAACAACCATCACCGTGAAGCAGAAACGAAAATATTCGGAGCCAAAGTTCCGTTCCGCCCCGTGTTCCGTGCCGGACTGAACTATCAATTAGCCGATTACAGCTTTATCCGCGCCAGCTTCGGACAAGGTTACCGCAACCCGTCTATCAATGAGAAATATCTCCGCAAGGACATCGGAGGAGTAGGTATCTATCCGAACCTCGACATCAAACCGGAGAAAGGTTACAATGCCGAACTGGGATTCAAGCAAGGATACAAGATCGGCAACTTCCAAGGATTTGTAGACGTAGCCGGATTCTATACCGAGTACAGAGACATGGTTGAATTTCAGTTCGGACTGTTCAATAACGCAGACTACAGCATGATCAACAGCATCAGCGATGCTATCCAGATGCTGACAGACGGCAAAGGCTTTGGCATCGGAGCACAGTTCCACAACGTATCAAAAGCACAGATCTATGGAGTGGAGATTTCAACAAACGGTGTATATAACTTCAACAAGAACACAAAATTATTCTATAATCTGGGATATGTATATACCGAGCCCCGCGATGCCGACTACAAAGAACGTAATGAAATAGAAGATTTATACACTGATGCTCTTCAGATGAAAGAAAAATCGAATACAGGCAAGTATCTGAAATACCGCCCGAAGCACAGCTTTAAAGCAACAGTCGATTTCCAATGGAAGCGTATCAATCTGGGTGCCAACTTTGCATGGAAGAGCAAGATACTGGCAGTGGACTACCTCATGATGGACGAACGTGAAAAGCAACAACAAGACTTAATGGACTATGTACGCACGATCCTCTTCGGAAAATCGAGAGGAGAAACACTGGCTACTTACTGAAAAACATAATACAGACTATGCCACCGTTGACTTGCGCTTGGGGTAAAAGCGACCAAAGAAGTCGCCTTCAATTCATGGTCAACAACCTGTTGAATAAAGAATACAGTTACCGCCCGATGGCAGTAGCCGCTCCCCGTACTTTTGTAGTGAAAATGGACATCACATTCTGAAAAACTCACTTAGATTACTGGTTAAATCTGTCGGGGAGACTTCCCCGACAGATTTTTTTATATACATCCACACAGAATAAAAGCCTCCCGGATGGCCGGCAACAGAACCAATGAAACGAACAAGCAGCAACGTATATTAACACAAAGAGAAAAATATTCACCGCCAACCTACCGCTTCTTTGTGATTTTTGCTTATTTTTGGCAACTAGTATAACACATACAACAAAAACACCACTTTTAATGAAGAGGAATATCTATATATTATTTACTATAGGTCTGTTTATCCGGATTCTCCCTCACATTCAGTAAACCTGAATACCGAACGACTGTGCAATTTGAAACGCCTGATAGAAAACAACATTGCGTACGATTCCATCGCGCCGATAGACAGCGTTATCGCCTGGGGACAGCAACTGAGCCCTATACTGAAAAAGGAAAACAAGATGGAACTGTCTTTCAGCATCCGGCAACTGGTGGTTTACATCTACTCCCTGCGCGGAGACATCGGGAAAGCAATCGACGAAGCGCGACAAATGTACGAAAAAGCAGAAACGATGAGATATGATTTAGAATAGCCCTTTCGAGCGCAGCTATCGGAGATGCCTATTTCTGCTCCAATATGCCCGAAGAAGCCACTGATTCTTATAAGGAAGCCATCCGTTATCCCGCCTCGCCTTCGGAGAACAACCATTATAAAGAAATGACTATCCTGAAACTTATACAGGTGCTTATTCTGACTCAAAGGACAGAGGAAGCAGAGAAATACAGAAAGATACTTTCCGAATCAAAATCCATACAGACCCATCAGACGCTGCAATTTCTGACACTTGCTACAGATGTTTCTTACTATATCCAGAAGAACGATCTGCGCAATGCGAACAACTGCCTGCTGCAAGCAGAGCAAATCTACCTTTCGGACAGGCAACCTTATTATCGCACCACCTACAATTATATGCAAGGACGATATAACGAAGCAACAGGGAACTACAATCTTGCATTACAGTATTACAATGAGATTCTGACCGGCATCCGGCAAAAGACGCGCTCCATCATCTACCTGCAAGTAGCTTATGCCAAAGCGAACTTACTGATAGAAATGGGCAGTAAAGTAGAAGCGGCGCATCTGTATGAAGAAATCAGTATCGTCACCGATTCGGTAGTCGCTCCCCAGCTATGCACACCGCATCAACAGCCTTCGGGCATCTTATGAGGAAAACCGGATGAAAGTAGAGAATAAAGCCGAGTTCAACCGTATTTTCATGGGCGGCATTTTAATAGGAGTCATAGTGCTGGGCATCATGATTTACCTCGTGATACACATATTAAAAACAAAACAAGAAGATAGCGGAATCCAAAATCCGCATGGAGCAATCACGACTCAACGCCGAGAATGCCATGCAGACCAAAAGTCTTTTTCCTCTCCAACATGAGCCATGAGATACGGACTCCGCTGAGTGCCCTCTCCGGCTTCTCCAGTCTGCTGACCGAGCAGGCACTCGACGCCGAAACACGCCGCCAATGCGGCGACATCATCCAGCAAAACTCCGACTTGTTGCTAAAACTAATAAATGACGTAATCGACCTTTCCAATCTGGAGATCGGAAACATGAAGTTCAACTTCACCTATTGTGACGCTATCGCCATCTGCAATAACGTAATCGATACCGTCAACAAAGTAAAGCAGACACAAGCCGAGCTCCGTTTCAACACATCGCTGGCTTCCCTAAAGTTATACACTGACGATTCACGCCTGCAACAGTTACTGATCAACCTATTGATCAACGCCACGAAGTTCACCCCGCAGGGAAGTATCACGCTGGAAGTCCGTCAGGAATCGGAAGAATTTGCGCTCTTCTCCGTCACCGACACCGGTTGCGGAATCCCACTGGAAAAGCAAAGTTCCATTTTCAACCGCTTTGAAAAACTGAACGAAGGAGCACAGGGAACCGGACTCGGCCTCTCTATCTGCCAACTGATCATTGAACGGATCGGCGGCAGCATATGGATAGACCCTGCCTACACCACCGGATGCAGATTTTATTTCACCCATCCCATCAACCCCACAAAAGAAGGAAAGGAGGCACAGTCATGAAACGGTTATGGATATTCTTCATACTGATCGTACTGGCAGGAGGAACCGGCAAGGCTCTCTCCAGCAATAACGAAGCTGCCAAAGACAGTCTGCTTCAGATACTGGACACTTTGCCGGCCGATTCTTCCCGGCTGGAGATGCTTTATTCACTGCTTATCTGGACCCGATGTCACCTTCCTGCGTCTACTATCTGGGAAAATTATTGGAGGAAGCTACCACACAGGACAACAAGTATTATCAGTGTCTTGCTCTGTATGCCCATGTCGTTTATTACTTCAACCACCAAGACGAAGAAAACACAGTCATCTGGATGGGATGCTCTCTCCGGTTGCTTTAAAAAACAACTCCTACAGGCCTTATACTTCGAAGGAAAAAGAGCAGAAATAACCATACATATCATAAAGCATAAAATAGAATATAGCATCACCCAAGCCGAAGAGATGTTTAAACTGGCACAAAAGTTAAACAATCCCCAAGGAATGTCATCGGCCAAACTATGCCTGATGACTGCTTATATGATGACCGCCCGCTTTAAAGAAGGCGAAGAGGCCGGATTCGAAGCCTACCGCCTTCTGCCCCCCGCCGCCTCCCTGGAATCGCCCAAAAGCGTGCTCCAAGAAATAGCCTTATCTTGTTCCGCCACTAGAAACAAAAACTTCCTGAAGTACCTGCAGGAATACAAGAAAGTGCTGGACACACTATCAGAAGCAAAGCAGACACCCAAAGCATACAGCTACCTGTTATTGGAGTCTCTATGCCGACTATTATCTGAATGAAGGCACACTGGACGAAGCCCGCCCCCATCTGAAAAAAAGATGGATGAATACTTCTCTCCTACCACTTACATTCCTTGCCGGGGATTATATTATAATGTGTATTCCCATTATTACCGGATTACCAAAAGAATACGAAAAGGCCCTGTCATACTCTCAAAATGCTATCGAACTCCTGTCCGAAGTATCGGACAATGAAGGGCTGAACTACAAAATAGAACATGCAAGCATTCTTACAGAGGCGGGACAAGCGGATGAAGCAATCCCGTTATTCCAAAGTTTGCTGGCGAAAAAAGACTCATTCTATCGGGCACTATCCATCTCGCAGACGAATGAAATCTATCAGATGCGCAACATGGACAACCTGCTTCTTGAAAAAGAACAGTACAAAGCAATGGTTCATTATGCCGGACTGACTCTGATAGCCATCGCACTGCTTATCCTGATTCCGTCTACCATACGTATCTATTATGTACGCAAGAAATTGAGGAAAGAAGAAGAGGAAATCCGCAAGATGAGCCAGATTGCGGAAGAAGCGAACGAAGTAAAAAGCCGCTTCCTTGTTAACATGAGCTATAACATACGCATCCCGTTGAATAACGTCTTAGGGTTTTCTCAACTCATGACTACTGATCCGGAAAGCATGGATGCCGACCAATGGAAAGAATATTCGGAGATTATCCAGACCAACTCCGCCGAACTGATACAACTGGTGAACGACGTGCTCGACCTCTCCAGACTGGAGGCCGGAAGAACGAAATGGCAGATACAGGAGCACGAAATCATCTCCTTGTGCTCGGACGTTCTCGGTATGGTACGCATGAGATGCGGAGATAAGATACAGGCAGACTTTCATACGGAAATAGAAAGCCAGCCGTTTCAGGTAGACACCGCCCGATTCACACAATTGATTCTCAGTACACTGATCTACACAGACCCGTGTGAAGAGAAAAGGAAAGTGTCTCTATCTGGAACGTGACACGCAACGGGAACTATTTGTCTTTCGGGTAGTCAACAGTCCGTTAGCCGATCCGGCCTTGCAAACACAAAAAGCAGAAGTACGCCATAGCATCAACCGTCTGACAATCGAATATTTCAAAGGTACATATACGATTGAACCGAATACTCCGGAAGGTCCCGTACTGACTTTCACATATCCTTATTCCAAAACAAATAATATCTAATCATATGACCAAGAATCTGATCACACGAAAAATACAATTTTATTTCTCATCGGAGCTATCCTGCTAGCGCCCTCTATCGCACGTGCTTTCCGCCGTTACGGCTTCCGTCGACAGTCTGCAGAATCTCTTGCAAAACGACACGGATGCCGGGCAACGGGCCATTATCTATATTCATCTGGCGGATATCCACGTAGACAGCCTCAACATTTCCTCCCAATATTGGGACAGAGCCCTCACCGAGGCCGCAAAAGCCAAAGACGAATATATGATGAAGCTCGCACTCGATAATCTGATACAACGATATGCTTCCAAAAACAAAGAGAAGGTAGAAAAGTATATAACCTTCGCCCGACAATATCTGCCGGAAGAACACAACACCCTTTTCCGGTATTACTTGTATTGTTACAACATCTGGGCGGAAATGCGAAAGAACAATTCGCTGGAAACAATCGAACAGGAACTGGACAAGCTGAAAAAGGAAAATCACGGACAAATGACACCTGAAGAACAAATTCAATGGGAATATCTGACCGGAGTATCACTCGATTATTCAGCGGTACTGACACATTCATACAATGAAGTTTCCAAAGCCATTCCTTACGTAGAGCGCGCACTGGAGATACTAGCCCCTTATCCTTTGCAAGACAGGGTGCACTTCGAAATATTGTGCCACTACGAACTGGCAGACTTATATACAACTGTTGAAAACAAAAAGGCAGTAGACGAAGTGAACAAAATGATCGAGCTACACAAGCAATGGAATCATCTGAATACGACTTTCGACCGGAGATTTCTGGACGAATCACATTACTACATGGCTAAATATTCGCAGATTATTTTCATGGCAGATCTTATTTCGAAAGAAGAGATAAAGGACTATTATCAGAAATATATCCAGATAGCAAATAAAAAGAAGGTTGTAAAAAGCACTTACGAGACGACAGCAAGATATTATCAGACAATAGGCGAATACAAAAGGCGATAGCTTTACATTGATTCCGCCACTCAAACAGACCATTTCCAACCAGTCAACCTCGTTCCCATACTCAATGCGAAAGCCGGTCTGTACTATAAACTGAATGATTATAAAAACGCATATCTGACTTTAAAAGAAAGCAATAAGAACCGGATGTCGGATAAATCACAAAAAGAGAGCAACAAATGATCGAAATGGAAACCCGCTTCGACGTCAACAAACTGGAACTGGAAAAGAGCAAACTCGCCAACAAAAACAAACAAATCGCACTGACCGGTACTTTTATCTTATTACTGGCAGCAATCGGATGGAGCATCTATCAGCGAACGATGGTAAAACGGCTGAAAGAAAATGCACTGCGCACTCAATGACTGCGCACGAAGAAGTCAGAAAACAAAGCATGAAAGCCACCGAAAGCGAGAAGATGAAAACGGCTTTCCTCAACTCTATCTGTCATGAAATACGTACTCCGCTCAATTCAATCGCCGGATTCTCCGAACTGATCTTCGATGAATCTTTTAGACACGGCCACCAGACAAGAATTCCGGCAGTTGATACAAAGCAATTCTACCGCGTTAGCTTCTTTGATGGACAATATGCTGAGCCTGTCTCAAATTGTCAGCTCCGAACTGCCTCTTCCTGTGGAGTCTACCGACGTATACGGACTATGTGTTGAAGAAATGGCCAAACTTAAGGAAACTCTGTCCAAGCCGAACATCGAATGTATCATCACAGGCGATAAAGACGGAATGACGGCACAGACAAACGCCTTTTATCTCTCCGTGTGATTGGCAATTTACTAAGTAACTCCGCCAAGTTTACAGAAAGCGGAACAATCACACTGACCTGCAACATCGACAAAGAAAAAAGGACAACTGGTGATCTCCGTCACCGATACGGCATCGGCATCCCTGCCGACAAGCAGGAATGGGTGTTCGAACGTTTCACCAAAGTAGATGACTTCAAACCGGGCACCGGACTTGGCCTGTACATCTGCCGCATCATCATACAACGGCTCGGAGGGCAAATCAGAATAGATACCGGCTATACTTCCGGCTGCAAAATGGTGGTTACTCTTCCCGTTTAACCACCTGTCCGAATGCTTTTTCTGTTTCCGGGTCCTTTCAGATTCGTCAACAATTCGTATCTTTGCCGCCCGAATACAACAAAGTCATCAAAATGAAAAAACGAATTTTACTGATTGCACTCTTATTTTGTTCCGTTTTAGCACAGGCACAGGATGTTTTTTGTAACAGCGGATTTTGTCAGCAGCTACATTTGGAGAGGTATGGACAGCGGTAACGCCAGCGTACAACCGTCATTGGGCGTCAACTGGAAAGGACTGACTGCCTACGTCTGGGGTTCGACCGAATTTCGCCATAAGAATAATGAAATAGATTTGTCATTGGAATACGAATACAGGAATCTGACCTTATACGCCAACAACTACTTCACGCAAACGGAAGAAGAACCTTTCAAGTACTTCAATTACAGTTCACACTCCACCGGACATACTTTTGAAGTCGGTGACGGATATATGATTAGTGAAAAGTTCCCGCTTTCAGTCAGCTGGTACACCACATTTGCGGGGAATGATTACCGCGAAAACGGGAAACGTGCGTGGTCCAGTTACTGCGAACTCAGTTATCCGTTCAGTATAAAGAAGGTGGACCTTGCCCTTGAAGCAGGCTTTACCCCTTGGGACGGCATGTATTCCGATAAATTCAACGTTGTCAACATCGGACTTTCGGCCACCAAAGAACTAAAGATTACCTCTACTTTCTCTTTGCCGATCTTCGGAAAAGTGATCGCCAATCCTTATGAAGAGCAAGTATACTTTGTAGTCGGCCTTACCTTATAACCCAAGCATATATAGCTTTCAGTAGTTTCCACCGCTTGAAACTACAGTTTCATCACCTTGAAACCAGAGTTTCTGCAGCTTGAAACTTTAGTTTCTGCGGCTTGGAACTAAAGTTTCTGCAGCTTGGAACCATTAGTTTCAAGGCGTTGGAACCATTGGTTTCAAGGCTTTGGAACTATAGTTTCATCGCATGGAAACCAACTAGACTAAGGCATTCCTGAAATCGCCTGTATATAGAATAAAAACAAGAGCCGCCATCCCTTGTTACTTTACCTGCTTTTTATCCGTTGTCCTCCTATCACGTTGTGACGGCAACTTCTTCCGTCACACTGCTGTCACCACTTGCTGTCACCAGATGAATCATTTATAGTCAGACAGTTACCCTTCGAACGGTGACGGTGACAGATGTTTTATAAAAACAATTCCTATGGTAGTGTCTCTTTTCCCCATGAGTTTGAAAATTGTTGTATTGGCAAAACAAGTTCCCGACACACGTAACGTTGGGAAAGATGCCATGAAAGCCGACGGCACCATTAACCGCGCGGCACTCCCTGCTATCTTCAACCCTGAAGATCTGAATGCCCTTGAGCAGGCTCTCCGATTGAAAGATGAACATCCGGGCTCCACCGTAACCATCCTGACTATGGGACCCGGACGTGCAGCCGAAGTTATTCGTGAAGGACTTTACCGCGGTGCCGACAACGGTTATCTGCTGACCGACCGCGCTTTTGCCGGAGCCGACACACTGGCTACCTCATACGCCCTTGCCACAGCCATCAAGAAGATTGGCGACTATGACATCATCATCGGCGGCCGCCAGGCTATTGACGGTGATACGGCGCAGGTAGGTCCTCAGGTTGCCGAAAAGCTGGGATTGACGCAGGTTACATATGCGGAAGAAATTCTGAATGTGGACAAAGCCTCCAAGAAGATCGTCGTAAAGCGTCATATTGACGGCGGTGTAGAAACAGTGGAAGGCCCGCTGCCTATCGTTATCACCGTCAACGGAAGCGCCGCTCCCTGCCGTCCGCGCAATGCCAAACTGGTACAGAAGTACAAACGCGCGCTTGGCGCACAGGAAAAAGCAGCCATCGAAAAAGAAGGCGCTGAACTGCCATATGCAGCTCTCTACGAGAAATATCCCTATCTGAACATCACAGAATGGAGTGTGGCCGACGTAAACGGTGACCTCGCACAATGCGGTCTGAGTGGCTCTCCGACAAAGGTGAAAACCATTCAGAACATTTCATTCCAAGCCAAAGAAAGCAAGACACTGACAGGCAGCGACCGGGATGTAGAAGATTTGATTGTTGAACTGTTAGCTAACCACACGATAGGATAAGATTATGAATAACGTATTTGTATATTTAGAGATAGAAGGCACTACGGTTGCCGATGTCAGTCTCGAACTCCTGACCAAAGGTCGTAAATTGGCTAATCAGCTGGGCTGCCAACTGGAAGCTGTTGCCGCCGGAAACAATTTGGCAGGCATTGAAAAACAAGTATTGCCTTTCGGCGTTGACAAGCTTCATGTATTCGACGCTCCGGGCCTGTTCCCATACACTTCCCTTCCCCATTCTTCCGTCCTCATCAACCTGTTCAAAGAAGAACAGCCGCAAATCTGCCTGATGGGCGCAACCGTCATCGGTCGTGACCTCGGTCCGCGCGTATCGTCCGCACTGACCAGCGGACTGACAGCCGATTGTACTTCTCTCGAAATCGGCAGCCACGAGGACAAAAAAGAAGGTAAGACCTACGAGAACCTGCTGTACCAAATCCGTCCCGCATTCGGCGGTAACATCGTGGCAACGATTGTGAACCCCGAACACCGCCCGCAAATGGCAACCGTACGCGAGGGCGTGATGAAGAAAGAGATTCTGGATGCTAACTATAAAGGTGAAGTCATCAAACATGATGTAGCCAACTATGTTCCCGAAACGGACTATGTAGTAAAAGTCATCGACCGCCATGTAGAAAAGGCCAAACACAATCTGAAAGGCGCACCTATCGTCATTGCCGGTGGCTATGGCATGGGCAGCCGCGAAAACTTCGATATGCTGTTCGAACTGGCCAAGGAACTCCACGCCGAAGTAGGCGCCAGCCGCGCCGCCGTTGACGCAGGCTATGCCGATCACGACCGGCAGATTGGGCAGACAGGTGTAACCGTTCGCCCGAAGCTCTATATCGCTTGCGGCATCTCAGGACAAATCCAGCACATCGCCGGAATGCAAGAGAGTGGTATTATCATCTCCATCAACAACGATGAAAACGCCCCTATCAACACCATTGCAGACTATGTTATCAACGGTACGGTAGAGGAAGTTATCCCGAAGATGATTAAGTATTACAAACAGAATAGTAAGTAAGAAAACTATGGCTAATTTTTATACAGATATTCCGGAACTCAAGTATCACTTGAATAATCCGATGATGCAACGTATCTGCGAGTTGAAAGAACGCGGTTACGAAGATAAAGACAAATTTGATTATGCACCGCAGGACTATGCGGATGCAATCGATTCCTACGATAAAGTGCTCGAAATCACAGGTGAAATCACAGGTGAGATTATCGCTCCCAATGCCGAAGGCGTAGACGAAGAAGGTCCGCACTGTGCCAACGGTCGTGTGGAATATGCCAGCGGCACCAAACAGAACCTCGATGCCATGGTGAAAGCCGGACTGAACGGCATGACCATGCCGCGTCGCTTCGGTGGACTGAACTTCCCGATCACTCCGTACACCATGTGCGCGGAAATCGTAGCTGCCGCTGATGCCGGCTTCGGCAATATCTGGTCTTTGCAAGACTGTATCGAGACTCTTTACGAGTTCGGCAACGAAGACCAGCACAGCCGCTTCATTCCCCGCATCTGCGCCGGTGAAACCATGTCCATGGACCTGACCGAGCCCGATGCCGGTTCCGACCTTCAAAGTGTAATGCTGAAAGCCACCTATGATGAAGCCAACAACTGCTGGCGTCTGAATGGTGTGAAGCGTTTCATCACTAACGGTGACGCCGACCTGCACCTCGTACTGGCACGTTCAGAAGAAGGAACAAAGGACGGTCGCGGCCTGTCAATGTTCATCTATGACAAGCGTGACGGTGGCGTAAACGTTCGCCGCATCGAGAACAAACTGGGTATTCATGGTTCTCCTACTTGCGAACTGGTTTACAAAAACGCTAAATGTGAGCTTTGCGGTGACCGCAAACTCGGTTTGATTAAATACGTAATGGCATTGATGAACGGCGCCCGTCTGGGCATTGCAGCCCAGTCCGTAGGTTTATCACAAGCTGCCTACAATGAAGGTCTGGCCTATGCCAAAGACCGTAAGCAGTTCGGAAAAGCCATCATCGAATTCCCGGCCGTATACGACATGCTGGCCATTATGAAAGCCAAGCTGGATGCCGGCCGCGCCCTGTTGTACCAAACTTCACGCTATGTGGACATCTACAAAGCCTTGGACGACATCGCCCGCGAACGCAAGCTGACCCCGGAAGAGCGTCAGGAACAGAAGAAATATTGCGTTCCCAAGGAGAAGAAGTGACTTTCACCATCGAAGAAGGAAACAGCGGTGAAATATCCGTCCGCAGTCAATGCGCCTCCGTACAACTGGTAGATTATGGCAAAAATCGCAAGAATATCCAAAAACTACAGGAAACGATGGAAGAGATTAAATCTGCTCTGACACCGGAGGAACTGGCACAAAAAGCCAACGAACTGGAAGAAGAACTCACCCGCCCGCTGACGGAAGAAGAACGGAGGCTTCAGGCAGAAAGCGAAAAAGAGTCGTCTTTCATCCATTTCTTTATCCCCGGAAAGGATTCATCGCGACACCGGTTCTGATAGACATCAATATCCTTGTCTTCATACTGATGGCAGCTACCGGAGTGGGAATCCTGGAACCTTCCACACTGGCCTTACTGAAATGGGGGGCTGATTTTGGACCGCTAACCCTTACCGGAGATTGGTGGCGCGCCATAACCTGCAACTTTGTGCATATCGGCGCTTTCCATCTGCTGATGAATATGTACGCCTTTATATATATAGGTATCTGGCTGGAACATCTGATAGGTACGCGTCGTATGTTCGTCTCTTATCTGCTGACAGGACTCTGTTCGGCTGTCTTCAGCCTCTATATGCATGCGGAAACGATCAGTACCGGGCTTCCGGATCGATCTTCGGACTCTACGGTATCTTTCTGGCTTTCCTGCTGTTCCACCGCATCGAGAGGTCGCAGCGGAAGGCTTTGCTGACCAGTATTCTTATCTTCGTAGGCTACAATCTCATCTACGGCATACGGGCCGGAGTAGACAATGCCGCACACATCGGCGGTTTACTCAGCGGATTCCTTTGGGGATTCATCTATGTATTCGGCGAACGGATGAAGAAGCCCGAAGCCGGAAGAACGGTTTCCATCATCGGAGAACTGATCATCTTCAGTGTCTTCCTGTTCAGCTTCCTTGCACTCTGCCG
>VOFG01001085.1_pt1 | contig 16001 bp, 26 predicted proteins | sample 5384171 | NCBI WGS metagenome assembly VOFG01 (sample SAMN12384726, study PRJNA508395) | human gut metagenome | isolation source: healthy gut F | host: Homo sapiens
TCTGCCGGAAGTTTATGCGGAAGACTTTAGTGCCGCAGTTGATTTTAGGTACCCGTCCGTTTGTTGACCGGAATCTGATTGGGTAATCGGTATTTGCGGTAGTGGAAGTTTTGCTATCAGTGCAGCGAAAATAGACCCTCGCCTTAAAGCCATTGCGACAATCAGTATGTACAATAAGGTACGGCTAGCCGTAACGGGTTAAAACACTCATTGACATTGGAACAGAGAAAGCAAATAATGGCTGAAGCGGCAGAACAGCGTTATGCTGAATTTTAGGTGGAGAAACTCAATATACAGGTGGCACCGTACATCAACTGACAGAAAAGTCAGTCCGATTGAAACGGGAGTTCTATGAGTTCTACCGTACACAAAAGGAGAATTTACCCGACGGACAACTCCTATGACCACCACTCATCCTACACTTTCAAGCAATGTGAAATTTATGAATTTCTATCCTTTCGAAGATATTGAGACTATTTCACCCCGTCCTATGCTTTTCATCACCGGTGAAAATGCCCACTCACGTGAATTTAGTGAAGACGCCTACCGATTGGCCGCCGAACCTAAAGAACTGTATATAGTACCCGGCGCCGGACACGTAGACCTTTACGACCGTGTAAGCCTTATACCATTTGACAAGCTGGAATCTTTCTTCAAGGAGTATCTGAAGAAATAGTGATAACAGGAAGTGTAAATGTAACTTTTGAAATAACAGATTAAAGAATAAACTAATGGAACAAATAAGAAATAAAGAATATGGAGGCGAACGTCCTCTGTTCGCGACCCACGACCTTCAACTGGAAGATGTAACAATTCACGCCGGTGAATCTGCGTTGAAAGAATGTCGTAATATTATAGCAATCAACTGTCGCTTTGAAGGAAAATATTCTTTTTGGCATACCAACGGATTCATTGTGAAAAACTGTCTCTTTACAGAGGAGCCCGTGCTGCTCTATGGTACTCTCAAAGTCTGCAAATGGCAGATACCTTGGTAGAAGCACCGAAGATGTTCCGTGAAATGGACGGAATAAAACTCGAAAACGTGCAGTTGCCTAATGCTTTGGAAACGTTTTGGTATTGTCGTAATATAGAGCTGAAGAACGTACAGATTGATAAAGCGGATTACCTTTTTATACACAGTGAGAATATTAAGATACCAAGCTATGCCCAAAACGGGAACTATTCGTTCCAATATTGCAAGAATGTAGAAATCCGTAATGCAGTTATCAACTCCAAAGATGCTTTCTGGAATACGGAAAATGTAACAGTCTATGATTCCGAGCTGAACGGAGAATATCTGGGCTGGCATTCTAAAAACTTACGTCTGGTAAATTGCAGGATTTCGGGGACTCAACCGCTTTGCTACGCACATGATCTGGTGATGGAAAATTGTACGATGGCGGAAGATGCTGACCTTGCTTTTGAACACAGTAGTGTGAAGGCAACGATTAAAAGTCCCGTTCATAGCGTAAAAATCCTCGTACGGGAAGTATTGTTGCCGAAAGTTTCGAGCAATCATTTGGGACGAAAATATTAAATCACCAGCAAATTGCGAATTGAAACTTTGGGACGATCTAACCTGTTTTAATTGAAATATGAAGTATAATTTCGATGAAATTATTCCACGCAGAGGAACGAATTCTTATAAATGGGATTCGGCTGAAGATGCGGATGTATTGCCGATGTGGGTAGCTGATATGGATTTCCGTACGGCTCCCCCTGTTGTGGAGGCATTGAAGAAACGGGTGGAACATGGGATTTTCGGTTATGTACGTGTACCTGATGCATACTACGAGGCTGTTGTAAATTGGTTTGCTCGACGACATGCCTGGCGGATAGAGAAAGAATGGATTATTTACACCACCGGCGTTGTGCCGGCAATATCTGCTGTTATTAAAGCATTGACACTGCCCGGAGATAAAGTAATGGTGCAGACACCTGTATATAACTGTTTTTTCTCCTCTATCCGTAATAACGGATGCGAGATGATTGCCAATCCTTTGGTATATAGAAACAGGGGCTATCAGATTGACTTTGATGATTTGGAGCGGAAAGCTTTTAGATCCGAAGGTCAAACTTCTGTTGTTATGCAATCCGCACAATCCTGCCGGAAGAGTGTGGAGCAAGCAAGAGTTAAGGCGGATAGGTGAGATTTGTCTTCGAAATAATGTGTTTGTGGTTGCGGATGAAATTCATTGTGAATTGGTATTTCTGGGGCATGAATATACTCCTTTTGCTTCTATATCAGAAGAATTCCTACTGAACTCGGTCACTTTTGTTTCGCCTAGCAAAGCCTTTAATTTGGCAGGACTTCAGATAGCCAATATCATTTCCGCAGATGCAGATGTACGGAGGCGGATAGATAAAGCAATTAATATAAATGAAGTCTGTGATGTGAATCCTTTTTGGGGTGGAGGCGTTGATAGCTGCTTATAATGAGGGTGAAGAATGGCTGGAAGAACTTAAAATCTATTTGTTTGCGAATTACATCTATTTAAAAGGTTATTTCGAGACCTACCTTCCGGAGTTTCCTGTAATGATGTTGGAAGGTACGTATTTAGTTTGGGTAGATTGTTCGGTTCTGCGTCAGGCGTCAGCGGAAATAGTCAAAGACTTATTGAAGAAAGAAAAACTTTGGGTGAACGAAGGCATCCTGTATGGAGAGGCTGGTGAAGGATTTATCCGTATCAATATTGCCTGTCCGCGACAGCGGTTGATAGATGGATTAAACAGATTGAAGCGGGCTTTGAAATAATAAAATAATTGTCAGTTTATTGAGAAATCCCCCCTTCTCACTCCCCGCAAATACGAATGAAAAGAAGTAATATGGAAAGTCTGAATTGTTCGAAAGGGAATACGGTAGGTATTGTTGTTGCCTATTTTCTCATTTATGTAGTCTGGGGCTCCACCTATTTTTTTTATCGGTGTGGCCTTGAAAGACTTTTCGCCTTTCCTTCTCGGAGCACTCCGGTTTACGGCTGCCGGGATTATACTTCTGGGAATCTGTTATTTGCAGGGGGAGAACAAATTATAAAGAAAAGCTTGGTAAAACGTTCCGCCGTTAGTGGCATTGTATTGTTGTTTGTAGATATGACTGTCGTTATGTTGGCGCAACGTTATCTGACCAGTAGCCTTGTAGCCATTATCGCTTCTTCCACAGCCCTTTGGATTTTGCTGTTGGATGTCCCGATGTGGCGTACTAATTTCCGTAATCCACTTACTATAATGGGAGGTTTGATTGGTTTCGGAGGGGTAGTGATGCTTTATGCAGAGCAACTCAATGTCAGATGGTTACATTCGTATAGTGAGCGTGGTATTCTGCTCCTTATTTTCGGGTGCATATCCTGGGCTTTGGGAACGCTATATGCCAAATATCGTTCTTCTCGTGAAGAAAAAAGTGAATGCTTTTGCCGGTTCTGCCTAGCAGATGCTTTTTGCCAGTGGAATGTTTTGGCTTTGTGCTGTTATCAATGGAGATGTCCGGGAGGCCGATTTGCGTGAAGTCTCGGTTACAAGCTGGCTCTCCCTGCTTTATTTAGTCTCTTTCGGTTCTTTACTGGCATATTCGGCATACGTTTGGCTGTTGAAAGTGCGTCCGGCTGCGGAGGTAAGGGACACATGCTTATGTCGATCCTTTTATTGCTGTTCTTTTAGGAGTCTTTTTAGGAAACGAACAGGTTACTTTTATTCAGGTTTCCGGTTTGCTGGTTATTCTGTTGGGAGTGATGTTGATAAGTCGGAAGCGTAAAGCGCAATAAATAGAAAACGATGTACATCTTATATCATTTTGATAATATAATTCCTTATATTTGTATCAGGATGAATAAACTAATAATTTGAGAAATGAGAACAGAAAAAGAAAAAATGTTGGCGGGAGAAGTTTATGATTGTGCTGATAATGAGTTATTGACTAGATGGCATAAAGCAAAGCAGCTTCAACAGGAGTATAATAATACTCTCACTACTGATGCAGGTAAAATTTCTGATTTATTAGATGAATTAATCGGTTCAAGGGGGATAATGTCTGGATTAGTGCTCCTTTCTTTGTGGACTATGGTGAGAATATTTATATCGGGAAGAATGTAGAGATTAATATGAATTGCGTTTTTTCTTGATTGTAACAAGATTGTTATCGGTGATAATTCGGGGATTGGGCCGGGAGTACATATTTATACTGTTTTTCATTCTACAAAGGCATCGGAAAGAACCTCTGAAAACAGTACTTTTGGAAGTCACAGACAGCTCCGGTGATTATTGGCAATAATGTGTGGATTGGTGGAGGATGCATCATTCTTCCGGGAGTAACTATTGGCGATAATACAACTATTGGGGCAGGGAGCGTTGTCACAAAGTCTATTCCGGCCAATGTGCTGGCGGTTGGCAATCCGTGTAGAATCCTTAAACAGATAGAGGATTGACGCTTCTTTAATATTCGTATTATCTCGTCAGTAAAAAAGTCACTTGTAATGCTATGTTAAGCACTTCCCATTCATAACGTAAAAAAATACCAGAACGGGGAGTATTAGGGAGAAATGTGTTGATCTAATAATGACGTTATATCTCTGTATTTAAGATGTCAGGTTTGCGTGCGGAATTTATTAGGAGTCATCCCGACAATTCGTTTAAACATTCGGCTAAGATGTTGTGGATACTGGAATCCGATTTCGTAGGCAATCTGACTCGTTGTTTTATCCGAAGACAAGAGTTGTTCTTTTGCCAGTTCAATCATTTTATCCTGAATATATTCGGAGACGGTTTTACCAGTTTGCTTACGAATCATATCGCCAAAGTAGTTGGGAGAAAGGAATACTTTGTCGGCAAAGTATTTGACCGATGGCAATCCTAAATGTTGCGGAGCATCTCCTTCAAAATATTCATTGAGCAGATGTTCGAAGCGGACGATAATATCATTGTTAACTTTGTTTCGGGTTTCAAACTGTCGTTCGTAAAGCGCATACAGTAATCAAGCAGCAATCTGATATTGGTACAGATCAGGCGGCGACTGTGTCTGTCGATAGCATGGTTTAGTTCGATTGCTATTTTTTGCAGGCAATCCATTACTATCTGTCGCTCCTCTTCAGAAAGATGGAGTGCTTCATTGGTTTCGTAAGAGAAGAATGAGTAGTTTTTATTTCTTGTCCGAGGCTGGTGCCTCGTATGAGGTCGGGATGGAATAGGAGGCCGTGCGCATTGGGCTGAATGTTTTGGATCAATTCCAAATCAGTAATTTGCCCGGGGCCAAAACAGACAATGGTTCCGTCTTGATAGTCATAATATTGACGACCGTATTTAATATCACCGCATTTTACATTCTTCAAGAATAGCGCATACACTTCATAGCGAAACCATGCGCGTGTAGGCCATGTGGTGGCCTTGGTGAGATCGATGATGCTGACCAACGGATGTTTGGTTTCAAGTCCGAAGATTTCGTTATAACGATTCACGTTATCTATTACAATCATTTCGTCTTTATAATTCTCTTCCATAGCGTTGTCTGCTTTTAGTAGGTTACAAATATAATTCTTTTATCCATAAAATTAGTTCTCCATCTTCAAAATCCATGATTGGGGTATAAATATCCGTAAATCGTCTACATCCGGGGTGGATGATTCCCAGTAACTTTGTAATCGGTAATTTAATACTGAAATTCGAACTATCATAAGTTATCAAGATGAAAAAAGTTACTGATTGCTTTTTCTATTGTTTGCTGCCGCTATTTCGGCCAGCATCATTAAACCGGTTGAGCGGTTTGCTACCGAAAATAATAAAGTACGGTTGTCTCGCATAACAGTCGATTCGGCACCACTGGAAGAATATAATGCTTATCTGAAGGAAGAAATCGAAGCCTCCATGCGATTAGGACCAGGTGTGCTGGTACTCTATGCCGTAGCGGAGAAAGAACGTCCCCACCATGTGACAATTCTTGAAATTTATGTTGATGAAGCAGCTTATAAAAAGCCATATTGCTACGTCTCATTTTCAGAAATATAAAAAGGAACGCTTGATATGGTGCAGTCGCTCGAACTGGTAGATACCACTCCACTCATTCCCGGGCTGAAGATTAAGTAAATTGAATCAGTAATATTGGTTTCTATATCCGTAATTTGTATCATAAAGAGTTGGAACAGAATAGCTAACTTTGCACTATCAGAGAGTTCATAAATAATAAACCATACGTAGTTATATGAGAAAATTGTTTTTATTATTGTAACAGCCATCGGAATGATGCAAATCCCGATGCAATCTATAAATGCACAGAATATGAAAAAGAAGAAGTACCTCAAAACATCAGCGCATTTCCGGTAGGAAAAGCGAATACAGGATTCGAACAATATTTCACGGGTAGATCTTGGTTGGCACCGCTGACTGGTAACAAAGACTTGAATGTACCCATGTCCAACGTTACTTTTGAGCCTGGCTGCCGGAATAATTGGCACAGCCATACGGGTGGACAACTCCTGATTGCCGTCGGCGGTGTGGGATATTATCAGGAACGTGGTAAAGCGGCGCGCCGTTTACTTCCCGGTGATGTGGTTGAAATTGCTCCGAACATCGAACACTGGCATGGCGCCGCTCCCGATAGTTGGTTTCACATCTGGCTATCGGATGCAATCCGCAGACCAACCAGAATACATGGTTGGAACGAGTGGATGACCAACAGTATGCCGAAGCAACGAAAGGTAACGTAGCAATCGGACTGCAAGCTACCGATCCTGAATTGGACGATATATTTAGTAATTTTACAAAAGAAGTGCAAGAATACGGTGCACTGGACATTAAAACCCGTCTTATGGTAACATTGGCATCCAATATTGCTTCACAAGCGCAGGCCGAATACCGCATCACACTCGAAAGCGCACTTAATGAAGGCATTGCTCCGATAGAAATAAAAGAAATCCTTTACCAGTCAGTAGCCTATGCGGGCATGGCTAAGGTCAGAGATTTTATCGGTATCACCAATGATATATTGCTCGCCCGTGGCGTGCGTCTTCCTTTGGAAGGACAATCGGTTGTATCATCCGAAACACGTTTCAATAAGGGACTGGAATTGCAGAAATCCATATTTGGTGAACGGATAGAACAGATGCATAAGAACGCTCCCCGACAATCAGAAGCACATCCAACGTTACCTCTCCGCCAACTGTTTCGGCGACTATCAGACACGTAGCGGACTGAATGTAAAGACCCGCGAACTGATTACATTCTCGATACTTGTTTCTTTAGGCGGCTGTGAATCGCAGGTAAAAAGTCACATACAGGGAAATGCCAACGTAGGGAATAATAAAGATACGTTGCTGGCAGTCGTAACGCAACTCTTGCCATCTATTGGTTATCGCGCACACTCAATGCCATAGCCTGTCTGAACGAAGTGATTCCGGAAAAGTAATAAAGACATTGATGCATCCCCAAAGATAACGATTAAAATCTATCCGGGACTTGACAAACGCTTTTTAATGTTATATATTTGTAGTCCGGGAAAGTATGAAACGAATGAATACTGAATGAAAAAAACAGACGGAATATGGATATGAAATGGATGGAAAATAGTATAATATTACAACGAACTTAGCTCATTCCCCTTAGCTTATACTAGGGGATAAGGCAACAGATATAGCCCAAAAGGCTGCGAACTTTACAGAGTTCGCAGCCTTTTTTGTAACCTATTATTGAATATATTTTTTGCAAATTCAGGTTTTAAAGTTTATAATAAACAGGGGGACGTTTATAATAAACGGTCACAGTATTTATTAATAACGCTCTTTATGTTTATGTGGTAGGTTGTTATCTTTTTTTTTGTATAACCTTTCTCTAAAGGATAGAAACTTGTGTGGTTGTGATAATAATAATTGATATATTGACTGGGTAATTTAATTTTATAAAATATAGTTTCTCCACTATTCTTGTTATTGTTACTCTATGTTATCTATCAGCTTTGTTTTGAAATGCACTTTGAATACCTGTTTTTATCTGTCGGAAACTTTGCAGGACGAGATAATAAAACCTCATATTTGATGATCGATTCACTGCAAGATTTGTTATCTTTGCAAAGGTTTCATTTATAAAGAGAAGAAGTTATGGATATCATGGACCGTTTGAAAGGACCCCGGCGCAATCTGCCTATCGGGATACAAAGTTTTGAGAGACTTCGTCGCGACGGCTATTTGTATGTTGACAAAACAGCATTTGTCTACGAACTTGCCTCAACGGGCAATCCGTATTTCCTTAGCCGTCCGCGTCGTTTTGGCAAAAGTCTGCTGCTTTCTACACTGGAAGCGTATTTCTGTGGAAAGAAAGAGCTTTTTGAAGGACTTGCCATTGAGCAGCTCGAAACAGAATGGAACGAACACGCTGTACTGCATCTTGACCTTAATGCCGAGGATTACTCTGAAATAGAAGGATTGAGAAACGGACTTGAATTGCAGCTTCGTAGTTGGGAAAAAGTCTATGGAACCAGTGAGGAAGGTTTGAGTTATTCCGGTCGTTTCATGCAAGTCATTAAAGAAGCTTATCGACAAACAGGTCGTGGCGTAGTTGTTCTTATTGACGAGTACGACAAACCGCTGCTTCGCTCCATGCATAATCCGGAATTACAAGACAAGTTCCGCGAAATGCTCACCGCTTTTTATACTGTACTGAAATCAGCAGACCCCTGGTTGCGCTTCGTCTTTATCACCGGAGTGACCAAATTTGCTCAAATGGGTATATTCAGCACTCTCAACCAACTGATCGATATAAGTTTCGATCCACAATACAATGCTCTTTGTGGCATGACCCGCCCGGAAATTGAAGCCAATTTCGTCCCGGAACTGGAATGGTTGGCAGAAAGGAACAGTTTGACAAAAAAGAAGATTGTATGGCATACCTTACTCGTATGTATGACGGATACCATTTCAACTATTTCCGTAAGGAAGGCATGTACAATCCGTTCAGTATCTTGAACGTGCTTCGAAGCGGAATGTTTGAGAACTACTGGTTTGCCAGTGGAACACCCACTTTCCTTGCCGAAATGCTGAAGAAGACCCATTATGACTTGCGTGAACTGGACGGATTGGAAGTGATTGCCGCCTCTCTTACCGACGACCGTGCCGATGTGAACAACCCCGTGCCGATGATTTATCAAAGCGGCTATCTGACCATTAAAGGATATGATACAGAACTGCGTCTCTACAAGCTGGGTTACCCCAATGATGAGGTGAAGTATGGCTTTCTTAATTTTATCACTCCGTTTTATACTTCGTTGGACGAATCGAGAGCTCCCTTCTATATCGGGCAATTTGTAAAAGAACTTAGGGCAGGAGATGTCGAGGCTTTTCCTCACCCGTCTTCGTGCTTTCTTTTGCCGATTTCCCCTACGAGTTGAATGATAAGACAGAGCGTCACTATCAAGTGGTATTCTATCTTGTTTTTAAACTACTGGGGCAGTTTATTAACGCCGAAGTGCAAAGTGCCCTGGGACGTGCTGACGCTGTGGTGAAAACAGCAAATGCTGTTTATGTCTTCGAATTTAAGCTAAACGGTACCGCAGAAGAAGCATTGGCACAGATTGATAATCGCGGCTATCTCATACCTTATACTACTAATGGTTGCCGTATAGTGAAAATAGGTGCAGAGTTCAGTAAGGAAGAACGCAATTTGAGTCGATGGTTAGTAGAGGAAGAAGGATAGTAGGGAATTGATAATAAAAAGTATAGTATATAATTTCACCCCCAAAAGTAACGCCCAAACGGTAAAACAGCATCCGTTTGAGCGTTTTTTAGAAATCTTTTGGAAGGACGAGGAAGGAAACGATAGCTTATATCTTCCATTACCCGTTCCCTATGCGATATAGACGTTGATTTTAATGTTTCCTTTGACAACTCCCGGTCGATGTTCTATTTTTCATATTTTAGATTGCTCGAAAACACAATAGATGTTAATTGGCTACCAGGCTTGCGAACTAATTTTTAATATGATATGTTGTTTAAAGTGAATAACGAATTAAAAAATGAACTAGAAAGTTAGATATGGACAAATAAAGCATTTCTAATGATTTAGCAGATAAAACATTACATTATAAAACTTATGATTATGAGAAAATCGATTATTTTATTAGCCTTGATATTGGGTGGACTTACAGCAAATGCCCAATCAGTTGTAGAAGGTACAAAAGTAACAGACAATTGGTCTGTGGAAGTCAATGCCGGTGCAATCACTCCCCTTACTCACAGTGCTTTCTTTAAAAGTATGCGTCCTGCTTTTTGGAGTGGGAGTTTCCAAGCAATTAACTCCTATCTTCGGTTTGGGATTCCAAGGAATGGGATACATTAATACTACCCGAGTAAAACATCTTTTGATGCTTCCGACGTCAGCCTGTTGGGTAAAAGTCAACCTGATGAACCTGTTTGCTGGTTACAAAGGCGAACCCCGCTTGTTTGAAGTGGAAGCCGTTGCAGGAATGGGCTGGTTACATTATTATTTGAATGGTGATGGAGATCAGAACACTTGGTCTACACGTGTGGGAGTGAATTTCAACTTCAACTTGGGTGAAAGCAAAGCATGGACATTGGGTATCAAACCTGCCATTGTATATGATATGCAAGGCACTTACCCCGAAACAAAGAGCCGTTTCAATGCCAATAACGCAGGTTTCGAATTGACAGCCGGATTGACATATCACTTTAAGACAAGTAACGGAACACATCATTTTGCAAAAGTGAGAGTGTACAACCAAGCTGAAATTGACGGATTGAACTCTTCCATCAATGCGCTTCGTTCGGAAGTGAACAACAAAGACGGTCAGATCAGCAACGCCAACCAGCGCATCAACGGACTGCAAGAAGAACTTGAAGCCTGTCGTACAAAGGTTGTTCCGGTAGAGACAGTAGTGAAAACCGCCCGTGTGCCCGAATCTATCATTACTTTCAGACAAGGTAAATCATCGGTTGACGCTTCCCAACTTCCTAACGTGGAACGTGTAGCTTCCTACATGAAGAAATATGCCGATGCAAAAGTAGTTATTAAAGGATACGCTTCTCCGGAAGGTAGTGTGGAGGTCAACGCAAGAATCGCTGCTGCACGTTGCAGAGGCTGTAAAAACTATCCTTGTTAATAAATACAAGATTAGTGCATCCCGCATCACTGCTGAAGGTCAGGGCGTAGGCGACATGTTTACCGAACCGGATTGGAACCGTGTAAGTATATGTACGATTGAAGATTAAACAGATAGATTACATAAATAGAATAATGAAGGCTGCCCAAAAGGCAGCCTTTGTTGTATGTACTGGTTTTATAGATAAGCGGCTTATTTTTGAATAAGCCTGAAAGATTAGTAAACAGATTTCTTTGTACATTATATAAAATAGCTATTTTTGCAAGTATTGTTCATGCGCGTTCTGTGTTGAGTGTGCAAATATCAACCATTAAAAACTGTATTATGAAGAGAGTATTCGTTTTTCAAGATTTTAAATCGCAGAAATTCTGGAGTATAGAGGTAGTCGGGACAGATGTTACTGTAAATTATGGTAAGCTGGGGACTGCCGGACAAACACAAGTGAAAAACTACGCAACTACTGAAGAAGCTGAAAAGGCTGCCAACAAACTGATTGCAGAGAAGACAAAGAAAGGTTATGTGGAAACTGCCGAAGAAACGGCACGTGAAATGAAAGTGGAAGCTAAGAAATATACATTGAGCTATGATGAGTATGAAAACGATGTGAAGCTTTTTGGATAAGATATTGAAAGACAAGCATCTCTCTGAATATAAGCAAATAACGATTGGCTGTTGGGATTATGAAGGTGATGACTGTTCGGCTTTATTACAGGGCCTCATTGAAAATAAGGACAAGTTTGCGCAGATAGAAGGCCTGTTCTGGGGTGATATTGAACAGGAAGAACAGGAGATTTCATGGATTGAACAAGCCGACCTTAGTCCGCTGCTCGATAGTATGCCTAAATTGAAGGATCTGAAAATAAAAGGAACAAACAATCTGCGCTTGGGAAAAACTTCACGTCCGGAGTTGCGGTCGCTGGAAATAATTAGTGGTGGTATGCCTACTGAAGTGGTAGAGGACATTCTTGCTTCTGACTTTCCCAATCTGGAAAAACTGATTCTATATGTTGGTGTGGAAGATTACGGATTTGAAGGTGATATTGAGATCTTCCGTCCGCTTTTCTCCAAAGAGCGTTTCGAAGCTGACCTATCTGGGGCTTGTTAACTCTGAAGAACAGGACAGCATTGTAGAAATGTTCCTGGAATCGGATATTCTTCCTCAACTTGAAACCATGGATATTTCGGCTGGTACTCTGAAAGATGAAGGTGCACAGTTGTTGCTGGATAATATGGATAAAATCGCTCACTTGAAGTTTATCAATATGCGCTATAATTATTTGAGCAAGGACATGAAGAAACAGTTGCAGAACCTTCCTATGAAAATAGACATTGCCGAAACCGAAGAGGCGGATGAATATGATGGTGAATTGTGGGATTACCCGATGATTACAGAATAGGAGATGCAGATAATCGTTGTCAGCAACTCTTTATCCAAACGTATAGAATATTTTGTTGAAGCAGGTAAGCACTTGCAGACAGAAGTTTGTTTTTATGACTTATGAGGAACTTTTTAGCTGCTTGCCGCTATTGCGGCAGGCAGTTATCAAACTGGAACCCTGTGTAAGTGATGAAACTGATTTCCTGAAATATGCGCTGTTGAATCAGGCATATAAGGAGACATTGCAACGTTTGAGCGAGATGAGCCTGCCTGATGATGTGTGCTTTTTAAATACTCCTGATGCTTTGTTGCGTGCTCTTGATAAAAAGGAAACAAAAGAAGTCCTGATGGACAAAGGGCTGAAAGTGACTCCGATGTTACCGTCTCCACAATCCTTCGATGAGTTACGGCAGCTTCTTGCCGATTGCGGTAGAGGATGCTTTTTAAAACCCCGTTATGGTTCGGGTGCGGGAGGCATTATGGTGATTCGTTATCAGCCCAACCGGAATAAGTGGGTAGTCTATACTACGTTGCGGCAAGTGGACGGGTGATTCATAATACCAAACGAATCAATCGTTTGAGCGTGGAAAAAGAGATAATCCCGTTGGCAGAAGCTGTGATACAAACAGGAGCTATCCTCGAAGAATGGATTCCTAAAGCACAATTACAAGGAGAAAATTACGACCTTCGGGTAGTGTGCCGGGAGTCTGAAATAGATTATATCGTTGTGAGATGCAGTAAAGGAAGCATAACGAATTTACACCTGAACAACAAGGCGCATTGGTGGGAATGAATTGTCTCTATCCGAAGAGGTACGGCAACACATCTATTTTCAATGTCAGGAAGCTGTGCAATCCTTGGATTTGCGTTATGCAGGAGTAGATGTATTGATAGAAAGAGGGACGGATATTCCTTATATAATAGAAGTCAACGGACAAGGAGACCATGTTTATCAGGATATGTTTGCTCATAATTCTATTTATACTCAACAAATAAAAAACATAAAAAAGAAATATAACCATGCAAATAGATGAACTGCCGGCTGGCGAACAGACCCGTCATCCGGATCTGGATATGAATCAGGTGGTGGGTACTCATGATATATTGATGCTTTGCTTTGACACCTTGCGGTATGATGTCAGTAAAGAGGAAGAAGCGGCCGGAAGAACGCCTGTACTGAACAATCATGGAGGAGAATGGGAGAAAAGACATGCTCCGGGAAATTTCACTTACCCGTCTCATTTTGCCATCTTTGCCGGATTTCTGCCTTCTCCGGCAGAACCTCATTCGTTGCGTAGCCGTAACTGGTTGTTTTTCCCCGTGCAAGCGGGTACAGGACGTATTCCGCCCAAAGGAAGTTATCCATTTACAGAAGCTACTTTTGTGCAGAGTCTTGCCCATACAGGCTATGAAACGATTTGTATAGGTGGCGTAAATTTCTTTAGCAAGCGTAATGAGCTGGGGCGTGTATTCCCCGGTTACTTTACTAAAAGTTATTGGCTGCCTACCTTTGGATGCACAGCACCCGATAGTACTGAAAAACAGATTGATTTTGCATTGAAAAAACTAGAAAATTATCCGGACGACAAACGGATCTTTATGTATATCAATTTTTCTGCTATCCATTATCCGAACTGTCATTATGTGGAGGGTAAAATGAAAGATGATAAAGAATCACATGCAGCTGCCCCTGCAATATATTGACAGTCAGCTACCTCGTTTGTTTCAGGCTTTTCAGAAACGGAGCAATACGCTGGTGATTGCCCTTTCCGATCATGGCACTTGCTATGGTGAAGATGGGTATGAATACCATTGCATATCTCACGAAACGGTTTATACAGTCCCTTACAAACACTTTATTTTAACGAAACAATGAATCAACCGCTACCACGATATGTAGACTATATGTATAGCTATCCACATAAAACTGCCTATCGTTCTTTTTCCATCTCCGGTTTCGCTGCTTCCTTACCTGGAACAGGTGGAAGGGCAGAAGGCATCACTCTATTTCCATATTCCTTTTGTAGTCATAAATGTGGATATTGTAACCTGTTTTCTCTACAAACCAATCGTGCGGATTATATCGCAACTTATTTGGAAACCCTTCATAAGCAGGCACAACAATTGTCACCTCTCACCACCGGACTGATCTTTAACAGTTTCGCCATTGGAGGAGGCACGCCATTGCTTCTCACCGTTTCCCAACTGGAATACTTATTGGAGACGGCTGCCCTGTTCGAGTCCATCCTTCACATGCTTTTACTTCCATAGAAACATCACCGGAGTATGCTGATCCTGCCCGTTTGACATGGTTGAAACAGGCAGGAGTGGCTCGTATAAGTATCGGTATACAAAGTTTTCTCAACGAAGAGTTAACCGCTTTGAAAAGACGTCCCCGGCAAGACACGATCAATCAGGCGTTGGAAACTATCCGGAAGATGGAATTTCCTTTTTTAATATCGACTTGATTTACGGAATCAAAGGACAAACAGTGGATAGTTTTCTCTATTCTTTAGAGCAGGCTCTTCTGTTTCAGCCTAACGAACTCTTTATCTATCCGTTATATGTGCGACAGGGAACAGCTATCACGGAGCGGGAATCTGATGATGTCTGTTTCCGGATGTATTGTGCCGCCCGTGATCTGTTGAAAGACAGAGGCTTTCTACAAACTTCGATGCGGCGTTTTATTCATCATCCGTCTACTGATGCGGAAATTTCCTGTGGAGATGAAGTGATGCTTTCGTGTGGTTCCGGCGGACGTAGTTACTTGGGTAATTTGCATTATGCCACCCGGTATACTGTTTGTCAGCGCTATATTGCCGAAGAGATAGATGACTATATGGGCACTACTGATTTTACAGTAGCTCGCAATGGATTTATTCTCTCAAGAAGAACGAAGGCAACGTTTCATCATTAAAAACCTGATGTATTATATGGGGCTTGATAAAGCCGAATATGAGCGTCGTTTTGGCGAATCACCGGATGATATTCCATTATTCCGGCAACTGGCAGAACGGCAATGGATAGAAAATACAGATGACCGCATTTGTCTTACTTCCGAAGGAATAGGATATTCTGATTATATTGGTCAGTTGTTCATTACTCCTGAAATAAGAGGGCTGATGGAAACTTATTCTTATTGAACGAAATGAAAATGAAAACGAGGGGGATTTACTTTTCCATCAAGCGTATCTATTATCGCGGTAAATTGAATAGCTGCAATTATACCTGCTCTTACTGTCCTTTCGGCAAAAAGTCACATCTGACAGCCACTACGCAGGATGAACAGGCGTGGAACCGTTTTATTACGGCTATTGAACAATGGAAAGGGGGACCGTTGAGTTATTTATTATTCCTTACGGTGAAGCATTGATACATCGTTATTATCGGAAATATATGCCGGTGTGTACCACACATCTCTGGCGCCCGCTTCCAGAAGCACCTCTCCATCGCATATCCCAGCGTTCGCCGGTGCAGTCGTCCAGGTTTGCCCATGACCCACATGGAGCTCTCGTCGTGACCGTCTTTTCGGTT
>VOFG01001201.1_pt1 | contig 16001 bp, 16 predicted proteins | sample 5384171 | NCBI WGS metagenome assembly VOFG01 (sample SAMN12384726, study PRJNA508395) | human gut metagenome | isolation source: healthy gut F | host: Homo sapiens
TTCTGTTATTTCGCTATGCGCGCCCGTTGGTTAGCTTGCTCTAACTAAAGATTTATTACTCAGGAGGTCATCAGAATGAAAAATTCGCAATGCTCATGTTGTGCCTTGTGCTTGTGTTTGCTCTTGCAGCCTGTGCTGGAACGGATACCACGCCGCAGGGATCGGTCTCGGATACCGTCACGGTAACGGATATGAAGGGCGAGGTTGCCATCCCGGCAAATCCACAGCGCATCGTTGATGTAGCTGGCTTGACAGAGGAACTTCTTATTCTGGATATGAAGGTAATTGCCTCGGCTAATACCAGCATGTTCGATGGGGTGTCTGTCCCCAAACATCTGGCAACGCTTTTTGCCGAAAAGAGGTATTGAGGTTGTCGGCAATTACTCCGGGTCTTCTTCTACCGGAGACCTGAACCTCGAAAAGATCGCGGAGTTAAAGCCCGATCTGATCATTATGAATATTCGCCACGAGAAGGTTTATGAACAACTCGCGGCTATTGCTCCCACGGTCATGATCGACGATGACATAAGCTATGTTAACTGGCGCGGAAGATTTAAGCAACTGGGGCAGTGGTTTGATAAAGAAGCAGCCGTAGAAAAAATGGCTTGCCGACTACGACGCCAAAGCTGCGGAGCTTGCGGCGAGAATCAGGGATATGATTGGGGACGAAACCTTTGCTGTATTGGAGGCCAATTCCGTTCATTTTGGTTCCTATTACATCTATCGCAGCGGCGGGCCGGGTGAGCTTGTCTACGATGAGCTGAAACTCACACCATCAGCCGGGTACCGGAGAATGTCTGGGGTGAAGTGGTCGATGCGAATACTTTTCCCTGATCGATGCAGATCACATCTTCTTTTTAGCGACGACGGCAGAGCTGGAGACACGGGGAACCTTGCCGTGTGGAAGAATATGAAAGCGGTCAAAGCCGGCAACGTTTACTTTGGTATCAATGAGGATCAGTATAATATGGCTTTTACGGCGATGGAAAGGAACTCTATTTGGAAAAACTCGCGAACGCGATTCTGAACCATGGGGGACGTTGAGTAAGGAAACAGGCGCGGTTGCGGGAATATCGCAGAGACAAGAGAGATACAAACGCTCCGCGCCGGCTTTTTCTGATTATTCTTGCCGCATTGGTGCTGCTGCTTGGGTTCTCAATGGTTCTCTCCGTCTGCACCGGCATTGCTGGCGGTAGCTTCAAGGTCTTTGCGGAAACGGTTATATACCCCGCCAAGGCTTCTGATGTTGGAATGATTATGTTGGAAATGCGTATGCCCAGGGCGCTGGCTGCCGGGCTGACAGGAATGGCCTTCGCTCTCTCCGGCGCTGTGATGCAGGGAATTACCAGAAACCCCTGTCGGACGCCGGCCTTCTGGGGATCAATGCGGGAGCCGGCTTCTTTGTTGCACTGTCCGCAATTCTGTTTCCCGCCGCATCAGACATCGTGAAAACATGCGCCGCCTTTGCTGGAGCCGCTCTTTTGCGGTATTCATGGTCTATGGTTTCGGCGCCGGCAAACATAGATCCGAATCTTTCCGGTTCATTCTGGCAGGCGCTGTTGTATCAGCCCTGCTTTACCGCGTTGAGTCAGGCGGTTTCTCTGGCGTTTGGGATCGTGAAAGCCCCTTTCTTTCTGGAGCGCGGGAAGTTTGTCCGGTGTGACATGGCAAAGCTTGAAAATGCTATCCCCGGTGATCCTCTCAGCCAGTGCGCTTGGGTTGCTTTTATCGAGTCGGCTATCAGCGCTGGCACTGGGAGAAGATAGCGCCGCCAGCTTGGGCGTAAATGTCCGCACGGTCAGGCTTTTCGGTATGCTTGTGGTGTTGCTGCTTGCGGAGCCAGTGTATCGCTCGTGGGAGGCATCGCATTTATCGGTCTTATCGTGCCGCATATATCCCGACTTCTTGTGGGCGGTGATTACCGCAGGCTGGTTCCCGTGTCTGCGCTCATGGGCGGCGTTGTGCTGGTGCTGTCGGATATTGCGGCACGCATGATAAACGCCCTTGATACGCCTGTCGGCGCACTGGTATCCATCCTCGGCGTGCCCGTCTTTTTTGCGCTTACTTTTCAGGAAGGAGGGCATGGTCTTATGTGAAAAAGAAAACCAGGCAGATCCTTATCCTCAACGGTCTTCTTATCCTGATTGTGGCTGCGGCTATCTTATCCGTTAACAGTGGTTACGCAAGAATTCCCTTCTCGACTGCGGTTCACAGCATATTCCAACCACATACGGATGGAGCCTCCGTAGTCGTAGCGCAGTTTCGCGTTCCGAGAATCGTCCTCGCCGTTCTATGTGGGATGGGTCTGGCACTTGCCGGATGCGTCATGCAGACTGTCACGGGGAATCCGCTGGCCGATCCGGGAATATTGGGCATAAACGCAGGGGGCGGGATTTGCCGTTATGCTGTTCCTGACATTTTTCCCTGCACTGCATATACGTACCATGGCATACCAGCCGATATTTGCCATAGCGGGCGGGCTTTGCACAACGGGACTGCTGTATCTTTTTCGCAAAGAGGAACGGAAAACTCCTCCCAATATATTTTCTGTTGGGCGGCATCGGTCTTGCGTCCCTATTTTCTTCGTTTATGCTGATCATGGCCGCGAACATGGACAACAGCAGCTATCAGCTCGTGGCAAGATGGCTTGCAGGAAATATTTGGGGAACGAGCTGGCATCAGGTTCTTGCCCTGTTGCCATATATGCTCATACTGGTTCCTTTTCTTCTTACAAAGTCGAACATACTGGATATTCTCCTCTTAGGAGAGAATACGGCCATTTCTCTGGGGATAGCCGTAGAGAGGGAGATAAGACTGCCCTGATTGCATCGGTGGCTCTTACCTCTGCCTGCGTTGCCGTCAGTGGAGGGATCGGTTTTGTGGGACTGGTAGCGCCGCATATGGCACGAAGGCTGATCGGTGGCAGGCACCACGCCCTTATGCCCGCCTCCATGCTGCTGGGGGCACTGTTGTTGCTTTTGGCAGACACGCTGGGACGGTCTGCCTTTCAGCCGAGGAGATCCCGGTTGGTATCGTGATCTCCGTGCTTTCGGCTCCGTATTTTCTGTTCCTGCTCCGCAGGTATTTTTAAGGGAGGACGTCTATGCTTTCACGTATGCAGGCAAAGGGTTTGTCTGCCGGATATAACGGGAGGCCGTCTTCAGGGGCTTGACTTAAAAATCCCTGAAGGCAGCATAACCACCTTGATAGGCTCCAACGGCTCTGGAAAATCCACCATACTGAAGACACTGTGCCGGATCATTTCCCCGGATTCCGGCGCAGTATACCTTGATGGCGAAGCGATCCACGAAATGCCGACAAAGCGTGTTGCCCAGAGACTTGCGCTGCTGCCGCAGGGAGCGCAAGCCCCTGCCGGCATCACAGTCGGCGACCTTGTGGAATACGGGCGTTTTCCTTACAGGTCGGCGCTAAGCGGTCTCGGCGAAAAAGGATCGGGAGATCATTCAGTGGGCTCTTGCCAGTACAGGCATGAGTTCCCTTGAACATAGAGAAATGGAGAAGCTTTCGGGAGGCCAACAACAGCGGGCATGGATCGCCATGGCGTTGGCGCAGAAAACCGGATTGCTGTTTCTGGATGAACCCACGACCTATTTGGACATCTCGCACCAACTGGATATATTGTACCTTCTGCGCCGCCTCAACCGGGAAAATGGTGTTACCATCGTAATGGTTCTTCATGATTTAAATCATGCCATCATGTTTTCCGACTATTTGTGGCGATCAAAGACGGGACACTGCACAGCGCAGGTACGCCGCAAGAGGTTATTACCCAGCAGGCGTTGCGGGAAATCTTTGATGTAGAAGCGGAGGTCATTACACATCCGGTATTAAATGTTCCGGTATGCCTGCCCTTCAGGATAACGGAGCAGAACAAAAAACAGGAGGTTCAAACACATGAAAAAGGTTTGCGATCAGTGCTGTTCTCAGTGTTGGTGGGTGCGCTGCTGCTGTGCGCCGGATGCGGCAAATCGGGAGACATCTACACGGCGGGCGTTTATACGGCTTCCGCTGAAGGTTATTCCGGTCCGGTTACCGTAGAGGTAGAGTTTGACGGGAGCAGCATATTGTCTGTACATGTCCTATCTCACAGCGAAACAGTAAAGATCTCAGACCGCGCAATAGATGAGATCCCTTCCCAAATCGTGGAGGCGCAGACCTGGGATGTGGATGCCGTTTCATCTGCAACATTTACCAGCGATGCCATTCGTGAAGCGGTCAGAGATTGCCTCGCGCAGGCGGCACTCCGATGAACCATTTGCGTTGCAAAGGGTATTTTGCGGTGATAGAATGGGTGAGATGAAGGGCAAGTCAAAAAAATCAGCCATAGCTGCTGTTTTAGTGCTTTTCCAGCGAAGTGCCGCAGGCATTTCGCTGGAGATTCCATATATGGCTGTATGAACTCCTTCTATGCAAAAAAGAATATCGCGAATCCTCCAAGCAAAGGTATATGTGTTTAGTATAAATGTGTCACTCATTGACAAACCCAATATGCTCGGTTATAATATACCAGTAGTATATACCGGCGGTATATTTGGAGGATGGCAATGGAACGCGGAAACCCAGAGGAAGATCCTCGAAGTCGGGAAAAAAGAATTCCTGGAAAAAGGATTTAAGGACGCATCTCTAAATAAAATTGTCGCGGAGGCAGGCTTCACGAAGGGTGCCTTCTACGGCTACTACCCGGATAAGACCGCTCTGTTTGAAGACCTTGTGGGCGAGACCGCAAACGAGCTGCTCACCCGCTTCAAGGCGGCACAGGATGATTATTTTGACCTCGTCCCGGAAGGGAGAGCAAAAGACAGTCTGGCACTCTCCACCCAACATCTGCACGAGTTTGTCGCGTTTATGTACGACCATTTCGACGAATTCAAGCTGATCCTCTGCCGAGCGGAGGGAACGGGCTATGCGGATTTCATCGAGGTGCTGGTAGAGCTGGAGGCCGATCGATCCGAAGAATACTACGCCCTCCTCAAAAGAAAAAACGGTATGCTCTCCGGGAGCATGACTCGTCAGCTTCATCACATGATCACAAGAGCTTACTTTACGGCGGTGTGTGAAACCATCGTCCATGATATGCCGAGAGAGGAAGCCATGAAATACGTCGATGAACTGGCTATCTTTTTTCCACTCCGGCTGGAGCGGACTTTTAAGGCTCGAATGAGCCTTAAAAAATAACCGACAGTTAGTCGCCTCTAACCGCGCGGCGCATCCTCCAAGAATCTACATATTTTTTAGAAAGGAACACGGAATATGAGCAAACAGAAAAAAAGCAGCCGCCGGTGCTGGGCAGGCTGCTGGCGTATGCCGGCGGGCATAGGTGGCTGTCCGTATTGGGCTGCGGGCTGTCCGGCGTTTCGGCGGCGGTCGGCATTTTCCCGTTCGTCTTTGTCTGGTACGCGGCCAGAGGCATTTTAACGCCGGGAGGCGGCGTTTCGGCAGGGCTTGCCCGCTACGGCTGGTATGCGCTGGCAGGCGGCACTTCCTGAGCGCGGCGATCTATTTCGCCGGGCTCATGTGTACGCACCTTTGCGGCCTTCCGGGTGGCGACGAATATACGAAAGGCGGCGGTCACCCATCTCATTGACCTGCCGCTGGGGTACTTTAACGCCAACCTCACGGGGCGGCTTCGCAAGCAGATCGACGACAACGCGGCGCTGACAGAAACGCTCCTCGCCCATACCATTCCCGACGCGGTGGGCGGGATCGTAACGCCGGTACTGGCGGTGGTGCTGCTCTTCGTCTTTGACTGGCGCATGGGGCTTGCCTGCCTGATCCCCATGGTCATCGCGCTTGTCTGCCTGATGACCATGATGACGGGCACCAGCATGAAGTTCTTTGAGGAATACCAGCGCGCCGGAGAGCGCATTTCCGCCGAGGCCACGGAGTATGTCCGGGGGTATCCCGGTGGTCAAGGTATTCCAGCAGACGGTTTACTCCTTCAAGAGCTTTCATGATCCTCAGCTACCGCGACCTTGCCAGCGGCTACGCCATGATGTGCCGTATGCCCTACACCCTGCTTTACAGTGGTGCTGAATGCCATGTTCCTGCTCCTTATGCCATTAGGGGATGCTTCTCATCGGCGGTGCGGCAGACGGCTGGGCGGTGCTGGCCGATCTGGTGTTTTACATCTTCTTCGCGCCCCAGCTGGCCTTTATGATGGAGCGGCTGATGTACGCGGTCAACGCACAGATGGAGGCCGCCGAGGCAGTGAACAAGCTGGAGGCCATATTGAAGGAGTCCCCCTTCCCGAGCCTGCGGCGGACAGCGGAAGCAAGCCCGCAGGTAGCGGCATTTCCTTTTGAGAATGTCACCTTTTCCTATGACGGCTCAGACAGGCATGCGCTGACGAATGTGAGCTTCCACCTGCCGCAGGGGGAGGCGTGGGCACTGGTGGGCCCCTCCGGCGGCGGCAAGACCACCATCGCCCGGCTGATCCCTCGCTTTTTCGATGTGCAGGCAGGGGCGGTACTCTTGGGCGGACGGGATGTGCGAAGCATCCCCACCGCGGAGCTGATGGAGCAGATATCCTTCGTCTTTCAGGAGGTGAGGCTCTTCACGAAGAGCATCCGCGACAACATCCGCGCCGCTCGGCCGGACGCCACCGAGGCGGAGATATTACACGCGGCGCAGCTTGCCCAGTGCGGCGACATTCTGGAAAAGACGCCGGGCGGACTGGACGCTGTGATCGGTGCAAAGGGCGTTTATCTTTCCGGCGGAGAGATGCAGCGCATCGCGCTGGCGCGGGCGATCTTGAAAGACGCGCCTATCGTGGTACTGGATGAGGCAAGCTCCTTTGCAGACCCGGAGAACGAGGCGAAGATACAAAAAGGCCTTCGAGGCGCTGATGAAGGGCAAGACCGTGCTGATGATCGCCCACCGCCTGTCCACGGTGCGGAACATGGATCGCATCCTTGTCATCCGGGACGGCGAGATCGCCGAGGCGGGAAAGCACGACGAGCTTCTAAAAGGGCGGCGTATACGCCGCCATGTGGGAGGAATACCAAAAAGGCCGCGCAGTGGAAGGTAGGAGGTGCCGCATGATCGAACGCATCCGCAAAAAAATACGCCATGACGGAGAAGGGCGCAAAAAGACTATGTGGCCGCCGTGTTCTGGTCCGTACTGGTCAACATCAGCAAAATGCTGCCGGTGGGCGTGCTGGCCGCGGCGCTCTCCGGCATCGTAGAGGCACGACAAACGGCACCGACCCAAGGGCGGGGCTTACGCGCTTTCTGGTCGCGGGCGTCCTTGCCCTCGCCGCGCTCTTTGCGACCTTCCTGATCCAGTACAAGGCCTTATACGAAGCCACCTACCGGGAGAGTGCCAACCGCCGTATCCGGCTGGCGGAGGTGGTGCGCCAGCTTCCGCTGTCCTTCTTTGGAAACCGTGACCTGACAGACCTGACCACCACCATCATGGGGATACGGAGACGCTGGAAAAGGCCTTCTCCCACTTTTACCCCGCCATGCACGGCGCGCTCATCTCCACGGCGCTGATTTCCGCAGGCATGCTGCTTTACGACTGGCGGATGGCATTGGCTCTTTTGTGGGTGGTGCCTGCGTCGCTGCTGATGGTCTATCTCTCCCGGCGCATGGAAAAGCGGCACATAAAGAAGGGCCTCGTCACCCGACGTGCGGCCACCGACGCTATGCAGGAGGCACTGGAGTGTGCGCCGGAGATCAAGGCGTGCAACCAGAAGGCGCGGTATATCGCCGACCTGAACCGCAGGCTGGACGAGGCGGAGCAGGACACCATACGGAGCGAGCTGTTTACGGGCTCCGTAGTTACGGCGGCACAGTCCTTCCTAAAGCTGGGCATCGCCACCACCGTCCTCACGGGGTGCTGCTCATGAGCCGCGGCGACCTGGCGCTGATCCCGTTTCTGATGTTCCTTATCGCCGCCACCCGGGTATATGACCCCATCGGCTCCATGTTTGCCAACATGGCAGCGGTTTTCGCCTGCGAGGTGCGCATCGAGCGTATGCAGGAGATCGAGAACGAAAAGCGCATGACCGGACTGACCGAATATGATCCTGACGGCTACGACATCCGCTTTGAGCACGTGACCTTTGCCTACCGGGAAAAAGAGGACGTGCTAAGGGACGTCTCCTTTACGGCAAAGCAGGGGCAGGTGACGGCGCTGGTGGGTCCATCCGGCGGCGGCAAATCCACGGCAGCCAAGCTGGCAGCCCGCTTCTGGGACCCGCGGAGGGAACGGTGCGGCTTGGGCGGCGTGGACGTGTCCACGGTGGACGGCGAGGCACTGCTGAAAAACTACGCCATCGTATTTCAGGATGTGGTGCTGTTTGCGGATACCGTGATGGAAAACATCCGCCTCGGCAAACGGGACGCCACCGACGAGGAGGTGCTGGCGGCGGCGAAGGCGGCGCAGTGCGACGCCTTTGTATCCAGACTGCCGGAGGGCTACCATACCCTGATCGGGGAAAACGGCTCCCGGCTCTCCGGCGGTGAGCGACAGCGCATCTCCATTGCCCGCGCCATCTTGAAGGACGCGCCGGTGATTTTGCTGGACGAGGCAACGGCCTCGCTGGACGTGGAAAACGAGACGGCGGTGCAGGCGGCACTGTCCGGATTGATCAGGGATAAGACGGTGCTCATCATCGCGCACCGTATGCGTACCGTCATGAACGCCGATCAGATCGTTCTGCTCTCCGGTGGCCGCGTGGTTGAGATGGGTTCTCCCGCGGAGCTGCTGAAAAAGAACGGCCTGTTCCGCCACATGGCGCAGCTCCAGAGCGAGAGCATGGAGTGGACGGCGTAAAGAACGCTGTGAGATAAACAGAATTCCAAGTACAATATTGGAAAACGAAGTGTCGAAAACAAGGAGGCGTTTATGAAAGAAACAAATAAATGGTCTGTCAGGGATGTGATCACCACGGTGCTGCTTTCGGCGGTGCTGATCGTGATCCAGCTCGTTATCAACATGGTCTGCATGGCCAACGACTTTGTCAGCATGGTGCTGTCCGTGGGGATCACCATGTTCCTCTGCGCGCCGGTCTATATGCTCATGGTCAGCCGGATCGGAAAGTGTTTTGTGACGCTGATCTATATGACAATCCTCGGTGTGATTTTCCTGCTGATGGGCAACTGGTTCTTGCTTCCTTATTACGTTCTCGTGGGAATCCTCTGCGAGGCGATTCTCTGGAAGGACGGCTCCTACCAAAAGCCGAAACGGCTGACTGCCGCATGGACGGTGGCAAGCCTTTTATACAACGGGGTCAATCTGCTGCCCATCTGGTTCTTCTGGGATACCTACTACGATTTTGCGCTGGCAAGCGGCATGGAGCAGAGCTACATCGATTCCTATGTGCGTTACTACACCTCTCCCGGCTGGCTGGCCTTTATTCTGCTGTTTACGTCGCTGATGGGCTTTTTAGGCTGCATGGTGGGCAGTCGGCTGATCCGCAGGCATTTTCAGAAGGCCGGCGTTCTATGAGGCGGACGCATCCTTTGCGGTGCCGGTCAAGCTGTGGGCGCTGCTGTGCGTCTTTGCCGGAGTAACCATCGGCGGGAATGTGCTGCTCACCTGCATCCTGACCGGCGGCGCGTTTCTTTATCTCGTCTTACAGCGGAACTTCCGCCTTGCCGCGTCCTATGGCTGCTTTTATCTGCTGCTGGCGCTGCTGCTGTACGGCATCCGGTTTCACGGGCTGCGCATGCCGGTCTTTTTCGGAGTTTTATGTTCTGATGTTCTGGAATCTGTCGCCAATCTTTCTGGTGTCATGGGATCTGATCACCACGCCGCCGGGAATGCTCTCTGCGTTCTTATCCCGCCTCCGTATACCCACCCCGCTTATTCTCGGGCTTCTTGTGGTCTTTCGCTTCTTCCCCACCATGCGGGCGGAGCTGAAAGGCGTAGGCAGGTCGATGAAAAACCGAGGGCTTACCGCAGCGGGACAGCTGCTCGCACATCCCGTGCAGAGCATGGAGTATGTGCTGGTTCCGTTTCTTCTTCGGGTATTGCAGCTTGCCGATCAGCTTTCCGTTTCCGCTGTTGCAAGAGGCGCGGAGCACCCGGGCGTGCGCGGCAGCTATTATGAGAAAAAGAACCGGGACGCGGGATTATATCGCGGCAGCCGTATGCGCGATAGTCACGGCTTCCTATTTGATTTTGGAAAGGAGCATGGCATGATCGAGCTTATACGCGCTTCTTTTCAATACGAAAACTCAGACAGAGGCGTACAGGACATTTCCCTTTCGGTAAAAGCGGCGAATGCGTCGTGCTGACGGGGCTTTCCGGCTGCGGCAAGACCACCGTGACAAGGCTTGTCAACGGGTTTGCACCGTCCTACTATCCCGGAGCCTTCAGCGGGAGCGTGAGGATAGACGGCAAGGACATATCAAGGCTTTCCACGTGGGAGATCGGGCGTTTGGTGGGAAGCGTTTTTCAGGATCCCAAAAGCCAGTTCTTTTCCTCTGAGCTTGCCGGTGAGGTGGCCTTTCCCTGCGAGAATTACGGCCTGTCCGCCCGGGAGATACGGGAGCGGACGGATGCCGCCATAGAGACATTGAAGCTGTCCCGTCTGAAAGACAGGGCAGTTGACGTCCTCTCAAGCGGAGAAAAGCAGCGGGCGGCCATTGCGTCCGTATATGCCATGAAGCCAAAGGTCTTTGTGTGCGACGAGCCGACGGCCAACCTCGACGCCGCAGGGACGCGGCAGCTTGCGCAGACCCTCCGGCAGCTCAAGGAACAGGGCTTTACCCTGCTCATCGCGGAGCATCGGATCGACTGGCTGATGGGGATCGCAGACCGGTTTTTATATCTGCAAGACGGCAGGATAGCGGCCGAGTACGCGCCACGGGACTTACTTCTTCTTCCGGAAGCAGACATCTTAGGCATGGGTCTGCGCTCTCCGCACGAGGGAAAGTGCCTTCCCGCTCCCTCCGTATTGGACGAAAGCCCTGCCGTCTTGAAGACAGCAGGGCTCTCGAAAAGAATACGCAAAGAAGTTATTTTTGAGGATATTTCGCTGTCCGTTCCAGAGGGCAAAGTGACCGCCATAACGGGGCAAAACGGCGCGGGGAAAACCACCCTTGCGCAGATCCTCTGCGGGCTGGCGAAGCAGACAAGGGGACATATCCTGATAGATGGAAAAAAGGCAAGAGCGGCAGTCCGGCACAGGGAGATCTATTACTGCGGCAATGACACGTCAACACAGTTTTTTACGGCAAGCGTGGCGGAGGAGCTGCTGCTGAATACCGAATTGACGGAAGAAAACAAAGACCGTGCCAGATATTTGCTGAAAGAATTTGGACTTTACGAGTACAGGGACGCGCACCCGTCCATTCTGTCCGGCGGGCAGAAGCAGCGCCTTGCCATTGCCTGCGCCATCTTTTCCGGCCGCGGGATACTGATCCTTGACGAGCCCACCAGCGGCCTTGACGGGCGAAACATGCGCCTGATCGCAGAAAGGCTGAAAAGCGAAGCGCAGCATGGCAGAACCATTCTCGTGATCACCCACGACAGTGATCGAGAGCTGCTGCGATACCGTTGTGGAGGTCGGTACAAAGCCCAGCGAGGTACAGTGAATGCCTTTTGCCATTGAGCCATCGCGGGTCAAATGCACGAATGTTACTTTGCGTTGCTTGCCGCAACGGTGTTGCTGTTGCTATACTATCGTAATCAAAGCGCGGCACGGAATTTCCGGTTGATACGACCCACGCTGCCTCAGTTTACAAACGATGCGTTACCCAGCCGGTAGTACCGGCAGCCGTCCTCCTCGTACCATTCAAACGTACCCACCACGGTGATCTCTGCCCCCAGCTCTGGATACTCATCGGGGATAGACGGGCTTTCCTGGCGAGGGCAAACTCCAGCCCCTGTGCGCAGCAGGCGGTGGCGTCGGCGATCATGCAGGCGAAGAACATTTTGTCCGGTTTCGTCGGTGCTGGATATCAGCGGTGAACTGCCCCTGCATTTTGACGGTTTTTCATCGCCAGCGATCAGCAGATTGTAAAGTCCTGCTTTCGTGCCGGTCGCTCTGGCGAAGTTCTCATCAAAGGTCACCGCAAAGATCTTGTTATAAAACAGGATAAACACTGCCGCCACCGATATCGACATCCCTGCGCAAAGCCACACCTCCGTCAGCGACAGAGTCAGGATGGAGGTGGAGCCGAACAGCGTGCTGCACACATCGCCCGAAAGATTGGACGAGGTGGAAAAAATGTTCATCAGAAGATAGCCGACAGCCAGCGAGCCTACGGAGATCATGGCGATAACGGCGTCGCCCTTGATTTTCGTGTTCTGTCCGGTACGCAGGAGTAGCACGGCGCTGAGGACCGTAACAGCCATCACCAGCGGCATTTCGTTGGTGGGCTGCAGTACGGCGGCGATCGCCATTGCGCCGAACGCCACATGGGAAAGACCGTCGCCGATGAAGGAAAATCGCTTCAGCACCAGCGTCACGCCCAGCAGGGAGGAGCAAAGCGCGATCAGCACGCCGACGATGAGCGCATAGCGGACAAAGGGATATGCCCAATAGAGAGCCAGCTTTTCCAAATAGCGGTCATTGGCTGCCACCGCCTCTTCACGTCAAACAGCCGCCCTTGCGGGCTTTGAAGATAGTCCGCCCTTTGTCCCAAAAGAAAACGGTGTCGCCAATATGCAGAATATGGCTGGCGTATCGGACGGCGGCAGCCACATCGTGCGAGATCATAATCACGGTGATGCCGTCCTCACGGTTGAGCTTTTCGATGAGCGTATACATTTCTGCCGTGACCTTGGGGTCAAGTCCCGAAACCGGCTCGTCAAGAAGCAGCATTTTTTGTGTGGCGCACAGTGCACGGGCAAGCAGCACCCGCTGCTGCTGCCCGCCGGAAAGCTCCCGATAGCACCGCCTTGCGAGCCGGGCGATCTGCATCTTTTCCATCGCATCCGCCGCAAGCTGCTTTTCTTCTTTGTTGTAAAAGGGCCGGCTGCCGCAGCGTCCCTGGCACCCGGAGAGAACTATCTCTCTCACGGATGCCGGGAAATCTTTTTGTATCTGTGTTTGTTGCGGCAGGTAACCGATCTCGTTCTTCCACAGCCCATCGCCTGTCAAAATCCTGCCGCGGACAGGCTGCTGCAAGCCGAGGATCGTTTTCATAAGGGTACTCTTGCCGGAGCCGTTTTCTCCTACGATGCAGAGGTAGTCGCCGGCAAAGACCTCAAAATTGAGGTCTTGCAGAACCGCCTTCCCGTCGTAGCCGACGCAGAGCTCTTGACAAATGAGCTGAGCCATTTTCCGACCCTCCTTAACCCAGTGCTTCCTTCAGCACGGAAAGGTTCTGCTCCATCACGGAAAGGTAGGTAGCACCGTTTGCAACATCCTTGGAGGTCATGGACTGCATGGAGTCCATGGTCAGCACCTTCTGGTTCTTCCCGGCGGTGCTCTGGACGATGGTTTCCGCGAGCTTGTGGTTCTTGCCTTCGATGGTCAGCACGCAGGGAAGTCCCAGCTCGTCCACCTTCTTTGCAAGGAACGAAACAGTTTCAAAGCTGGCCTCGGTTTCGGCGGAGCAGCCCGCAAAGGCGGCATAGTAGCGCAGACCGTAATCATCCACCAGATAGCGGAAGGGGAAACGGTCGCCGAACAGAACAGTCTTGCGCGCCGCGCCGTCCACGGCGGACTGGTACGCGCCATCCAGCGCGGAAAGCTTTTCGATATAGGCGGAGGCGTTGGCGGCGTAGGTATCCTTGTTATCGGGATCAAGCTCCTGCAAGGCATCGGCAATCGCGCCGACCAGCGTTTTGGCGTTCTTCAAAGACAGCCAGACGTGCTCGTCCTTTTCCTCCCCATGGTCATGCCCCATCAGCTCGTCAAGGATATCCTCTACGGAAAGCGCGTCCTTCACAAAAAACGGATTGGTCTTGGCACTCATCAAGGCATCGAAGCCGTCGTTGCCGAAGTAGATATGGAAATGCTCTGCCTCGCCCGGCTCGTGGCCATGGTCGTTGAACTGCACATATTTGGGCGCATCGGCACTGGTCGTTTCGAACTGATAACGGACGCTACGAATCTTGCCCTCGTCATTCCGCTTTGGCTGATAACCGGCATAGGTGTATTCAGCGGAAACGGTTTTTCCGTCTGCATAAGTGAATGTGATCGTGTTCCCGTTGATAGAGATCTTCTCGGCGTCGCATTGCCACGAAGCCTTATACTTCTCCCAATAGGTGACCTTTGTGGTCGAGCTGTCCTCGTCCTCCTCCGCCCTGTGCTCGCAGAATTTGTCCAGATCGCCGTTCAGCAGAAAGGGGTGCAGGGACTTCCACGCACCGGCGAAATCCGAGAGGGTGCGATCCTCGATGTCATTCTCTGTGAGCTGTTCATCGTGGCTGTGGCCGTGGTCGTGGCCGTCCTCCTGCATACCCTCAACGGTCTCCTCCGTTTTCACGGAATCGCCCAGCATCTCCAGCAGGTTGATGACCTTCATCTTCCTGTTGGCGGCGTTTTTTCAGGACGTTCTTCACCCATTCATCGGACTCGCCGCCCGATGATGTCACTGATAGCTGTGCAGGTCATCCCGCCTCGGTGGGCCTTGTCGCCGAGAATGACCCAGTCGTATTCGGGGAAGATGGTGGTGACAACGCTCAATTTGTCGGAATCGGTTTCCCGTTCTCTTGGCGTTCTTTTGCCGCAGCCGGTGAACAGACTGACCGCCATGGTCAGCGCAAGAACCAGGGTGATAATTTTCTTCATAGTATAGATAAAACCTCCGAATTATTGAAAAATAGGCGCAAAAATACAAGGGCAGCGGCAAACCGCAAGAGCCTATCCGAAAACGGATAGACTTCGCCCTTGTAAAAGTCCTGTTTTTAATTCGAAAGCTTTACCTTGAGCGCAACAAGCGTCAGTGTGTCGGTCGTCTCTGCGCAGGGCAGGATCGCCTTGCACATGGTATATGTAAACGCAGCAGTGACCGCTGGCGGCAGCACCGGCAAGTCCCCAGAGATTTCAGCTAGATTCTCGCAGACACCGATCTGCATGGCAGATGGCGCAGTCCTCGCCTCCGCTGAAATGGGCTGCGGCAGAGCTGAATGATCCGCGCTCTGTTTTCGGCGTGCCCGGCCTATCTCTCAAACAAATTCAGGAGGTATCCGTAGCCCTCGGCCTCCATCCTCGCGTAAGGCGAGGGCGGCACTGTTGATGCAGTAGCGCACACCGTTGGGCGACTCCGGATCGCCGGTGAACACATGACCCAGATGGGAGTCGCCGGCGCGGCTGCGCACCTCCGTGCGGCGCATGCCGTGGCTCAAATCCTCTTTTTCCACCACAGCAGGGCCCTCGATGGGCTTTGTGAAGGCGGGCCAGCCGCAGCCGCTTTCAAACTTATCCGTAGAGGAGAACAGCGGCTCACCGGTGACGATGTCCACATAGATGCCCTTTTCAAACTTGTCCCAGAGCTCTCCGGTAAAGGCGCGCTCCGTGCCGCTCTCCTGTGTGACGCGGTACTGCTCCGCCGTCAGCGTGTCCCGGATGGTCTCCGCCGCGGGCTTCCGGTAGTCGCCCGGATCGATGCGAAGCCTGGAGAACAGCTCCATCTCCGCCCGGGGGATGTGGCAGTAGCCGTTGGGGTTCTTTTTTCCAGGTAGTTTTGGTGATATTCCTCGGCGGGATAGTAATTCCTCAGCGGGCCGAGTTCCACAAAGAATTTCTCGCTGCGGCCCCGCTCAATGTCCGCGATGCGCTCCACCGTTTCCCTGACCTTGTCGTTGGTGTAGTACACGCCGGTCTGATACTGGCTGCCGTGGTCGTTGCCCTGCCGGTTCTGCACCGTGGGGTCGATGACGTAGAAGTAAGCCAGCAGCAGGGCATCCAGGCTCACCTGCTCAGGGTCATACTCCACCCGAACGGTCTCCCGGAAGCCGGTCTCTCCCTTGCAGACGGACTGGTAGGTGGCGTCCGCCTCGCAGGTGCCGTTGGCGTAGCCGCTTTGGGCGTCGATGACGCCGGGGATAGATTGCATGAGCTGCTCCATGCCCC
>VOFG01001351.1_pt1 | contig 16001 bp, 22 predicted proteins | sample 5384171 | NCBI WGS metagenome assembly VOFG01 (sample SAMN12384726, study PRJNA508395) | human gut metagenome | isolation source: healthy gut F | host: Homo sapiens
CATATATGGTTGCAAAGTAGTTGGTTCCAGTGTCTTTGAAAGGGTCATTGGTACCTATGACTATTGCCGGATGATATTTTCCTTCCTTTATCGGACGTATACGTGCAGATAAAGAACGGTCTTGCTGGAAATATCCTTTCTTACCGTCATACCGGGTGGTTTTCAATAGCGTACACCGATAACTCAACTCCAGAAAAGATAAGAATGTGATGTTAACGGAACCTTTGCAAGAGAGAAAATACGATGGCATAGATGGAGTGAAATAACGCTGATAGTATAGGGTATTGGTAATGTCGAATGGTCTGAATGATGAAGTCGTGTCGCAGAACAGGGATTGAGAATCCTTTTTATATCTTTATCTTGTGCTTCTATCCATTCTTGCCGGGGTACTACAAATTCCCAATTCTTGCATACTTTTTTGGATGTGTCAAGCCATCGGGCAGGCGTGCTTTTTAGTTGGGTATAGAGATATGAATCACAGTGTTTTAGTAACTCTACCAAATACCATTTACTCCATACCAGATTCTTGAAATCTTCTTTGCCAAGATAGCTCTTTATATCTTGGCTGAGAAGATTGAGATAATGCTTGGCATCTCGTATGGTGGGTAAGAATTCCTTGATTGAGAGTGTTTCAAACGGATTCTCTTGCTCTGGTAGAGGCATATTCATCTTTTCATCTCTTCGTAGAGATATAGACTCAGTTCTCCATTGCTTAGAGTAAAAGTTTGTGGCTTACATTGAACATCTTTTTTAAGTACATTTTTCCACCATTATTTCCAAGAACCCGGTCGGCTTGGTTGGGGTCAAAAGTTACAATGATAGTGAAGCGAGGTAGGTCAGCCACGGTTCGAATAAGTGAAATTACTTCCACGAATATGTTGTTTTCCAGTCGGTCACAGTCATCAATGAAAACTACGGTTGTATATTTTCCATTGACATTTGTTGATTTAGTTCCTTCTTAATGTCAGCAAAGTCCTTCTCTTCTTTTCCCAATAAGTGCTTCACGGAAAGTATTATTAAAGAGAACCAATTGGTGATGTTGGTCACTTTGATTTTCGATTCATACTTACGCAGTAGAGAAGTTGTTACATCGTTGTTTTCTAAATTTACTGTACAATAGATTTAGGAAAGACGATTTGATGTCTTTTGATATTGTCTTTCCATGGATTAAACCAAATAGGATGTATTTCTCTTTTGATATATTCTTCCTCCATATAGTGTAGAAAAGTGGTTTTTCCACATCCCCATTCACCCTCTACAGACACTCCTATCGCACCGGAGTATACAGGATTCTTTTCCAAATATTCGACCAGTTGATTGGCTTCTTCTTTTCTATGTAGAATATCATCGGATGGACAAGTGTCATCGTGCAGGGTTATTGCGGGTACTGCCAGAGGTGAAGAGGGTTTCTCTCTTTTTTTGTGTGAAAGGCACGATAAGATGGCTATTTGCATTAGTAAACAGAACATGCTCGCGTCGACATAATAAAAACCATTGAGGTATTCACTATAAAAAGGCGTACATAATTCCCTATATGTAGGTGTTATTCGAACATATATATAAAATGTTAGTATGCCAAGCATTAAGTAGATTGTTTTACAGATGAAGCGTTTGGTGATGTTCTTACAAATACATATAAAACTTATTAAAGGAATAAGTACGAGAAGTATAAAAGAATGTCATTAAATGGCGTGTCTTTAATTTTTCCAAATAGCGGATTGCCTATTACCGTCATCCAACTGTAAATAATAGTATGTCTCATGCAGAACAATAACAACAGTATTATAATCGGAAAATAATGATGTTGAATGTTGTATATTCTTTTTAAGCCTTTATCGTTACACATGGATTCTTATTTTATTTTACGGCAAAGGTATATTGAAAATCTTCCATAATGGCATAGTTTAGGATGTTTTTTTCACAAGTAGAGAGTAATCAAGTCCCTTTTCGTATTCTTACTTCTTTATATACTTCCATTACTTGTTGTGCTATTTTCTCCCAATCGAAAGCCGACAAGTTATATGTACGTTTTTGGGGGGGCGCTAATTTTTGTTGCAAGTGGCAAGCCAAATCATGCACATCACCTGGTTTGAAATAATCAGACTCTTTCAAATCTATTAAGTGAGTGGCTGGAATATCACTCACCAGTACATCTAATTGATAACTCATAGCTTCCAATAATACCAACGGGAATCCTTCGTTATACGAAGAAAGCACATACACTCCGGCATGACTATACACTTCGTTGAGTTTCTCGCCAAAGATATATCCTGTAAAGACCACCCGGTTGGACTTTATCAACTTCTTAAGTTTTTCTTCGTAATCCGATTCTGCCTCCACACCACCAACTATCACCAACTTATAGTCGGTATTCAGTTTCTCGAATGCTTGAATCAATACATCGAAACCCTTTTCAGGAGTAATACGTCCCACGCCGATTACATACTTTCCGGGTGTTAATCCTAAACTACTAATGTAATCATGTTTCGAGGTCGGTTGTACATTGGGTATTCCGTTAGGAATATAAACAGATTTCTCTTGTACTTTTGCCGGATATTTTTGCATTTGGAATTTATTTACAAAAATAATTGCCTGCGAACAATTCAATGCAATACTTTCGCTGAATTTCAATATATGTTTTGCCACTTTTCCCCATTTGGCATGTTCATAATTGGGACTGTGGTAGGTAAGTACCACTTTCTTACCAAGCAATCTGAGTAATGGAGCAAAAAGTGCGGGACCAATGTTATGAATATGCACCACATCGCTTTTTCCAAAGCACGCTGATATGGTGGCTAAAAAGAATGAAATACAGCTTCAAATCCTTTTATTTTGGTAGAAGGAGGTCAATGAACTTAATGTTTGGGTAAGTCAGTGATGAGTTTATATAAGGTTTATCCTCTGGTTCCTAAAACATATATTTTCATGTCTTTTTGTGTTACCAGCAGATGTTTTTACCTTGTGCAATTCTTATCTTGTTCTTGATAATCCATAAAATCGGTTTCAGGGTTTGCGTACCATATCATGTCGCTCAGTTACGATGAAAGCGCAATTGCATTTGCACTCTTTTACTTTCTGTGCTACCTCTTTGGCTTTGTCTGGAGTTCATGATGTTTTCAAAAAAGAATCATTCTTTATATTTCCTATTATCCATTCTTCAGAAGAACCGTTGCAGGGAGATACATTTCCCCACGGGTCAATGAAGAAAAAGTCATGTAATGCTCCGCATTCCGGTCTGTAACCCAGTTCATCCCCTCTCAATCTTCTATGGATACTTTTTGTTGAAATAGGCTCTGCCATAATCTTTCAGTCTGCTTTTCAATGTTCGTCTTTTGGATGTCAGTAAAGCTTTTACGAATTTTTTCATGTTCAGTAAGAGCATTCTGGCTGGTCAGCAGGTTGTCATCCTTATGGAAATACCATGAGTTATGTACAACCGAATTACCTAATTCTACGTCAAGGGCTACGCATAGGTCATACAAATAAAGCAAATCTTTATAGTTATCGGGAGAAATGACTACCGAGAAGCCTATATTTTTACATTTGGTTTTTTAGCTCCAGCATAGTCCTCAATGCGTGGTCGAAACCATTTACTGTACCTCTTTTACTATCATTCAGTTGTGGCAGACCTTCAAGACTGACACGAATAAGTATATTGGGGTATTTGTTTGCCAATCTTACAATTGTATCGGTATTGAATCCATTTGTACTGAGTTCCAATAAAGAAGCTTTAGGATATAACACTCTAAAAATCTCGTCAATATCTTTGCGGATGGTCGATTCCCCACCGGTTATGTTTATGCGTAATCCTTTTGGAAGCTTTTCATAATAATGATAATCTATTTCCTCTTCCGGTTTGGTTTGGTTTTCCAGATGTTGCACATGTTACATTTTGCATTACAACGAAAAGTTGTAATCAGACTTCCTTGTACTACTGTTCTCATAATTTGTTTTATTGATAATTTTATTTATATATTTCTACTATTTGGTTATAGTAATTTTCTGCATTATATCGTCTTTGCGAGGATTCTGCGATTACTCTGTAGTCGAACGAAGTAGCAAACATGCTCTCTATCTTCTCTTTCAAGTCCTTCACATTGCGACTTTCAAATGTCATGCCACTTACACCTTCTTCAATCAGTTCCGGAATACCTCCGATTCGTGCACCCAGCACAGGAGTTCCCAAGCATTGGGCTTCAATCACGGATAGCGGATTGTTTTCATAACATTCTGATGGAATTACGCTGAATCGCGCTTTACCCACTATTTCCTTTATTTGTTCCCACTGTTTGAACCCTACAAATTCCACCTTGTTTCCGGCTTGTGCTTTTGCTTCCTCTTCCAGAGGGCCGCCACCTATAATCACTAATTTGTATGGAAGGCTATTGGCTGATTCTATCAGTGTTTTTATACCTTTTTCGTGAGACAATCTTCCGATAAAGCAATAGTAATCTTCTTTGGAGTATGAGTCTTTCCGGCATTTCTCCACATCGATAAAATTGCACAGCTTGTGTATCTTATCGGGAGAGAATCCTCCTTCTGTCATCTTGTTTGCCATGAATCGGCTGGGACAAAGATAAATGTCCGTGCATTTTTCTATCCGTTCCCTGTTCCATTTCATGGCTTCTTTGTAGGCGAGCAGACTGGCTACGGCCGAACCTTTCATGCATTTGTATTCCAGTACTTTATGCTTGTTTGTGAAGCATTCTTCACAGGCTTTCTTCCCGTCGCGCAGGCAGTCGTAGCGTGGGCATAGCAGCTTGTAGTCGTGCAGAGTCCATACGACTTTGATGCCTCTTTGGTGTGCCAGTTCGGCTATCAACGGTGACAGTTGCGAGTGAATATTATTGAGGTGTACCACGTCAGGTTGGAAATCATCCAGCAGTGCATTGAATTTATTCTTTACTTCCCTTGTACCGAATGGTCGCAGGAAGGCTTCAATCATTCCCGGGCCGGGTTTAAACTTCACTTCACTGGGGAAATACCAGCTCCATGGAGTAGGGAGCGTATCGGGGTGCTGCATGGCGAATATCGCCACTTCATGCCCGTGTGACTTCAGCAACTCTTCCAGGTTGATGGTACACACACAGTCTCCACCACGTCTGTAGTAGAACTTGTTTGCAAGTAAGATTTTCATTTTGAACAATATGATAAAGTGTCATGAGGATTTTGATTTCTCCTCATGATGATAAATGTGCGTATTTTTACAGAAAGTTTCTAATAGATTTTTAGGATAACAAGAGAAGTGTTTTTTCGTTTACAATCTTTGCATGATTAGTGGCGCGGATAATAATCTTGTCATTCAAGCGAATATCCAAAACGGATTCTTCTGTGCCGTCTTTGTGAATCAGTGGAAAGACCCATGAATTGAATTCATTCACTAAATTAGGAAAAGAGATAATGGCATGCACTACTTTTTCTGAGTCAATCATGCCCTTGGAACGAAAATATTGCACTGTTGCTTTAATTTGCTCAACCATCCTATTGGGATAATCAGCTTCTGCTTTTTGAGCTCTTGCCAAGTCTGTCGCATATTTTGTTTCGATAAACAGCAACCACTCCTCTCATGATGCGGTTGAAATAGTGCTTGCCGATGTTACGTGTTTGTTCCTCTTGTATAGATACCAGCTGTCCATTTTCAATCTGCCAGGCAGACACCAATTCGGGTGCTATCCATGCTTGACAGCTTTCCAAGGTTTGCGCCATCTCTTCAGGCATTTCATCTTTCACCAGCGCCCCCATCATGCAATTGTTGAGTGCGTAGAGTATATATGGGCTATGTGTGGTGACGAAGAGCCTATGACCGCCTTTTTGTATGGCTTGAAGAATGAAATAAAACAATTGGCGTTGGGTGGAGGGAAACAAGTTCAGTTCGGGTTCCTCAATAAATAGACTTGTGAATTTGGTGTCGATGAAATTAGAAAAACTTTTCGACAATGAATCCAAGAACCGTGCGCCTTTTTCGGTGAGTTCACTGTTGCTGCTATTGTCGTTGAACAAGTTGGTTTCTATAAAATCCTGTATGCTTTCGTTTTCCTTCAAGATGGAGGTGTTGTTTTTATGCTCTGAAAGGCATGTAAAAACAGTTGTTGAATCAGATTAACTTCTCTCTCCTTATTTTTTACATTGGTATCTTCCTTTTTCTCATAGATGGATTGGGTGAAGTAGCGTATCAGCAGATACAACGGAATCATTGATTGCTGTCCGCTCGAAGCATTCGTCAGTTGGATTTTGTCTCCGTTTTCCATTTGCAAAAGTCCGTTTCGGCTTCCTCATCATAGTAATAATTACCCTTGATATAGTCGATGAGCAGACTGTGGGCAGGTGTGTACGCCTTGCGAGCCATGTTCCAGTCCATCATGAAATTGAAAATGTTGTTGTTGGGCAATTTTACCTCTTCCCATCCGGCAATGAGCGATACCACATTACGTTCGGCGGGTATATATGAAATTTTGGTACGTTGATAGCCGTATTGATTAACCCACTCGAATGTGGGAATGGCATCAGCCTGATAAGCATAGGTAATCTTAATCACTTCTGAACTGAATTCGATGTACGATTCTTGTCGGAAATACCCTTTCATCTTATGGAATTCCACAAGTCTATCCAAGAAATTGGTTCCTGTGAGGAAGAAGTCAAAGCTTTGGTCAAGGGATACCTTCTTTTCCACCCAAGTGCAGTAGCAGGCAATTTTATTGATGGTGCTTTTGCCGGAGCTTTGCGGTCCGATGATGACATTCACTTTATTCAGTGTAATATCTACATCCTTAATGGGGCCTATATTCTTGATGATTAATTGTGCCATACTGTTATTTGTTTGGGTTCCGTTCTTATTCTTTTTTGCGAATTTAGTAATAAAAAACGGTTAATAGGCGGTGTTATTCTTGTTTTTTTTAAATTTTACGGCTCGGCCTTTTCTTCTTCAAAGTTGAAATTATGTGATTGCATATTGTTGCAATTGATGGAATCCTTTACAAAAATACATCTTTTTCTGACAACAACAAGCTCAAACTGGGAATTGTTTTTCAAGCTCCTCTATTCGTCTCTTTATTTTTTCTAAGTACTCCGGCATATCACTGTCGGCGAATTTCCAAAAGCTTTCAAGTTGGAATGGACTGCCGTTTGCAATAAGGGGAAATATGGTGGGGGTTGACAGGCAATTCTGCAAGAACTTTGCATGTGCCATCATTTCAGACAGTGCATATTCTCTGTCTTTCGACCTACCACGTTTGGACTTGGACTTGTATTCCTTATATTCTGAATAATGATACTCTAATATCTCCAATGCGTCTTTTAACTCTTTTAGTTCTTCTGATTGTTCCATATCTGATAATGTTGTTTTTATTAATGAATAGAATATTTGTTGCAGATTCTTTCATATACCTCATTGAATATTTTTATCCGGTTGCTCCACATGAATTTTTCCGAACACTCTATAACTCCTTGTGACAATTGACCGATTATCTCAGGCTGCTCTATCAGATAATCTATATGTTCGGCCATATCTGTTACTACCTGTTTGTATGAATGTATGGGAATTTTAATGCCACATTTCTCGCACACCACGCCTGCCATGCCGCAGTGGTCCAGAGTCATGGTAGGCACTGCCCACGACATAGCTTCCCAAAGTACAGTGGTAGTGGCTTCGCCCAGCGATGAGATGACATGCAGATGTGCTGTTTTCATCAGTTGCAATACTTCTGTGCGAGGGATACTTCCATGCCATGTGATGTGACAGTCAATACCCAGTTGCTCGGACTTCTCTTTTAATTGTTGAAATAAATTACCCACCCCTATGACATCCAAATGCCATTGGCGGCTACGTGTGTGGCTCAGTGCATCCAGTAGGATGATGAGTGCCTTGCGCGGGCAGAGGGCGCCAATCCAGACTATTTGCAATATCTCTTCCTTTTGGCGTTCAATGGGCTGCGTGCGGTTCATCTGTAAGATACCGTTTTCGGGGAGATAAAAGCTTTTTCCGACCGTAGAATTTCTTTATCATCCGTACAGTGTTTGGCAAACAGATAATCTGCCCGGTGCATGGCTTGGCGGACGCGAGGCAGCAGAACAAAAGCCCCATTATGGACAATTCTCCTAAATAGCACATTGATTTTTTCCTTAAAGCTTAATGCCGGGAAAAGGGAAAGAGGGCGGTTTTCCACTGCTTGTAAAGGTCCCCATATATAGGGTATGGGAAGTTTCCATAGGAAGCCTGGTTCTTTGAATCCGATAGGATTCAGGTAATGCACAATGTCTATTCTTCCGTCCTTTAGCCATTTCTTAACTTGATGGTATGCGTTTTTCTGCCATTTCATGTAGTTTAGGTTGTAGCTGATATGGTGTGCCAGTTTGTTTCCTGTAGTAGGCAGTGGTGAAAGGTTGTAGAATGTCACATTTTTCATACTATTGGTTTGCAAGTAATGTTCTATGTCTTCTTTTCCTTTGCCATAGAGCACTGTCAGCTTGTGATAGTGTTGCATGCTGAACACATAGTTCCAGCTGACCGATGCTTCGCTGCCCTTATAAGGAGAAATGTCATAAGTCACCAGCAGTATTTTTTTTGTTTCATAATTGTGCTTTTGTATATTAGTTTGTTCTCATTATTTGTATCTATCATATTCGCCAATCAGCATTGTGCCTGATGGAAGTTCGACAGCTTCTGTCTTTGCGCGTATTCACCAAGAAAGCCAGTGATCGGGATATGTATCATTAACAAATATCAATGGGGTAGAAGCCTTTTGTTTTCATTTCTGTTATATTATTATAGAGTTCAATAAACCTTTCGGACGCTTTGTCCCAAACCAGTTCATCCGTTATTTTTTGGAAGCGCGGCTGCTCATGGCTGTCAACTTTGTTGTGTCGTTACAGAGTTCTGCAATGACGTGGCTCCATGTGTCGGCTTTTTGTTTGGGATAATCATTCCGTCTTCTCCGGATGTAATCAGGACTTCAGCACCTGCTGTTAGAGTACTGATGACCGGTGTGTAAAGTACATCGCTTCAAGAATCACCATGCCGTATATTTCGTAGTCGAAGCCAACAGAAATAAATCAGACGCTTTGTAGAGCGCAGGAAGTTCCTCTTGTCTTAGCTTGCCGAGTATGACACATTTTGTTCCAAATTTCTGTCTTGGATGTCTTTTTTTTAATTTTTCTTTTAGGATACCATCGCCTGCAATCATCAGAAGATAGTTGTCGGGCAGGCGTTCCATCACGTCGAGCAGAAAAAGAGGATTTCGTCTGCTCTCCAAAGTACCGACATAAAGTAATAGGTGCTTGTTTTCTGTTTCCGGCATTTTTTCTCCACTCTTTGCTTTCTGTGTGGTAAAAACGCTCTTCATCCAGTCCTATATAGGTAGGTAGGCATTTCTTGCCGGTGTATTGGCGGATATACTTTTCAGCTTGCGGAGATTTATATCCTATGCCTTGAACGCGGTTCAGTACATATTTCCCAAAAGTAGCGTTGAACAGCAGTTCAAGTTGCTTGAATATCGGTTTTTGTGTGGGGCGATAGCTGCCTTGAATCAAGCAGGTCTTTACTTGGTGCTTTTTGTGCCCATCGCGTTACGGTGAACGACATCCACATGCCGAATTCATGAATCTGTATCAAGTCGGGATGCAGCTTTTCCAGCAATCTTTCCATACCTTCAAATTGTGCCAGTTGCTGGTTTAGTGCCTTGAAGGTCATGGAGTAGACGGTTACCTCTTTGCCCCCATTATTTCTATTCGTTCTTCACGATAAGTGTGCCCGGCCAGTATGATGCTTACTTTCCAGCCTTTTTTACTCAATGCTTTTGCCAAACCCAGTTCCTGGCAGTTGTAAGAGCTGAAATTGATGATGCTGCCGCCTGAGCGTACAATTACCAAGTGTATTTGTTTTTTCATCATTTATCTACCGATGCAATAGTATTCAAATCCGTGTACTCTCATCTCCTCGGCATCGTAGATATTTCGCCCGTCTATTACCAAAGGAGTCTTCATGCTTTTTGGCTATCACGCCCCAGCTGGGCAGGCGGAACCGTTTCCATTCCGTCAATAGCAATAAGGCATCTGCATCCAATACGGCATCATACATGTCGGTGGCATACGTCACTCGCTCGCCTATGCGCCGCCGGCACTCGTCCATTGCTACAGGGTCGAATACTTTTATCCTGCATCCTGCTTCAATCAGTTGTTGTATGGTGATTAGTGCGGTCGCTTCGCGCATGTCATCAGTTTCCGGTTTAAAAGCCAATCCCCAGATGGCTACAGTCTTACCTTTCAGTTCACCGTTGTAGTGTTTGTCCAGTTTGTTGAAGAGAATTTCTTTCTGTAGTCCGTTCACTTTCTCCACAGCTTCCAGCACTTGCATAGAATACCCGTTTTGCTCCGCAGTCTTAATCAGGGCCTTCACGTCTTTTGGAAAACAGCTGCCCCCGTAGCCGCATCCGGGATAGAGAAACTTGTTGCCTATTCGACTGTCCGAACCGATACCTTTGCGCACCATGTTTACATCGGCGCCTACTCGTTCGCATAAGTTGGCGATGTCGTTCATAAAGCTGATGCGGGTGGCAAGCATGGAGTTGGCTGCGTATTTTATCATTTCCGCACTGGGTATATCAGTAAAAATCACCCTGAAATTGTTCAGTAGAAACGGGCGGTAGAGTTTGCTTAACACATCTTTGGCTTTCTCCGATTCCACTCCCACCACTACGCGGTCGGGAGACATGAAGTCTTTGATGGCCGAGCCTTCTTTTAAGAACTCCGGGTTACTTGCTACGTCAAACGGAATATTCTCTCCCCGTTTTTTCAACTCTTCCTCGATAACGGCTTTCACCTTTTTTGCCGTACCTACCGGAACGGTCGATTTGGTTACGAGGATGGTATATTTCCGGATGTTACGACCAAATTTTTCAGCTACGGCAAGTACATACTTTAAATCCGCACTTCCGTCCTCGTCGGGCGGTGTCCCCACGGCACTGAACACGATGTCTGCCTCGTCCAGGCAGGAAGTCAGGTCGGTGCAGAAGTTCAGTCTCCCTTCGTGATGGTTGCGGGCTACCATTTCGTCCAGCCCCGGCTCATAAATAGGTATTTGACCGTTCTGCAATGATTCTATTTTTGTTTTATCCACGTCCACGCAAGTGACGTGCGCTCCCATTTCCGCGAAACAGGTACCGGACACCAGGCCGACGTAACCGGTGCCAACAATTGCTACATTCATATGTGATATTGATTTGAAAATTTTGCAAAACAATCTGATTTTCTGCGTTAAACAACTTGCAGAAATCAAATGACTATTTTAGGATGCCGACTCCTTTCAATACAGCCCATGATTCTATATTGGAATAGAGTTGGGTTCTTTTAAAATCCTCTGTGGAATAACTTTCGGTCATGCGTTTCATGATGCTTGTTTCGCTGAAGATGCTGTTTTTTTTCATCAGGACAGAAAGAGTCCAGACGGTGTCGTGCCCTTGGCAAATATTTCCCCAAGGTTCTTTTTCTAGTTCCCAGCCATTGATAAAATCATTGAGGTCTTCTTTGCTTGTGATGTATAGCATCGGTTCCTCGTTGCCACAATTACTCATGAATCTTTGCAGCAGAGTCTCTTGCCAGTCTTCAGAAAAACGATGCGTATTGTCATCCCATGTCCCGGATAGTTTTACTTTTTTTCTTGAATTTACATCCCAATTTGCAGACATGGTTGCATATCCTAAGATAACCCATAAACCGGGTATGGGAAATAGCCAAATTCAGATTCGGGAGTAACTTTTCTGACCAATCCATCAGAGAATTCCGGACGGAAGGTGCATTGAATAACATCATTTCCACATCACGTTCGTCTGTCGCAAGGATATTCGCAGGATGGATGTGTTCCGGTATTTCGTATCGTGTGTAGTCACAATCTCGAATACCCAATACATGAGCGTTGGGATATGAAGTCAAGACGAGGCTTACTGTTTTTCATACACTCGCACGTCATCTATATCTTCTGCCACTATCCATGTATGTGTGGCTGCCGCTGGTGTCCTCTGTTGCATCAATATGGTGTCAACGGTATAGGCGGTGCCGGTATCGGATATAGAATTTTGTAAAGTGTTCATTCTACTGAATCTTTTGTGCTGTTGCAGTTCATAGAGGTCTACAGACAAATCCCATTTTCTTCCGAATATCTGTGGAGAGTGGGTACAGATTATCCATTGCAGTCGAGGGCGCAGTTCGCGAATGTCTTGCAGGTTATTCAGAAAATTGGATTGCCAAAAGGAAATGAAACGAAAGTTCAGGTTCATCAAGCAGTATCAGCGACTCTTCCGGAGCTTTAAACAATAGTTCATAGGTCATGATTATCAGATGCTGTTCGCCCGAGGACAAGGTATCTGAGCGTAAAATGGTTCGCTCCTTGTTTTCGGCAATGAACCGATAACCATAGCGTGGATGGATTTCCATCTGTTTATATGCTAATTCGCTTCGGATGATAATTCTCTCAAACAGTGCTAACTTTTGGACAAAAGAACCATATTTTTTTGGGCTGCGCGAAGAGCCTTAATCAAGGCACCTAAGTACAAGGCGTTGTCTTCTCGGTAATCCGTGATAAGGTTTTTTCCATTAGCCCGTATTTCATTAATAGGGCATTGAACTCAACTAGCTCTTTCGTGGCACTTTGATACTCTTCACGGCTTATGGAGACAGTGAATTCCAAATCCGTGGTCATTTGCGAAATCCCGTTTCTTGTTTCAGCCAATTTGACTGTTAAGTCTTCTGCATCAGCTGTAATCGAAGTTTGCTCTTTGGAGTTCGCTTCGGTTATTAAAGAGAGGAGTGTTTGTTTTATGCAAGCGGTTGTCATGGATGAAGTAGCACGGCTGTATGTTCGAATACATTTGTAATAAAGAGTTGCTTGCTTGCTTGTGCCTTTCTTGTTCTTTCGTTTCTTTCTCCAAGTCATATCTGATACTTTCGATGGGGATTGTCCGTCTGCCGAAAGAATGGTTACTTCCATGTATTTGTCATAGCCCGGTTCTTCATCAGAATTCTCTTCCTCTTCATTGTTTTGAAGTCGGGTGATTCGGATAACACATTCGTCAAGCGTATAGGTGATACTCTTGAAAGGGGTTTGCAAAAATAAACTCCAATTTTGTGAATAAAAAGCATGAATTAGATTTAAAGAGTTGTCTTCCCATACCCGTTTTGGGAGGTAATGAATTTCAAACCTTTGCCTTGAGAGTCGGCAAAGTCTATGGTGTAAGTATAGATGCCGAATAATGAAATGATATGTAACGAACGAAGCATACTCTATTGAGATTTTGATGTATTATCAGTCTATATGATAAATGTCGGATAGCCTCTTTTGTTTGGCTTTGTTTACTGTCAGCGGGCGCTCGTAAACCACGTTTCTATTGCTATCTGCTTGTACGGCTGCCATATACGATGGATAATCATCGGCCTTGCTCGTATTGTTTCGATAGTGAAGGGCACGTAAGTTTTCCGGATGGTTGTCTCCACCACGTTCCACTGGGTAGATGTGGTCTATTTCCCATCCGTAATCATTGTCTCTTGCGCCATATTTGCTCCAAGCTATCCATGCGCCGCACGCGTCTTTTCTGAACATATTCTTATCATACCCGTCCACTTCGCGTGCCTTGTTCCAAGCTGCCCGTTTTTCTTGTTCTGTAAACGCCATTTTGTTATTTTGAAACTATTCTTCTTGCAAAGAAACGAATTTCACTTTGCTTTTCCTAATTTCCTGCATTATTTCTACAGTGCTTAAAGAAGACGTTTTTCTATTTCGCATTCATTTATCGGTTTTGTGTTCTTATTCTTAGAATTTTCCGAGACTCCACGGTAGGAATCGGTTGATGAAGTGTGCAGCCAGTAGGCAAAGTGCCACTACTCCTGCCGTAACCATCAGTTGGCAGGCGGTTGTTGCAAGTGGGCTGTTTATTGCGATGCTTCCAAAGGGTAATACACGGAGAATCTCTCCATGCAACAGGTAGATGACCAGCGTGTTTTTGCCCGTTTCACCTATCCATTTATAACCCGGAAAGTGTTTTATGAGGGCTTCGCTGTTCTTTATGATGTAAATCAAGGCGAAGCTCACCAGCAGGCAGACCAACCATGCTATATACCGTGGGCTGTAATGGCACACGCGGATGTTGGCTTCCACCGGTAGCCAGTAGCAAGCCGCCACTGCTGCCGCCAGTGCAATCACCGTGATAGGGGATAAACGCTTGTTTGCAGTCAGCTGTTGCTTGAAGAGAAAGCCGAATGCAAAGAAAGCTATAGTGAAAGGCACCACGTCGAGCGAGAACAGCAGTGGGGTTCGGTCGAAGTCGAGGAAGAAAAGTCCCGCTGCTACCAATGCAAGATAGAAGATTGTCGTGCGCTTGCCGGCACCTATTACATTGGCCATTGCTACAAACAGCAGTTCTGTCAAGAATATGGCCGGTAGAAACCATCCCGTGGCGCTGATGGTCGTTACGTGGAAATTGTAATATTTTTCAAGCATCAGGCCTAAATCTGCGGATTTACCCCCCCCATGTGTAAATAATTGAGAATTAGATAAATCCATACATTGCACACTGTTCCCCAAAATAAGAAGGGGAGAATCAGGGTCTTCAGCCTGCTCTTCACGAAGCGACCATAGTTGCTCCACCCCATCCACTTCTTTTTTTCGTTCAGCACCATACCACTGACGATAAAGAACAGTGGCATGTGCCATAGATGAATCCAGTGGTCAGTTTGCGCATCGGCATTCACCATCCTGCCTCCACAATGAGCAAACACCATGGCGAAGATGGCGTAGGCTTTACATTGGTCAATCCATTCTATTCTATGATAAATATCTTTACGAGTTGTCATAGGCTTTAAGTAATAGCTGTGATTTTTCGTTTGATGTATATTTTTAATTTGTCTTTGAAACTACCGCTTCTCCAGGATGACCAGCAGTGGTGAATCCCGATGCTTGAACTGTCTGTTAATGCGGATACTCCTTTGAGGCGTGGGTGAAACATATTGCTTTGCGGGAGGGTGATGTATGGGTACTTGGTTCTGTTGGCCAAGAAAAACTTGGTAAGTCCTTCCGGACCGGTTACTTTTTCAATTCTATTTTCTTGTAGTTGTGAAATTTCGCTATCTTGAAACAAGTAATCGATAAATTCTTGCCAAAATTCAATTTTCGGTTCAGAACCGAATACCGCATTTCCCAAACACTCTATATTATCTTTTTGTCCTCTTGAAATTGGTAAAATGCAAATACACTCATTCAGGCTGAATTTGTCTGGAGAGGCTAACCATTTGTAGTCGGTATCGCAATAGTACCCCCCCCCATAAATACATGTAAATCAGGCGAATAACGTCCGCTTTGGCAACGCCTTTGTTGATGTTGTCGTATTTTGAAAGGTACTCAGGAAAGTGCTTTGCAACAATGGCTCTATTCTCTTGGTCGTCATAAAGTTTGAAGTCATAGTCGGGCATCAATTTCATAGCACGTTTTCTTAGCATTCGCTCTTCCCATGAGAGCTTTTTGTTTTTTGCTGTTTGGTGGATAATTTTTGGAATCATGATTGATAATTATTTATAGTTTGGTAAATAGAATTTCAAAATTCTTTCGGGGTCATTCCCTATGACTTTTGCCGGTATGCCTGCTACAATAGAATTGTTTGGTATGTCATGAACAACAACTGCGTTTGCTCCTACTACTACATTGTCTCCTATGTTGACATTTCCTACTATTTTTGCGCCGGCACACAGTAGTATGTTGTTGCCTATTCTTGGCGCACCTTTGCCTCGTGTGCTTCCAATAGTGACATTTTGCATTATTAAAACATTATTGCCAATAGTTGCATTGCCATTGATAATGATGCCTGGTATGTGACCTATCATGAATGGAGTACCAATTTTTTGTCCGATGGGGGAGTGCTATACCATATTTATTATAATAATAATAAATAGATGATAAAGAACGCTTTTTTTGCCTGAAATACGAGACGATTCTCATCCAAAATACAACTTTGTATTCAGGAATA
>VOFG01001366.1_pt1 | contig 16001 bp, 25 predicted proteins | sample 5384171 | NCBI WGS metagenome assembly VOFG01 (sample SAMN12384726, study PRJNA508395) | human gut metagenome | isolation source: healthy gut F | host: Homo sapiens
ACAGAGAGATAGGCCACAACCAAGATGAGAACCAAGTGTCCAAACAATCCTCTTCCTGACGAAGGTCTTCTACCTTCAAGTTGGCGTTGCCGCTCTTTTCCTTGGCTAACTTCACTCTTCTGCTGTTTCTGCCACAACGTAGCCTCCTTCCGGAAGGAAGTAAGCCGGGATGCGGTGTCCCCACCACAACTGGCGGCTGATACACCAGTCTTTAATGTTTTCCAACCAGTTGCGGTATGTGTTCTTGTATTTGGCTGGATAGAATTTCAATTCGTCTTCCATTACCGGAGGCAAAGCCATTTCTGCAAAGTGTTGCATCTTCAAGAACCACTGCATAGAAAGTTTAGGCTCGATGGCAACGTTGGTTCGTTCAGAGAAACCTACTTTGTTGGTATATGCTTCTGTCTTTTCCATTAATCCAGCGGCTTCCAAATCCTTCTCGATTTGTTCACGCACGTCGAAGCGATCCATGCCGACATATAATCCGGCTGCTTCGCTCAAGGTTCCGTTGTCGTTGAAGATGTCGATGCTTTGCAAGTTGTATTTCTCACCCAGCATGTAGTCGTTCACATCGTGTGCCGGGGTTACTTTCAAACAACCAGTACCGAATTCGATGTCTACATAATCATCTTCTATTACCGGGATAACACGGTTTACCAATGGAACGATTATTTTTTTTCCCGCTTAACGAACGTTTCTTCGGGTCATTCGGATTGATACACATTGCAGTATCACCCATGATAGTTTCCGGACGAGTGGTAGCTACGACGGCATAACGGCGACCTTGTGCGTCACGGTGTACGATCTCACCTTCAGCTCCGGTTTCACTCGTTCCATCGTCTTCGGCAACATAATATTTCAAGTAATAGAGTTTGCTATGTTCTTCTTTGTAGACGACCTCTTCGTCGGACAATGCTGTCAAAGCTTTCGGATCCCAATTGACCATGCGGACACCGCGGTAAATCAAGCCTTTGTTGAATAAGTCAACAAATACCTTGATAACACTTTTGCTGCGGACATCATCCATCGTGAATGCAGTACGATCCCAGTCGCAAGAAGCACCTAACTTGCGGAGCTGTTTCAAAATGATGCCTCCGTGCTCTTCCGTCCATGCCCAAGCATGCTTTAAGAATTCATCACGTGTTAAATCTGTCTTTTTGATGCCTTGCTGTGCCAAGCGGTTTACAACTTTGGCTTCTGTTGCGATAGAGGCATGGTCGTACCCGGCACCCAGCAAGCGTTCTTGCCCATCATGCGTGCCCTGCGAACTAAAATATCCTGAATGGTATTGTTAAGCATGTGTCCCATGTGGAGCACACCAGTCACATTAGGTGGCGGAATGACGACAGTATAAGGTTCTCGTCCATCAGGTTTAGAACTGAAAAGCTTATTGTCCAGCCAATACTGGTACCATTTCCCCTCCACATCCGCGGGGTTGTACTTACTTGCTAATTCCATTTGCTTCTATTTTTGTACGTTTCTTGTTAATTCTTATAGGATAATTTGAATGAGTGGCAAAATTACAATTTTTATTTGTAGCAGGATGCTATATCAGAAAAAAGTTTTATCCAATCGTTGCAAGCTTGTTTTTACTGACAATAGGGAACAGATCCGGTAGGTTATTCCATGAAATTTCACATTACCTCCTCGCATTGTCGAGCAGTTTCCCATTCTCTTTCAAAAGGCTTAAAAAAGACCTCGACCGCATACCGAGGTCTTTAATGGTTGCTTTATCACTTGTCGTCTATCTTTTTCCGTAAATAGTAAAGTGGAACAACCGTTAATCCCATGTTGTTATTTGGATTTCTTGGATTTGACAACACAATCTGATCCGGTTGAAACCTTAAATTATCCATTTGTTTCACTAAATTAGCCAAATGTGTTTCTAAATCTTTTACATGCTTGAACGTTTCTTCCCCATTTGGAATACAAAAAAAATGGTGCTGGCAAGTTCCATCATGGAAAATCCACATATACCATTTAATGTCTTTAAGATAAGCATATTCCTCATCAGTGAGATTGGAGAATTCCTTTTTAAAGAGTTGTTGGCAATCTCTAAACCATTTTAGAGAACCTTCTCTTTCAAATGAAATATGATTCGCTTTATCAGGAATTGACTTTTCTTTACTTTTATCCTTTATTGATAGGAAGACTGATTTGTCAAGTTCGCTCTTTTTGAACTCAACTATTTCTTGACTTGCCGCATTCCAAGAATAAAGGCAAGAAAGTAGTAATATTGCTATATATGTTTTCATTTTATACTTGGTTTAATTTGTAATTAATATTCATTATTGTTCGGTTTGATAGGAGGATCGGCTTTTCTGAAATAGAATTCTAAAAGCTTAGGTGTCATGGATTCCTTGTATTCTCCAGGATATCCTTTCCATTGTTTACATAAGTCATTGTATGTTTTGAATTCAGAGCTGGGCATACATCCTCTTTTTGCACATTCGCAAATCCAATTTTGGTATTGTTCTACGAATAAAGGATCAGAATAAGTCATAGTTGCCCAAAAGGCAAAGTTAGCATCTAAATTGTCATAAAACAAAGCTTTTTGCTATAGACAAAGCCATGAAATACCTTGGCTTCAAATTCAAAATTTTATATTTCTCATCCATATCTTTTCCATAAAATACTTGGTGTTGTACAGCATGGATTATTTCCTCTGCCAAGTTTTCGCAACTAATAGATGCTTCGTCTTTGAATGAAATAGAACAATCATGAGGTTTATAACCCGCACTTCTTATAATAGTAGTATCCATTTTGAAATTAATCCTAATGCTGTCCTTTACCAACTTCAAAAGTTTCTGAAATGAATGAGTCCGATGCCTCATTAGTACAACTTGCCATAAAAAGATAAATATAAAAGACAAGCTTTCTAATTGGATATGGCTATACTTTAGTCCTATCCAATGTTTGATTTTAAAAGTTATAATCATGTTCCATGAAATTAAATTAACAATAAAATACAACCCATAATCAAGGTACGATAGGAACAGAAGGCAGATAAAGTAACAACTCCTTTCTTGCTTATCTGCTTTTTAGGTTATACTTGCACAAATTTAACAAAAAGTTTTTCATTATACAAGGTTTTGATGTGTAAATAATATTTATTATGCAAATGTTATTTATTGGCAGTTTAAATTATTCTTGCGTTAGGCTATTGAATAAGCGGGTAGTATCTCACCTGTTGAATGCTGCAAGCATGCCATTACGAAAAAGGAGCAACTCCCCATGAATGAGGGGCTGCTCCTGTCATCAGATATTATTAAAAAGCCGGAATAGAAGTTCATTCATTTCATCTTATACCTTCAAGAATATTTTCTGTTTATAAAGGAAGTACAAGAATCCCCATAGGTCAATGCTGTATATCCAAAAGCAAGGATGAGCGGCTGTGCTGTTTCCGGGAACAAAGAAGCCAAACCACCAAAGATTAGTTGGTTGGTGAAGCTGAAATTAAAGAAATGTTGGGCAATATAAATAGTGATTGAGTTCATGCCGATAACCCGGAAGAACAAAGTCCATTTGCGGCATTCTTTGATGTCGATGACATAATAGAACAAAGCGAACAGAATCATGGCGATTCCTCCGACTACGCAAGTGAATGAACTGCTCCAAAGGTTTTTGTTGATAGGGAATACAAAATTCCAAAGGATGCCGATGACAATCAGCCCTGCACCACAAGCCAGCAAACAGTACACTTTGTGCATTTCACTTAATCCTTCTCTCTTTAATTTTATCCACTCGCCAGTGAGCATGCCTAAAGAGGCAGTACCGATGGCTGGAATGATGCCCAATATTCCTTCCGGGTCATGGATTCCTTTATATAGTTTGCCTTACAAAAAGAGACGGTCGATATATCCAACCAAACATCCCTCCATTGTGAAAGGGTCTCCGTTCCCATCCGGAGCCGGGCAGAAAGCCAACAGCAACCAATATCCGACGAGCAAGAGTGCGACAATTCCGACGCGCTGTTTTTGCTTTCGTGTTGATGAAAATCAATGCGGCAAACATCCAAGCCAAACCAATGCGTCCCAATACACTGGCGTAACGCTGGTTTTCAAAATCCAAGTTCAACAGGCCATTGTAGATACATCCTAAAAGGACTAAGGTCAAGCCTCTGCGGATGATTTTCTTATAGATGGCTGCTGTGTCCATCCCTTTTCACTCTGCTTTGCCAAAGAGAATGGGAAAGAGATTCCGGCAATGAAAAGAAATACCGGGAAAATCATATCCTCAAAAGCGAGTCCGTGCCACGCCACATGCTCAGTCTGCTCTGCTATGGTTTGGAAGAACGGGATAGGGAAGAGGACTGCCAAAGCAACCAATATGGCATCTCCTCCCATCAGGAAGAACATGTCAAAACCTCTAAGTGCGTCCAGCGATTGTAGACGCTGGGATTTTAATTGTGTTTCCATTTAATGAATATTTAAGTGTTTCTATATTTATCCGTTTGTCTATTATTTATCCAATGCTGTGAGGTCTTTCACGAACCATACGTTCATTTGGTTGCTTCCCCTGTGATTCCAAGCATAATAAGGAATAAGTGTCAAGTTTAACCCCTTTACCTCCACTTTCCCTCCATTCTCTTTCAGGATCTGGGCATTGGTGCGGATGGCATTTACCGTGAAAGGGGCTGCTCCCTGAGCCTCTTTGTTTTCAATGCTATAATTTTCTATCAAAGAGAACTGCTCTTTGGGGTTCATGATGACACGCAACACGGCTTCCCCTTGGTTGTCCGCTGCCTCTGCGCAATAAACCAATCCACCTCGTTCCACGGCTACTTTGCCTTTGTCGTCGATTACTCGTTTATTGGCAGCAACTGTGCGGCACCGGCATATCAAAATGGATGCGGATGATGTATCCTTTTTGGATGTTTTTGACAGGAAGATAACTTTTGTTGGCATCGATGTCGCCTTCAACCTTCTTTCCATTTAAGCTGACGCTATAAGAAGGCGTTTGTGTGTCGCTATAAGCATAAAGGTCGCTTGGTACAACTTGGTTACGAACCCATCCGGGAATACGAATGAATAAGTTGGCATCTTTCGCTTTGCTTTTGGTTACTTTGATTTCAATGTCGCCATTCCATGGATATTGTGTAGTCTCTTCCAATTCAACTTCTTTATCTCCAACCTGGATGGTTGAGGTGTTGCTGGCAAAAAAGATTTACATAAATGTTATTCTCCTTTACACCAAACAGATAACCCGGTATGGATGGAATGAACCGGCTCAAGTTGCTTGGGCAACAAGCACAGCCAAAACCAAGGTTGACGAGTCGTAGTCCCGTCTGCGTTGAATTTGTAAACGCCATCGCTTGACAATGGATTGGGATAGAAGAACCGTCCGCCGTCCATGCTCATGCCAGAAATGACACCATTATATAATGTACGTTCCAAACAGTCGATATATTTGCTGTCGCCATGCAACAAGAACATCCTTTCATTTAAATACACTTGGGCTATGGCGGCACAAGTTTCGTTATAGGCAGTCATGTTGGGCAATTCATAATTGGCGCCGAAAGCTTCCCCCAATGCAAAGCTCCTACGCCGCCTGTCAAATAATATTTTTGCTGACAATATTATCCCAAATGCGGTCGATTGTCTTTATATAAGCAGAATCATTGGTCAATGCAGCCACATCAGCAATGCCGGCATACATGTATCCGGCACGAACAGCATGCCCGACTGCTTCGTCCTGCTCCAAAATCGGTTTGTCGCTTTGGCTGTACTCGTCATGGATTTTTGTTTTCCCGCGATAATCCAAGAAATATTTGGCTTCGATCCAAATAGCGTTTGTCTCCAGTGAGGACATAAAGCCTTGCTAAAGCCATCTCTGCAATCTGTGGCCCGGAACGACTGTTGATTGCCCAGGGTTTGCCCCGACTTCTCGGATGACACAATCGGCATAACGTTTTGCTATATCTAAAAACTTGGTGCTTCCTGTTGCTTGGTAATGCGCGCGCAAGCAGCATCGACCATGTGTCCCAAGTTATATAGCTCATGGCTCAGCTCTTCTACTTTTTCCCAACGCTTTTCGCCAGCCCATTCATGGGGCTTTTAGGATTGATGGTGCGTGCGGTATATAAACAACCGTCCGGTTCTTGCGCTGCTTCGACAATGGTCAATACGCTGTCGATGTATGCTTGTAATTTCTTATCTGGATAAGTCTGCAAAATGTAGCTTGCACCTTCTATTGTTTTATAGACATCTGTGTCATCAAATGAGTATCCCATGAAAGTGCTGACGTCGTATTGGTCGCTTGGATGGGCTGCTTTTACGAAATTCTCGTATCGTCCTTCGCTTTGGCACTTGCTGAATGCTAAAGGAACAGTGACTTCACGTGCAGCTTTGAGGCGGTCTCCCCAAAAGGTGTTGGGTGCAATTTTCACACTCGTGAACGGAACTTGAGTGTACGGGTAGCCGTTGTTAAGCGGCTTTTGTGCAATTGATGGCAAAGCTACGGTTGCGCAAAAAACAGCAAGAGAGAGAATTCTTCTTTTTCATGTGAGTAAATATTTAAAAGGGTTGATCCGGGGAATGTGTCATAAAAGACTGAGGTCTAACTCCGAGAGCAACGCAGCAGTTTGCAGTTAGGACACACCGCCGTAAATATGTCGTAAAGATAGTGAATTAGCTTAATTTAGTATGCATATTAGCAAAATAAATAGATATTAAAAAAATTTCTTCCTGTATTTGCCATGAATAAATAGAAGAATGTGAGAGCAGTTTCAGTGGAGGAGGGAAGAAATAACTCTCGCAAATCTGCCGCCATACAGAATCATTCCGTACATTTGCAATTTCATTAGGTATAAATATATTAGTTGATTGAAAAGACGTCGGATTAAGAATGAATAAATTGAAGACATATATAATGGCATTCGTTTTGGGCATTTATTGCATGAATGTCATGGCTCAAAATGATAAGACTTTTCGTCATACGATAGAGTTGGGACAGACAGTGTATTCTATCGCAACCATGTACGGCGTTTCCACGGACGCAATTTATAAGTTGAACCCGGATAGCAAAAAAGGTATCAAAGCAGGTGGAGTGTTGCTTATTCCGAAGCAGGCTTCTTCGTTCAATGAAGGGGAACAAACGGAAACATATACTTTCCACACGATTGAACACAAGGAGACATTGTATGCGGTTTCCATGAAATATAAGATCCCTGCACAGTTTATCGTTGCTGCCAATCCGGGATTATCTGTTAAAACCTTTACTGCGGGCAGGACCATTCGAATCCCTTTGTCGAAGAATGTTGAATCTTTGAATAAGGAGGGCAAAGCCCTTACGGATGCTCCCAAAACGGAAAAGGTTGTGGGTGACATGGAGTATGAAGTGAAGAAGAGAGAAACAATGTATAGCCTCTGTCGTAAGTTTGATATTTCCAGTTATGAATTGATAAAACGCAATCCTGCTTTGAAAAAAGGGGTGAAGGCTGGTATGATAATCAAGGTTCCCCAGTCGAAAGATTTGGCGGCAAACGAACAAAACGAGGTGAGCAGTGAGTCTGTCATCCAAGACGAGGCAACAGTGAATGCAATGTTGAACGCTCCCAAGGACATCAAACGGTTGAGCCAACTGAAGGTGGCTTTGCTTTTTGCCCTTCAACCCGGATAATAAAAATGCGGCCTCTTACCGGTTTATCGAATATTATGAAGGTCTGTTATTGGCAGTGGATAGTTTGCGTAACCAAGGTTTCTCTTTGGATTTGTCCGTTTACAATACGGGAACGGTACTTCAAAATCCGGGAGATGTTGACGGGCGAAACATTGCCGAATGTGGATTTGATTATTGGAGCCGTGCAGAACGACCAGATAAAAATGGTTGCTGATTTCGCCAAGGAACATCATATAAAATATGTAATACCGTTTACATCCAAGAACGATGATGTGCTTTCCAACGAATGTGTTTTCCAAGTGAACACGCCCCATTCTTATTTGTATTCCAAGGCAGCCGAAAGAGGCCGCCAGCTGTTTGCTGCGGATAATATCATCTTTGTCAATATACCTGACAAAGATGAGAAGAAGGATTTTATAAAGACTTTCAAAGAGGAGCTGTCTGACCATAAGATTGCCTATAAAGAGATGACTTATGAACCGGAACGTTTTGCAGAGACGATTGATTCCCTTTATATGGTTGAAGGACAGCGCAACGTGATTGTTCCGACCTCTTCTTCGTTTGAAGCTTTGCAGAAAATCAAGACACCTCTTCGGTTGATTGCCGATAGCAAACCGGAGCGGCAAATCTCTCTCTTTGGTTATCCTGAATGGCAAACCTATGTGCGTGATGCTTTTGGACGATTTCTATGTTTTGGACACCTATATTTATACGAATTTCTATGCAGATAATTTGTCTCAGCCCATGCATGACTTTTTACGATAAGTTCAAGACATGGTACAGTAGGGATTTGATAAATACTTATCCGAAATATGGAATATTGGGATTCGATACGGGTATGTATTTCTTTGGAGCGATGAAAAAGTTTGGAGCTAACTTTGAAGATAATTTGGACAAGTTCCGTTATTCTTGCATTCAGACAGGTTTTGATTTTAACCGGGTGAATACTTGGGGAGGATTTATCAATACGAATGTTTTCATTGTTCATTACCGGAAAGACTTTACCGTAACACGTGATTAAAATATCATTAACTTGTATGTTCAGGCGTATTCTTTTAATCTTGATAAGTCTCGGTTGGGGTTGCCAGCTCTTCTCCCAATCAAATTCGTTTAAACAGGAATTGTCAGTAGGTCCTTCTTTTGGCATGACTTTGTCCAGTATCTCGTTTGCCCCGAAGGTAAACAAATCCTTGAAGAATGGATTTGCTGGCGGAGTCACGTTGAGATGGAATACGGAGAAGAATTTGGGGTTGCAGGCTGAACTTAATTTTACACAACAAGGTTGGAAGGAGTTGTTTGAGGAGCAACCGGAGTATGAATATAGCCGTACTATTAATTATGTGGAGCTTCCTTTTTTGACTCATATCTATTTTGGTGGAAATCGTTTCAAAGTCTTTGTGAATTTAGGACCTAAGATTGGTTACGCTTTGGGTGAAAGCACGAAGAGTAATTTGAACGGTGCGGCTCCCAACAGAAATAATGCGCAACACGACCTTGAGATACAGAAGAAATTTGACTGGGGGTTGTGTGGCGGCCCTGGCGTTGAATTAAAAACTGGAGTCGGGTCTTTCTTGTTGGAAGGGCGTTATTATTATGCTTTAGGTGATATATTCAATAGTGAGAAGAAAGATCCATTTTCCCGTTCTGCCAATCAAGTCATAGCTGTCAAGCTTACTTATTTGGTCAATTTAAAGCATTAAAAAGGCAATGTAAGAAATAAACAGGGAAAATGTTTGGAGGTTTAAAAATATTGCGTACCTTTGCAACGATTTCGGAAAGAAAGAGAGAAACTAAAATAGTTATTCGGGGTGTAGCGCAGTCCGGTTAGCGCACCTGCTTTGGGAGCAGGGGGTCCCAGGTTCGAATCCTGGTACCCCGACAATAAAGGGGTTGTATCAAAATAGATTTTGATGCAGCCCTTTTTTGTATAATCTAATGATAAAAACATGAAAAAGGAGGAAGCAATATTTGCAGCGGGTTGTTTTTGGGGTGTCCAGTACCAAATGGAAAAAACAGCAGGTGTGATACAGACGAAAGTCGGTTACATAGGAGGATTTAAAGATAACCCGACATATCAGGAGGTGAAGGCGCATACGACAGGACATGCCGAAGCTTTATGGGTCGAGTTCGACAGCGATGTCGTCTCATATTTAGATTTGTGTAAGGTGTTCTTTGAAATCCATGACCCCGCACAGACAGACGGTCAGGACCGGATTTGGGTCCGCAATATAGAAGTGAAATCTTTTATTACGACAGTCGTCAAAAAAGAGGAGGCGGAAGCGGTTATTGAACTATTGAGGGAGAAAGGTTATGTGGTAAATACCCGGCTGACTCCGGTTTCTACCTTTTGGACGGCAGAAGAGTATCACCAGCATTATTATGATAAGACAGGCGGTGAGCCTTATTGCCATATCCGGACAAAGAAGTTTTAAGTTACATTCTGACGTACATTAAGCAGAAGTATTCTTTGAATCAGCGAAAAACCTGAAATATCCTTTTACTTGTGGCATTCCTTTCCGATGATTTAACCCCGGTTTTTGAACCTCTGATTCTGCTTCTAAAAACATACCGTTGTTTTAAAAAACATTGGACGTTTTTGAAAAACATTGGACGTTTTCAAGAAAACATTGGACGTTTTTGAAAAAACAACGGTATGTTTTTTGATGGGTCGCCACGTTTTGCAATCGTCTGATTAACAGCAGTTTCACGCATAACGGATATTCGTTGTCAAATTGCTAATTCTGACACACCTTAAAGGGCTGCATCAAAACTTTCGTTTAGACACACCGCCTCTTTCATTATTATAGAAGAAACAACAAGGCGGTTAACAAAGAATAATATTTTCCCCAATTGATGTTTTTTGATAGGATAATATGCGCTATTTGGTTGATAAACTGATAGATGGATAAAATCATAAAGAAAGTAAATTGGTCTGTTTTTCTATATGATTGGTTTTAAATTCTTCAAATAAAAACAGGTGAAGTTTAAGATAGTGTAAAAAGAACAAAAAGTAATTTAATCCGAAAACAACCCTTATCTTTTGTAATATTGCATGTGAACTTTAAGGTATAAAGATATGGGAGATAGTAAAGGTTATGTTTTACAGGTTATTGGTCCAGTCGTGGATGTCCATTTTGATTCTCAATCGGAACAGCCAATCGTCCTCCCAAGAATTCACGATGCAATGGAAATAACCCGTAAGAACGGAAAGAAGTTGATTGTTGAAGTACAGCAGCATATCGGGGAAAATACAGTCGAACGGTTGCAATGGATTCAACGGATGGCTTGAGAAGAGGAATGGAGGCGGTCGCATTAGGGTCGCCCATTACAATGCCCGTCGGGGAACAAGTGAAAGGCCGCTTGATGAATGTTACAGGTGATCCAATTGATGGAATGGCTGATTTAGACCGAAAAGGAGCTTTCCCGATTCATCGCCAACCTCCTAAGTTTGAGGATTTGACAACTTCCAAAGAGGTGTTTTGTACCGGAATCAAAGTAATTGATTTGTTGGAGCCTTATCTGAAAGGCGGCAAAATCGGATTGTTTGGAGGTGCCGGGGTTGGCAAGACTGTCCTTATCAAGGAGTTGATTAATAACATTGCGAAGAAACACAATGGCTTTTCTGTTTTTGCCGGAGTGGGAGAACGTACACGTGAAGGAAATGACTTGTTGCGTGAGATGATAGAATCAGGCGTTATCCGTTATGGCAAAGAGTTTGAAAAGAGCATGGAAGAGGGAATTGGGACTTGTCGAAGGTTGACCCGGACGAAGTGGAAAAGTCGCAAGTTTCTATGGTGTTCGGACAAATGAACGAGCCGCCGGGAGCACGTCAGTCGGTTGCCCTTTCCGGTTTGACCATTGCTGAATCCTTCAGGGATTTGGCTGCCGAGGGAGAACATAAAGATATTCTGTTTTTTATAGATAATATATTCCGTTTTACGCAAGCAGGTTCTGAAGTGTCTGCTTTGTTGGGGCGAATGCCGTCAGCAGTGGGCAGGCAGTTTATGTGCCGGCAGATGACTTGACAGACCCGGCTCCGGCTACTACGTTTACCCATTTGGATGCAACGACCGTTTTGAGTCGTAAGATTACCGAATTGGGTATTTATCCGGCAGTTGACCCGTTGGAATCGACCTCCCGAATCTTGGATCCGTTGGTAGTCGGGGAAGAGCATTATCGTTGTGCCCAACGAGTGAAACAGATTTTGCAGCGTAATAAGGAGTTACAAGATATCATTTCCATCTTGGGAATGGAGGAACTGTCTGACGAAGATCGGCAGACAGTGAATCGCGCCCGCCGAGTACAACGTTTCTTGTCCCAGCCGTTTGCTGTGGCAGAACAGTTTACAGGAGTTCCGGGTGTGATGGTTTCTATTGAGGATACGATTAGAGGTTTCAATATGATTATGGATGGAGAGACGGATGATTTGCCAGAGCAGGCATTCTTGAATGTCGGAACCATCGAAGATGCGAAAGAAAAAGCCAAGCAGTTGGCCCAGCAAGCAATGTAATATGGAATTGAAAATAATAACTCCGAAAGGAATCCAGTACGATGGAGAGGCGGAAATGGTGGCGTTTCCGGGAGTGGACGGATTGTTTGATGTCCTTCCTTCCCATGCCCCGCTTATTTCTGCTTTAGGGAAAGGAGTTATCCGGTATCGTGTCAACCAAAAAAAGAGAACGAAATAACGATAGGCGGTGGTTTTGTCAAGGTGGAAAATGACGTGCTTACCGTCTGCATTGAATAAAAAATAATATCATGCGCGCGCAATTAAAAATCAGACTTTTTGTATTGATTACGTTTGTCAATGCAGTTGTAGGGGTCTCTTTAGGTGGCCTGCTCTACACGGTATGGCCGGAACATTATTTTACGTGGTTCCCTTCTATTCCGTTGTTCTATTGGATAACGGCATTGGTTATGACCTATTGTTTGGAAATGGTCAAGCATAAAAAGGGAGACATATCCATTACTACTTACATGATAGTCAGATTGTGTAAGTTCGTGTTGGCTTGCATATTCTTATGGTTGTATGCGACTGAAGTCGGGGATAAATTGATGACATTTGGTTTTACTTTGATGCTCTTCTATTTTATCTACTTGACAATGGAAACATACATCATCTATCTTTATGAGAAGAAAAGAATAAGACGAGAAAAATGAGGAAAAATGAATCGAATAATAAATAGGTGGCGGATAAGCATACTTCTTGCCTGTCTGTTTTCTTTCCCTTTTCAGATGAAGGCAGGAGGGGAGATAGATGTCCAAGATGTTGTTTTCTCTCATATCAAAGATGCCTATTCTTGGCATATCACGGAGATAGGAGAACACGAAATTACGATTCCGTTGCCAGTGATAGTGAAAGGGGAAACGAGCGGTTGGCACATTTTCTCTTCTTCACGATTGGATGAGGGAAAGGAATACGAGGGATTCGTGCTTGCCCGGGAAGGAAAGGACGCAGGAAAAATAGTCGAGAGGTCGGCAAATGGAGAATGGATTCGTCCGCTTGATTTGTCATTGACGAAGAATGCCTGCGGTTTGCTATTTAGCTGCATGCTATTGTCCCTTTCGATTTTAGGTGCAGCCCGATGGTAAAAAGACATCCTGGCTGAAGCACCGGGAGGTTTGATGGGAGCGTTTGACTTTGTCATTGATTATATTTATGAAGATGTGATCAAGAAAGGCATTGGCCCTGATTACCGTCAGTTTTCTTCTTATCTGTTCACGGTGTTTTTCTTTATATTGTTCAACAATTTATTGGGAGTCATTCCCATTTTCCCGGGAGGAGCAAATTTGACAGGAAACATCACCATCACCATGACGTTGGCTTTTTGTACTTTTGTCGCTGTGAACCTGTTCGGGACGAAGAAATATTGGAAAGAAGTTTTTTGGCCGGAAACGCCTTTGTTTCTGAAGGTGCCGATGCCAATAATGCCCTTTGTCGAATTTTTTCGGTGTGTTGACCAAACCGTTTGCTTTGATGATTCGTTTGTTTGCGAATATAATGGCAGGACATACAATCATTTTGGCGTTGACGAGTGTGATATTCATTACCGTTTCATTAGGGGCTTGGATTAATAGCAGCATGACAGTCGTTTCTGTAGCGTTTTCTGTCTTTATGAACTGCTTGGAGTTGTTTGTCGCTTGTTTGCAAGCATATATTTTCACCTTGCTCTCTGCCAATTATATAGGCGCTGCAAGGTTAAAGTGATAGTTTAGGTTAAAAAAGAATTCATTAAAATTAAAGTCGTATGTTATCAGCTATTTTATTACAGGCAGCCACTGCAGGAGTGGCAAAGTTGGGTGCAACAATAGGTGCAAGTTTTGCCGCTATTGGTGCAGGAATCGGTATTGGTATGATAGGTAAAGGAGCTGTTGAAGCTATTGGCCGTCAACCGTCTGCGGCAGGTGATATTCGTACTTCCATGTTGATTATGGGTGCGTTGATTGAAGGTGTGGCATTGTTTGCTATCGTTGTTTGTTTCTTGGCTTTGTTCCAATAATCAAGATAGCGTATGTCATTATTAACACCGGATTCAGGTCTTCTCTTTTGGATGATTCTGTCGTTCGGCATTGTACTTGTCATTTTATCTAAATATGGCTTTCCTGTTATCATAAAAGCGATAGAGGAGCGGAAAGCCTTTATAGAAAAGTCTATGGAGAATGCTCGGAAAGCGAATGAACAACTTTCCGACATTCAAAAAGAGGCTGAGAAAATATTGGCAGAGGCGAGAGAACAGCAGAGCACCATCCTAAGGGAGGCTATGGCTGAAAAAAGAACATATTATTGATGAAGCAAGACAAAAAGCCGCTGATGCTGCCCGTTTGGAAATAGAGGCGGCAACCCGGCAAATCAAAGAGGAGAAGGAACGCGCCATCCGCGATGTCCGTTCTGAAATAACCGACCTTGCGATTGCCATTGCGGAAAAAGTCATGAAGGATAAGATCAATCAAGATAAGAGTCAAGAAGCAATCATCAATAAATTGATTGACGAAATGTCATTCAGTAAATCTTAGTATATGGATTTAGGAACTATTTCATCTCGATATGCGCGTGCCCTCTTTTCTTTGGCTAAAGAGAAAGGGAGAGGACGGGCGTGTCTATGATGACTTGAAAGTACTTAAGGAGAGTCTGCATGAAACGAAAGAGCTGCTGACGACTTTATGCAATCCGATGGTGACTAACTGTAAAAAGGAAACATTATTGGTTACAGCCGCAGGAGGTAGTGTGTGCGGATTGTACAAGCGTTTTGTCCAAATGCTCCTGAATCATGGCAGAGAAAATTGTTTGCCGATAATCATTTATCATTATATGGACATGTATCGTAAGGATAAACGGATTTCGCGTGTTCTCTTTTCCAGTGCGGCTCCCGTAGCGGAAGCTACAGAGAAACATCTGATTGAAAGGCTTCACCAGTTGACGGGTCATACGATAGAGTTTGTTGGTGAAGTCAAACCGGAATTAATAGGAGGCTTTCGTTTGCAGTTGGATAATGACAGCTTGGATGCCAGTTATGCCACCCGGCTGAGAGATATCCGCGAACGTTTGCTGGAAAGAAAATAACAAAGGAACGATATGACAGACCAAATAAAAAAATAAGTGAGGTTTCCGCCATCTTGAAACAAGAATTGGAAGGTGTCAACTCTGAGATTAAGTTGGAAGAGGTGGGAACTGTGTTGCAAGTCAGTGACGGTGTAGTCCGGATTTATGGCCTTGACAATGCGGAAGCTAATGAATTGCTCCGCTTTGACAATGGCATGGAAGCTATTGTCATGAATTTGGAAGAGGACAACGTCGGGGCGGTTTTGTTAGGGCTCCTACCGATAAGGTCGAGGAAGGTGATACGGTCAGACGCACGGGGCGTATCGCTTCTATCAATGTGAATGAGAACATGGTCGGGCGCGTGATTGACCCGTTGGGCAATCCGTTGGATGGAAAGGGTGAAATTACCGGGGAAACTTGTGAAATGCCTTTGGAACGGAAAGCTCCGGGGGTGATTTTCCGCCAACCGGTGACCGAGCCGTTGCAGACCGGTATCAAAGCAATTGATGCCATGATTCCGATTGGCCGTGGACAGCGTGAGTTGATTATCGGAGACCGTCAGACGGGAAAGACTTCCATTGCTATAGATACGATTATCAACCAACGCTCTGCTTATGAAGCAGGGAATCCTGTGTATTGTATTTATGTTGCTATTGGTCAGAAAAGGATCTACTGTTGCAGCGTTGGTCAAGACATTGGAGGAGAAGGGTGCGATGGATTATACTATCGTGGTGAGTGCCACTGCGGCAGATCCGGCAGCCATGCAATATTTTGCTCCATTTGCAGGAGCAGCCATTGGGGAATATTTCCGAGACAGCGGTTGTCATGCTTTGGTCGTTTA
>VOFG01001403.1_pt1 | contig 16001 bp, 32 predicted proteins | sample 5384171 | NCBI WGS metagenome assembly VOFG01 (sample SAMN12384726, study PRJNA508395) | human gut metagenome | isolation source: healthy gut F | host: Homo sapiens
GCGTGAAGCGTACGCGGTTGACTATGTCTATGAATATCTGGAACGTTTGAAATCCTATGCATATCATATCGAGACCTGTGGAGAAGAAAGAAACAGTTATTCCAAAACAGATCATGGTGCAACTTTCATGCGTTTAAAGCGTGATTACATGGGAAACGATCAGCTACTTCCGGCATACAACCTACAGGCAGCCATCTGTGATGAATACATAGCTGTAATCGACGTAAAACCATATGCATCCGATATGGAATGCTTTGTGCCTTTGATGTAAAAATTCAATCGCACATATGGTCACTATCCGAAATATCCGGTTGCTGATGCCGGATACGGTTCTTACAATAATTATCTTTATTGTGAAGAACACGGCATGGAAAAATACATGAAATTTACCATGTACAAAAAAGAAACGACGGACAAAAAGTATCATGAGAATCCGTATCGTGCTGTAAACTTTGCAAAAGATGCAGATGGAAATCTCTTATGCCCAAACGGTCGAAAATTCCTCTTCAAGAGAACACAGCATGTGAAATATAATAAATATGGAAGAACGGAAGAATTATACGAATGTGAATCTTGTGAAGGGTGTCAGCATAAACAGGAATGTTGTCCGAGAGCACACAAAAACCGAACGATCCGAATGAATCAGGAATTAACTGCTATCCATCAGGAAGTGCTGCAAAATCTTGAATCCATACATGGTGCCCTCTTGAGAATGAACCGAAGTATTCAATCGGAGGGAACTTTTGGTGTATTAAAGTGGGATAAAGCGTATAAAAGATTATTGCGAAGAGGCGAGAAAAATGTAAATTAAATGCACCATTTTTTATACCCAAAGATGCAGACTTGCTTAGAAATAGAAAAGTTAATACAAAGAAACGCCAAAACCGACATTTGCCGGAATTGGCGTTTCTTATTTCACAACTGAATAATACAATCAGCACTCAGAACGAGCTTATCCGTTCCCTGCAGAAAATGCTGCAGGAACGTGATGCCAAAGACAGCGAAAAGGATCAACTGATCGCTAACCTTCAGGCACAGTTGGACTACCTGAAGACCAGACTTTTTGGCTCCACCAGTGAGATCCGGCATGAACAGCTCCCCGGGACAGTTGGATCTGTTCCACCTGCAGACGGAGGATGAACCGGAACCGGTGCCCCTTGAGGTGGAATACATTGAGGTAAAAGCACACAAGAAGGCCCGTAAATCGAAAGCTGCTTATGATGAGATCTTTGCTGATCTTCCGACAGAGAATGTTTATGTAGATACTCTTACGGAAGAACAGAAAACGTGTGATGTTTGTGGAACAATGATGGTTCCTATCGGACACGAACCCATCCGGACAGAACTGCGTTATACAGAGCCAAAGCTGGAGCGTATTGATTATTATGCGACTACCTATGAGTGTACACAATAAGGAAACGGAAGATCCCCGGTTCATCAAGGACGAAGGAACTCCTGCACTGATCCCGGGGAGTTATGCATCGTCCGGTCTTGCAGCACATGTGATGTATTATAAATATGTCATGTCCATGCCCTTATACCGTCAGGAGAAGGACTTTTGAACACCTTGGGGTAAAGATCAGCCGTACGACCATGGCCAGTTGGATCATCTACTGCGCAGAGAATTACTTTTTGCCAATGTATGAATATCTGCACCGGAAACTGTTGAAACGCAGATATCTGATGGCAGATGAGACTCCGATCCAGGTATTAAAGGAAGAAGGCCGCAGACCACAGAGTAAATCTTACGTCTGGCTGGTACGCACTGGTGACGATGGTGAGCTTCCTATCATCCTTTATAATTACACTCCGACCAGAGCCGGCAGTCATGCCGCTGCTTTTCTTGCAGGTGCAGATCCCGGATACTATCTAATGGTTGATGGTTATAAAGGATACAACAAAGTGCCGGAGGCACAGCGTTGTTGTTGCTGGGCTCACATACGACGCTATTGGCTGCGGGCAATACCCAAAGGCCACGAAAAGGATTATACACATCCGGCAGTCCAGGGATTCCTATACTGTAATAAGCTGTTTGAGTATTATATTAATCAAGTTTCAGATTCTCTAAAGAATCATATTTCGGAATTAGCTAACAATCCATGTTTATTTCTTCGAAATCCCAATGTCGATTTCTCTCGAAAAACGGAAAATTGATTTCAAAACTTTTATAGGAATCATGATGAATTCGGGTGGAGCTACTATGAGTAAAGAACTACTTGATTTCTTTGATTTTAACAAAAATACTCAGTCTGTGTCAGCATTTATGCAACAACGTTCAAAAGTACTTCCAGAGGCTTTTGAATATTTACTTAAATCTTTTACGGATGACAACCTTCCAACTACTAATAATTATCATGGCTATCGTTTAATTGCATGTGATGGAAGTAACTTGACCATTGCAACCAATCAAAAGGATCCAGAAACTTTTTGGGAACGTAATCAGCATGGTTCAATTGTTAATAAACTACATCTAAATGCCTTTTATGATGTTTTGAATCGTATATACACCGATGCTTTAGTGCAAACAGCAGCGGATTGCAACGAGTTTAGAGCATGTGCAACAATGATTGACAGATGAAAACTAGAGAATGTTATTCTTGTTGCTGATAGAGGATATGAAAACTATAACATTTTTTTGCACATGCAATTGAAAAAGGATGGAAATTCGCTATACGTGTCAAAGATAAAAATAGTAATGGAATTGCATCTGGGTTAAATCTTCCTCCAAATGATGAGTTTGATATAGATATCACTCAGATTTTTTCGAGGAAAAATACAAAGACCACAAAAAATGCAGGCTATAAGTGGATGCCTGTAAATCAAGTGTTTGATTATCTTCCACGAAAAGTGATAAAACATACGAATTATCATTTCGTATTATTAGATTTCTATAGGGTCTAATTCTTATGAAATAATAATTACAAATCTTGATAGAAATATTTTGATGTAAAAAAATAAAGGAAATCTATCATTTGAGATGGGGAATTTCATTCAGAGAATTAAAATATGCCATAGGATTAACAAGTTTCCATGCCTGAAAACCAGATTTTATTTGCACGATTACTTTTGTATAACTATTCGAATTAATAACAACACATGTAATAAAACAAACGAAAGACAATGATAAAACAAAACAGGTGAACTTTACAATCGCCATTTATATTTGTAGAGAATATCTCCGTAATAAACGCAATTTTAGTCCACCTGATGTGATTAACCTAATAGAAAAGCATGTATTACCAGTAAGACCTGGTCGAAAAGACCCTCGCAAAGTCAAACCCCAGGCATCTGTAAGCTTTCCATATAGAGTGGCTTAATCATAGATAATTATAAGTTTTTTTTTGACAGATAAACAATCTGTCTTTTTGTTGTACTGCAAAATAGACAAAGAAAAAAACACATCATATTTATCAAACAATTGCAAATATGATGTGTTTTATAATTATGTCAAAATTCTTAACCAGGGGGTGTCAGATTTCATTTATAGGGTACGCCCTAAAACTATGCGCTTACGTTTCATGACGCCTTGATACTGCTCTGGCGGAAATTATCAGAATTGCTTTTTCATAGTAAGGCGGTATACGCCGATAACAACTTCTTTTCTTTTGATGCATCCCAGGAACTATTGGCCTTATAGGCACCGGCTAATTCTAATACACGGTCGCGCAATAAAATCCTTTCTGGTACGATTACTTTCTACGATAGCACTCATCATATTTTGTGGAACATCATTGTAGTTGGCAAGAAGTTGCTTGGTGTCTTTTGGTAGACAGTAACCGCCATAACAAAGGAAGGATTGTTGTAATGTGTACCGATACGGGGATCGAGACATACACCATTGATGATATCTTTTGTATTGAGGTCTTTCATCTCCGCATAGGTATCAATTCGTTGAAATAAGATACGCGGAGTGCCAGATATGTATTGGCAAAAGCTTTACCGCTTCCGCTTCTGTAAATCCCATGAATAGGGTATCAATATTCTTTTAATGCACCTTCCTGTAAGAGAGCAGCGAACTTATGTGATTCTTTCTACAAGTTTTGTATCATTTTTGTCAGTAGATACAATGATACGGCTTGGATACAGATTGTCGTACAGTGCTTTGATTCCCGCAGAAATTCAGGGCTGAATATAATATTCTTTGTGTCATATTTTTTCGAACAGATTCTGTATATCCGACAGGTATTGTTGATTTGATGACCATGATGGCATCCGGATTTACCTTTAAGACTAGTTCGATAACAGCTTCGACAGCAGAAGTATCAAAATAGTTTTTCTGGCTGTCATAATTGGTAGGAGCAGCAATTACAACAAAGTCTACGTTTTTTGTAGGCTGTTTCACCATCCAGGGTCGCAGTCAGATCAAGTTCTTTTTGCCAGATACTGTTCAATATATTCATCCTGAATCGGAGATTTACGCTGATTAATCAGATCTACTTTTTCCGGAATGATATTTACGGCTGTCACATGGTTATGTTGTGCTAGCAGTGTTGCGATAGACAGACCAACATACCCTGTTCCGGCAACGGCGATATTCAATGGGGAAGGTGACGCAATCTTTTCGGAACTGCTGTTTGTAAATAATTCTGTGATATCAAAATCTAATACATATCCAAGATTTTCCAATTGCTCAATAGAAGGAACGAAGTCCTGTTGTTCTATGCGGGAAATCAGTGCACGGTTGATTCCGAGTTGCTTCACCAAGCTGCGCTTGGGTCATTGATTTTTGTTTCCGAGTCTTACGACGGTGTCGGCAAGACGGGATGGGGATAGTTTTTTCATAATTGGGCTTTTATTTGTATAAATGTTAATTAAAATAATGCTGTTCAATTTATTATAGTAATGTGTATTGGAAAATTTAAGAAAAATATATAGGATATAAATTAGAAAGTTATAAATGATAACAAAATGTGACTTGAAAAATAGTTGACTACAATACATAAACGAGTTATTGTAAAATATACATTTGTATGAAGCTGGAATGATATCTAATAGGTAAAGTGCCATACCAAAGAGAGGAGGAGATGATCATTATAGTGGGAGATATAATAGGATGTTTGTCTTCAATTATTACTATTGAAGAAGCTGGTAGAACTTGGATTAAGGAAATTAAAGAGAAGAAAGCTGAAGGTGGGTTTGATTTTCAAAAGTATGTATCTGAAAAACGGAGCGGTAAACAGAAACCTTGACCATTTAAAACAGTGGTTAAGTGATAATGAAAATCTTAATATATTTACTAAAGATGAAATTCAAAATGTAAAAAAGAGACAATCGTGCAATTTGCCCAAGTCGATTATTATGAAAAAAGAAGAATTAAATATGATCATCGACGAATTGTTTTCGGGGATTAATAAGTATATTAGTGACAACTTATCTGTAGGCGCGAAAATAATTATTAATCAGTGCAATCGACAGGAAGAACTACTAGATAGAATAGATAAGCGGACAGAGATGCTTAATAGTGAGATTGGAAGTAAAGAAAAATGCAAGAAATAGATATATAACAGAGATTGCACCAAATCCTCCAAGTAAGTTTAGATATAGAGAAAAAGAAATAAATGACATAATTAGTTTGATGCAAACAGGGCAGAATATTTCTATTATGGGAATTGGAGGAATAGGGAAGACCTCCATTTTAAGATATATGTATAAATATCAAATGGATTGTACAGATTTTTATTTGGGGTGGATTACATATAGCGGAAACTTAAAAAAAAATGATGTAATGGATAATTGCATCTTGTTCGGCGATATTTTAGATATTAATGAAAAAGAGAATGCGTTAAGGAATTTTTCCCGTGATAAAAATAAAAATATCATTTTGTTTATTGATAATGTAACTGAAGAAATTCAAAAGGATTCTTTTTGGGATTTCCTGATTAAAACCGTAAAAGTATACATTTCCACGAGACAGAGATTAGAAGAGGATGCTTTTGTTACATATGAAGTTGAATCAATATGTCCTGATGACGCTTTAAAATTATTTTGGGATTATTATGGCGAAAAAGGTGAATCTGCAGAAGAGATAGAAAAAGTTACTTCTCTAATAAAGAAAATTAATTATCATACATTAATGATAGAAATGATTGCAAAAGCCGCAAAATTTGCAGAAGAATCATTGACAGCATTTATAGATAAACTTGATCAAGTAGGATTTTCGTATTCTCAAGATGAAATAAAGACTGGACACAACAAAACTGAAAAAACGGTTGTAGAGCATCTTGCCAGACTATATAAATTGAAATAAATAGCAAACAGCAAAATCATATTTTGTATAATTTTGCTATTATGAAAAACTTTATTGTACCATTTGAGTTTCGTAGATGGATTAATGAAAATGATGACAATCAAAAAACAAAAAAACTTTTAATGAATTGATAAAACGAGGTTGGATAAAAAAAGAAAAAAATGGATATAGTATGCATCCAGTCATAAAGGAATCTATTAATGCACAAGGGAAAATACATGTATATCATGCATTATCATTAATTAAATCAATAAATGAATCAAAATTTTTTTGACGAGAATCTAGATAGTATTAAAATAAATCAACGGATAAACATTGCAGAAAGTATTTTGGATTATTATGCACCCTATGATGGTGATGATGATATTGTTATGGAAATCATGGAAAATTTTATACTAGCATGTAGTATGCAGAGTCGTTTTGAGGAAGGAAAGTATTTTGCGGAAAAACAATTGGATTGGAGTTGTGAAAAAATGAGAATCCATATAATGATAATACAGCGGAAGCTTTGCTTAATTTAGCCAGAATTTGTTTTGCAGCAAGAAAATTTAATGATGCACGTGAATTTTGTGATGCATTGTATGTTATTTGCAATAAAATATATGATTCAAATGATATACGATTGTTTACATTTCGAGAAATTTTTATCCAGGTTTGTGTAGAACAAAAGACTATGATTTAGCTGATGCTGAATATTTGCGTGCAGATTTAATGGATAATCCTGAGATAACCGAAGAAAGTTGAATCAAAATAGAAACAGAATTGAGCATAGCATGATTTTAATGACCAAAACGGATATTGAGCTGTTTTAGGCGCACTTAAATAAGCCGTAGACTTTATTGAGGTGGTAAGTCCTAAGCAATAAGAGTTTTTAAGCTGCGAATAAATTCGTGATGATTGATTTTATCCGAAAGTACAACTGTTATCAGTTGGGTAATTCCTGCACCAGATCGGCGTGAAGTGTTTTCTCATTCTGGGTTCTTCTTCCGGCCAGACAAAAATTATCCTTGATGTGGTTAATATCTCTTTCTACGGTGGTTCTGATTTTGTAAGTGTTATTCCATTCTTCTGTACCACGGATAGCGCCAGGATATGCACGGAGATCCTTTTCAGGATAAATATACACCATTCTGCCACAAGAAGAAGCTGTACATGGATCATCACATGTACAGTGACGCTGGGATCTGCCAGTAGATGCATTTTTGATCCACTTGATTTTAGGACAGACAAACTTATATCTGGTAACACCGCTTCTGAGTTTTGATATTCCTTCATATTTCATGGGAAGTGAATCATCATGAGGACAGCAGGGAATCCCATTTTCATTAATCGTGTAGTCCTGTTTTTCAAGACCAGCCCTGGAATTCAGTGGGATATAAGCTTTATCAAAGTGTTTATGGTCTCCGAACGTATTACCGGTAAGAAGTTTGGGATAGAGTGCGCAGTATCAAAAGCAGCATCGCCAAGGAAAGTTTTTGGGTTAATCAATGGATGCTTAAAAAGAAATCTTTCAGGGTTGGAATTAAAAGCCTGGAATCATGGACAGACTTGTCTTCATCAGGTGAATCAGATTTCTTTTCAACGGTAATGTCAGGATGGGAAGCTATAAAGTTTTTGTTATAAAAAGCGATATGCCTGATGATTCCAAGACCGTTGGTAATGATGCCAAATTTGAAGACATAACAGAAATGCCCATTGATGTATAACTGTTTAATTTCAGGATTAGCAGACGCGTGCGAAGGCATAGAACCATAAGCGGCTTTATAAGGATCATAATTCTTGTCGAAGCTGTTAGCTTTTTGCATAAGCCTTAAGCTGTCTGATAATGCGGTTAGCATACTTGGGATTATTCTCAGTAACAAAAGCTTCAATGCCTGAAGAATCAAAGATGGTCATATCGGCTTTTGCGGAATCAACAGCCTGACAGATTGGTTCGGTGATATCAACAAGTTGATCAAAAACAAGCTGCAGATCATCTAAAAAGTCCTGTTTGAAGCGTGTAATCTTAGAGGCATCAGGGACTTTGGTAAAACCGCAGAAATCACGAAGCGGTTTCGAGTAAACCAGAAAAGTTAAAAGAAGCTGGTCTGTAGGGATTGAGAAAATATGCTGGATAATCAAAGCCCACAGAAAAGCGCGCAAAGGGTATTTACGGGATCTTCCGTTGATGCATAAAAATGATTTCTAAAAAGAAATCGGAATAAACTCATCAATATCGATATGGGTTTCTAATAGAGAAAGAAATGCAGGCTTGTCATTATTAAATTTATTTTGGCAATCTTGAAAAATATCTGCCAAAGAAAGCTGTTTATATGGTATCATATGTATCAGAATAACTCCTTTCTTGGGTACAATCGACAAAAACGAATGAAAATGAAAGATGCCTTCCTTCACAGGTAATGGAACAGGCAAACAAACTCATGCAGCAACTTCCAATCGTAAAGCCAAAGTTTCCACCAAGAGTCATGACACTGATCGCAGACGAGCAGATCTACGATGAGATTCCGGTCAAGAAAGAAGTCAAGGCAACCGTCAGTGGTCTTTATATCACAGGCGTACGCGGACTCCGTGCACCGCTGGAAAAACCGGTCAAAAAGAAAAAAGGATTCCGTGCAAAGCTTCAGGAAAAGTACAATGAAGCCAATGCCAAGTTGAAAGAATCCAAATCCGGTTCCAGCAGCAAAAAGAAATAATGTGTTTACAGGAAAAAACAGGAAAGGCTTATCTTCCCCACCGGGAAGATAAGCCTTTTCTTTTCATGCAGATTCTATACCGTTGTTCCACAAATCATGATTCTTCCATCTGAAACAGCTGCATATTTCTTTCCAGAACCTCTGCAATATTTTTAAGGTTCTCTGCATTCTGACTGATATCATTGATAACCGAACCAATTTCCATCATGGAAGCCGAAGTCTCCTGTGTGCTTGCCGCATTTTCCTCTGCGATTGCCGACAGACTCTGTACCGTATCTACGATCTTATTTCTTGCATCCTCAATCTTTTGTGTCTGTTATTCTATGGATACCATTCCATGGATGGACAAATTGACACCTTCATGCATTTGTTCAAAAACTTCTGCCGTCTTTTTCACTTTTTCGCTCTGCTCCTGCATGATTTTCTTCACATCTTCCATCGTATGTACTGCAGTTTCGGAATCTTTCAGCAGTTCACGGATAATATCCTCAATCCGCTTGGCAGATTCGTTGGACTGTTCTGCCAGCTTCTGGATCTGTGCTGCCACCACCGCAAAACCTTTTCCTGCCTCTCCTGCCCTGGCAGCCTCAATGGAAGCATTGAGTGACAGCAGATTGGTTTCATCTGCAATGGAAGCAATCAGCGATGTTGCATCCTTGATCTTCAAGGCAGAATCATTCGTTGTATTGGTCTGTTCATAAATCACATTGATGGACTCGGTTGCCCCTCTCATTGATTTCTCCCAGTTCTTCCAGTGCCTTTTTGGCTATCTGTCCGGACTCATTCATCACATCTGCCGTCTCGTTCATGGATTTTACCTGGCTTGTAGAATCCTCAATCATCGTACCCATGGAAATAATGGACTCGGTTGCCCCTGTGTCTCCTGTGCCTGACTGGTTGCACTGGTTGCGATCTCATTTACTGCGGTCTCCACATTATTTACGTTTCCTGCTGTCTTTACCGCGTTATTGTTTAACGTTTCCGACGCATCAAACAACTGTCCACTCTGCTGCCGTATCTTCTGTACAATTTCCGTCAGAGCCTCTTTCATCCGAAGCACGGCATTTGCAATGCTTCCGACTTCCCCACGATGTGCGGCACATTGTTCCAGTACCTGATCGTTTCGCAGATCCAGCTGTGCAATCCGGTTCACGGAATCTGTAATCTTTGATAACGGACGTGTAATCCGTGTTGCAAAAACAAACGCTGCCAAAGCCCCGAGCAACAGCAGCACACCTGAAATCAGGATTCCCCTTTGCTCCAGCATTAATGCCGGTGCAAGAAGATCTGCATCATCCGCCGTGACTACAAGGATAAACTGTTTTTGCTGGTATAACATGCGGCAAATTTTTTCTCCCCCTGAAATACATACTGCACAGTCTCCGGTTTTGGGATACTTCCCCCTGTATCTCTTTGAGCATCTTTTTGACAGCATCGTTTTCTACCGGCTGCCCGATTTTCTCAGCGGTAGGATGATACAGCATCGTTCCGTCAAATCCGACCAGATAGGCATAAGCTGTCTTGGCTCCTGCGATATCTAGCTGCTGTAAAATGTCCTGTGCAGCTTCCGGATTATCTAAAAAGATCAATATTTACCTGCATGGCACTTTCCATCTCCCTTCCATACGAAATGGAAAGATCCAGCAGATAGTCGGAATAGATACTGCGGATATTGCTTTTTACCCCAGGCATAATCATGAGTGTATACAATATTACAATCACTGCCGCCACAAGAATCACTACCGCAATAAACTGCGTTTTCATAGAATGCCAGAAAGAAATTTTCTGCTGCCTGTGTTCCGTATTCATAATGATTTCCCCCTCTGTTATCATTTTTTTACATTATACCACAACTCAGCATTTTTTCACAATATTTAACAATTTTTTCGTTCATTTTCGTTTGTTTTCGTGCATATTCATTACTTACGTCTGTTTATCTGACAAGTTTGAATGCCGGGTCTGTTTCGGATTTGCCAGAATCGGATATGGCAGTCCGCCAGATGCTCATTGTTTATCTCCAGCGCATATTCCACCTCAACCGTAACCTCTTCCTCTTTCTCCTGCACATCCACACGGTGGCATCAATTCCCACCAGCAGGCTGCCGTATGGGGTATTATAATATGTAATATTTTTTTATTTTTTTCAAAAATCATATGAACGTTGACAGCACCCTTTTTCGTCAGTTCCATATAATTATCACGCACTTTAATCATGTTCCTGGTCGATTCTTTCTGACCTTCCATGACCTCCTCGTACATAAAAAAATGCTTGCCATTCCGAAAATAATAATCTCCCGGGGAGATCACTTCTATCGTGTCATTCTGTTCGTTTTCCCCGATCTGCAATCCCTTGATGGACAATAATACGTCTTTTGTCATAGCCAGTTCCTTCTTTTCCTTGATATCTTAACGCACATTGGCGTGCTTCATTATCATAACCAGTTTAACGGAAATAATCAAGGAATTTCCACCGGATCTGCATTTTTCCAGAATCAAACACATCTGCATATTCTTCCTGTGTCAAAACTTCACGCAGCTCCTCACCGGAAGATTCATCCATAACCTCATATACCGATCCCTGAAAACACATATTCGGATACAGCACACACCACCAGTTATGTCCTTCTCCTTTTCCCAGCGTTATCTGCAATGCACGGTATTTTCCTGCCGGAAACGTATAATCCCCATACGTTTTCACATTGAAAGCCACATTGGCAACCTTGCCCTGACACCACAGGTATATCCGTTTTTTGTGCAGTGTTTTTTCCGCTGTTTCTATAATTTCGTCCATATATTCTGCACAATTTTTTCGGTTTGCGCCCGGTCTGTTACCTTTTTAGTTTTTGCCCAAGCATATGCCCCACCGCATCCCGGGACCTTTAGTTTCACATTCTGGTCGTCCTTGGCATCACTGTTTGCCAGTACATGAAACCGCAGTATTTTTTCTGCAATTGCCGGCTGCCGTGGGTCCCCCTTTCCTTTTCTGTTGCGTGCGCAGTTCCGCAGCAAGAACTGTTAACATACAAAAACTGATAAACCTGATTTTTTTTCTTTTTCATTTTCCCACACTCTCTTTCCTCTGATAGTAAGAGCATTTCCATTATTTTTCCTGTTTATACAAAAACCTGTCATCCGGTACGCGGTACATGGTTTTCCAGAAGATGATATGGTCTTCTGTTTCCAGATATGGCAGCATAATCTGCAGGATATGGTTTTCCTTCTCGTCCAGCAGCCTGCCAAGCTTAAACAGTTTTCCTGATCCCGCTGATTCCTGATTCTGCAGATACTGTTCCAGATAACTTCCCAGATCCTGTGGCAGATCTTCTTCTGTCTCAAACAATGCCAATGGATCTTCCGCCACACATACATAGATGTTTCTTGGGAAAAGTCCGGTTTGTTTCAGATAAGAAAGAACATCCGCATACCGTCCGGTATCCTCCATCAGATTTTCCCCGAAGACAAGCACTTTCATATGATTGCAGTCTGCCAGTTTTTCCAGCCGGCTATCATAGGTCTGCACACAGCTTTCCATCGTCTTTCCCGTGACAGGCGCGATATTCACACGCGCCTCTTCCAGATCCGTATTATCCTTCTGGCTCAGCTTGGGAAATCCATAACCAAAAAGAAATCTGTCCATCCTTTTCGTCCACAACCGCCATCATTGGAAAACAGCGGTCTTCGAGTTCTGTGGCACTGCATCCGCAAAGCAGCTGCTGCACAGACAATACCAGTGCAACATATTTTTTATTTTACCCTTCATGCCGTTTTTCCCCTTTCCCCACAAAAGTACAAACAATGGCAGGAACAAAAACAACGGATTCCGATATACAGCAGATAATCCCGGAACCATTCCCCATGGCTGCTTTGGTGGAGCATTTCTGCCACCCCGAAAACGGCAGCCATCACCCCAGAGATACCATTTTTTATGCGTATCTTTTTCCGCAGTTTCTGTACCAGTTCCTGTGCATAAAACAAAAACACAGTCACAAGTGCAAACAGCGTAAAAAACCAGATGGCGATCATAAAGGCATCCAGCCGCTTCAAAAAACTTCCCCTCAGATGGATACTGCTCATCAGCGTAATTGCCGGATATTTCATGGTCGTTAGGGAACGGCTTCCAAAACTGCCCAGCAGGATCACATACAAAACTGCAAGAACACCTATGGCAAACCACATTGCCGCATGCACGGCATGCACCAGCTTCCCCATTTTGCTTTCTGCACATAGGAGGGAAAAATGCAAGCAGAAACAATGGCATCAGACAAAAAAGACTGCCAGACTTCCTTTCATCACCGACCCGGTATCTGCCTGAAAAAAGCCATACAGATATTCCATCTCCAGATCCCCCGCCGCAATCAAAAGCATTCCTGCAAGAAGTACAAACAAAACGACAAACAAAATCTCATACACCCGTGCACGGCTTTCAATCCCGCCACACACGGCATACCCTGCCGTCAGCAATACCAGAATCAGAATCAGGGGAAACGACTCCCCTGCAATCAGCCCCTTTTGTATCACGTCCGAAAAAGATATATGCCCCGTATCCTGCCATACCGGTAAAATAGACCAGCAGTAACACCAGAAAATTTTTTCATCCATGCCGGCAGAATCCGTTCCATATAAGTGACCAGATCCGTTTCCATCTTTTTTTAAAACATATGCAAGATACCACAGATACAGGCTTCCCATAATGCCGCCCAGCACAATGGATGCCAGACCGTCATTTCCCGCAAATGCCGCCAGCTGTGAGGGCAGAATCAGCGTACTTTCCCTACAAAATCGAACACAAACAGCCGGAACACCTGCCGCGTTGATATCCGGTTATTATTTGAAAACATATCGTTCCTCCGTTACTGTTTACTCAGCCTATTTTTTCCGCAGACGTATCCGCTCCCCACGTTTTGCATAAATGGGTCTTCGCACCATTTTTTCAGTGGTGCACGCCAGATACTGTCGCGTTCATCATGATAATCATTGACATCTGCCCCCACAAACGGCATGAGATACGGAATCCCAAAGCTTTCCAGCCGCGACAGATGGATGAACACCGTAAGCAGTGCAATCAAAAATCCGAAAAATCCAAGCCATGCGGACAGGACAATCACATAAAATTTCAATATCCGGAATGAAAAAGCAAATTCTTCATTCGGAATGGAAAAGGAACAAAGCGCGGTAAACGCAACCACGATCACCACAATCGGACTGACAAGGTTGGCATCCACAGCTGCCTGCCCGATGATCAGACCTCCGACAATTCCGATCGTATTTTCCCATTGCCCCCGGCAGCCCCCCGCCTCCCGCAGCAGTTCAAAAGAAATCTCCATGAGAATGACCTCCAGTGCCGCCGGAAAAGGCACACCGATCCGTGCCTCCCAGAAGGATAACAAAAGCGGTGTCGGCAGAATCTGTGTGTGGAAATTGGTGACCGCCAGATAGAGTCCCGGCAATGTCATGGCAAAAAAAAGCTGCCATGTAACGCAAGATCCGTGCAAACGTTGCCACACCAAACCGATTATAATAGTCATCACTCGTCTTCAGAAAAGAATTCAGGTCTGTCGGCAGAATGAGAGCGACCGGAGAGTTGTCGCATAACAATACGATCCTTCCCTCCAGCACCGCAAGTGCTGCCCGGTCCCGGTCGCTGTGTCGTCTGAAACTGTGGAAACGGGGAATACCATTTCTTTTCCGCCAGCTGCTCTAAGATTCCGCTGTCCATGACCCCGTCAATCTCATATTCTGTAATTTTTTCCCGGATTTTTTTCCAGCACGGATGTATATTTCAGATCTGCCATATACACCAGGTCAATTGCCGTATGCGAACGCACCCCTCCTGTACTTCTTCTACTTTAACCCGTGTCGATCGCACACGCTTACGGATAAGTGCCGTATTCGTTTTGATGGAATCGGTAAACCCCTCCTTCGAACCACGGATCACCTTTTCCGAATCCGGTTCCTTGCACCCCCATGCCGGGATATCCTTTGTCGGCAATCTTTAATGCATGTCCGTATCCATCCACAAAAAAGGATGGCATCCCCGTGAGCATCCCCTGTGCTGCATCCTCTATGGTATCGTACGGTGTCACATCTGAAATCCCCATCGCATTCACATTGAGTACCTGATTTAAGTCTCTGTCCGGCAGCTCCGATAATGCCGCCAGCAGTCTCCCCAAAGCCGTCGTTTCCAGCAGCATATTGCTGACTGCCACCTCAATATATGCCAGAAAACATCGTCTTCTTTTTCCTTTTCCCAGACGCATTTCCTTCATTTTAATATCTGCACTGTCTGCAAACAGCTGTTGAAACTGTTTTATATTCTGCTCAATATCGGTCGAAATTTTGTATGCTCCATTTTTACATTCCTATCTCTTTTCATCCCATAAGGTGCCTGTATGCAAAAAAAAAAAGACAGACACCAAAAGGTATCTGTCCTTACTATTTCCATCTGTTACATAAACTATTCATTTTCTGCTTCATCCTGACACTGGATTACACTTTTTACTGCCACTGCCTGGTTTTTTACATGCTTGTGCATGGCAAGCGTTGCCGCTTCTTTATCCCTGTTTTTCAAGCCCTCCGCAATCGCATTATGTTCTGCGATCAATACCGGATAATTGTCCGGATTTTTGATATATTCCACACGGTATCGGTAGATCTGCTCCCGCAGATTGTTCAATAACGTCACGAGTTTCTGGATTTCCCGTTGATTCAAAAATAACATCGTGGAATTTTACATCCATCTCGGCAATCATTTTTCACATCTCCGGTCTTTGTACTGTTTTCAAACTGATCTTTGACTTCTAAAAGTTTTTGCAGCTCTTTCTCCGAAATCTTATCACATGCAATCTTTACGGCAAGTTCATCCAGTGCCTCCCGGATTTCCAGAACATCTTCCATATCTTTGAGCGTCATCTTTGCAACCTCTGCCCCTTTGCGTGGCATGGTTACAGCAAGTCCCTCCTGCTCGAGCATACGGATGGCTTCACGGATCGGTGTACGGCTCACCCCAAGCTTTGCTGCCAGCTGTAACTCCATAAGCCGCTCTCCCGGTTTGAGATCTCCTT
>VOFG01001405.1_pt1 | contig 16001 bp, 22 predicted proteins | sample 5384171 | NCBI WGS metagenome assembly VOFG01 (sample SAMN12384726, study PRJNA508395) | human gut metagenome | isolation source: healthy gut F | host: Homo sapiens
GGCCTCTAACGATTCCAACCTCTGCGCGATCATTTTTCTTCTCCGGGCTGTACTTCGGATTGCCAAGATACGTCTTAAGATTGGTCTTTGTAACCTTTACAGCAGCTTCGCTGTCCTTAAAGATTTCCCTGGCAGCCTTGCGGCACAGCTTGCCGATAGTCCTCTCAAGGCTTCTGACTCCGGCCTCTCTGGTGTACAGCCTTATAATATCCTTTAGGGCAGAGTCTGTTATCGTAAGCTGTTCCTTTTTAATTCCGTTTTTGCTCTTTTGCTTCTCAACCAGGTGTTCCTTTGCTATGTGAAATTTCTCATTTTCAGTGTAGCTTGACACCTCAATAAGCTCCATCCTGTCAAGAAGCGGCTTTGGAATGCCTGAAACCTCATTTGCCGTTGCAATAAAAAGCACCTCCGACAAATCCACAGGCATCTCAATGTAATGATCCCTGAATCTGCTGTTCTGCTCACTGTCAAGCACCTCGAGAAGAGCGGCTGATGTGTCACCCTTGTAGTCACTTGACACCTTATCTATCTCATCCAACAGCATGAGAGGATTTGAAACGCCTGCCTGTCTTAAGCCATTTACTATACGGCCCGGCATAGCGCCGATATATGTCTTTCTGTGTCCACGGATTTCTGCCTCATCGCGCACACCACCAAGAGAAATACGCACATATTTCTTCTCCAGTGCCGACGCAATTGAACGGGCTATGCTTGTCTTTCCTGTTCCCGGAGGACCTACAAGACAAATTATAGGACTCTCTCCCTTGCTTGTCAGATTTCTGACTGCCAGAAACTCAAGTATTCTCTCCTTAACATCCTTTAATCCGTAGTGATCATCATCGAGCACCTGTGCTGCATGGTCAAGATCCTTGTTATCCACAGACATCTTGTTCCACGGAAGCTCAAGTACAGTCTCTATATAGCCTCTCTCAACTGTGCTCTCTGATGAGCTGCTGCTCATATTTCTAAAGCGCTTTATCTCTTTTTTCGTCTTTTCCTTTACGTAGTCAGGCGCATCTAACTCAGATAGCTTTTTCTCATATTCATCAGCCTCCGAGTCAGCATTCTCGCCCAGCTCCTCACGTATCACACCAAGCTGTTCACGAAGCACATACTCCTTCTGATGCTTGTCCACACGAACCTTTACTTTTTTCTGAAGCTCATTCTTTATGGAAATAACCTCCACCTGGGAGAGAAGTAATGATACTATAACCTGATATCTGTCATTGATATCCTCTGCCTCAAGCACCTGCTGCTTAAGCTCATATGACACCGGCAGATTGTTGGTTACATAATCTATGAGCTTTTCAAGATCCTCATACTGATCTATCTGTCTGATAAGCTCCTTGCTGATTTTGCCGACGACTGCCGCATATCTGTGAAAAGCCTCTCTGACTCCGAGAAGCATGGCTTCCCTGAGATCCTCCGGCAGGCTGTCTGCATTACTATCACAATAACAGATTTCTGCCTCAAGATACTTCTCATTACCGGTAAAGCCAAGCAATGCTGCCCGGCTTATTCCATCTACAAGTATTCTCACAACATCATTCTGTAATCTGACAACCTGCTTTATATCAGCAACAATACCCATCTGATAGAGGTCTTCCTGAGTCGGATCCTCACTGTCCACATTCCTTTGTGTGACAAGATAAATCTTTTGATCCTGCTCCATAGCCTCCTCGACAGCACGAAGGGAGCGCTCTCTGCTGATGTCGAAATGGGCAATCATCCCCGGCAGAATAGTAAGCCCTCTCAGCGCTACTGCAGGCATATTCATAATCTGTTCTTCCACTTATATCTCCTGTATTATTGCACAGCCATGCATATCAAACCGCTGTGCAATTTATATTATCCGATGCTGTATCTTTTGTAAAATACCGCCATGTACTTATGATGCCTCTTTTTCCTCGATATATGCCTCAGGCACGCAATCACCATCAAGCTTTAAGTTTTCCTCAACGATATCCTTGTCTATTACACATCTGCTGATGCTCTTGTCTGATGGTATACGATACATAAGGTCAAGCATAACAGCCTCCATGATGGCACGAAGTCCTCTGGCTCCTGTCTTTCTCTCAAGTGCCGTGTCAGCGATGGCATTTACTGCATCGTCTGTGAACTCAAGACCTACTCCGTCAAGCTCAAAGAGCTTGGTGTACTGCTTGATAAGCGAGTTCTTAGGCTCCTTAAGTATACGGATAAGTGCATCCCTGTCGAGTGCCTCGAGAGAAACGGTAATAGGTACACGTCCGATAAACTCAGGAATCAATCCAAACTTTACAAAATCCTGTGGAAGTGCATGCTTAAACGCCTCTCCTACATTGAGCTCTGTCTTTGACTTTACATCTGAATTGAAGCCTATAGATGATGTATCCATACGACTGTCGATAATTTTTTCCAGACCATCAAATGCTCCACCGCAGATAAAAAGTATATTAGTAGTATCAATAGGAATAAGCTCCTGCTGCGGATGCTTTCTGCCGCCCTGTGGCGGTACAGATGCCTCTGTGCCCTCAAGAATCTTTAAAAGCGCCTGCTGTACACCCTCTCCCGATACATCGCTGGTGATAGATACATTTTCTGACTTCTTCGTGATTTTATCTATCTCATCTATATAAATGATACCATGCTCTGCACGCTCGATATCATAATCTGCCGCCTGAATAAGCTTTAATAGGATATTCTCCACGTCCTCACCTACGTATCCTGCCTCTGTAAGTGTTGTAGCATCAGCGATAGCAAATGGAACATTTATCACTCTGGCAAGTGTCTGCGCAAGAAGTGTCTTTCCTGAGCCTGTAGGTCCAAGCATGAGAATATTACTCTTCTGAAGCTCTACATCTGATGTATCACCTGCCAGAACTCTCTTATAGTGATTGTAAACAGCAACCGAAAGCACCTTCTTTGCCTGGTCCTGTCCTATTACATAATCGTCCAAAAACGCCTTAAGCTCCTCCGGAGTAACAAGATTTATATCATCCTTAGCGCTGCTTTTGTCCTCATGGCCCTCTACGCCTTCTTCCTCAAGAATCTCGGCACATATATCTATACACTCATCGCAGATAAAAAGCTCCATTAGGTCCGGAAATCAAACGATTTACCTGGTCCTGTGTCTTACCGCAAAATGAACAGCGAATCTTTCCGTCGTTTTTTTCCTGCCATTATTAACTCCTTTTATTGCATGAGGGCATCCCATATGGGGTACCCTCTTAAATTCATCTAACTTCTGATTATCTGTTTGTTATTACACTGTCTATGAGACCATACTCTGCGGCTTCCTGTGCTGACATATAGTTGTCTCGCTCTGTATCAGCTGCAATTGTCTCGTATGGCTTGCCTGTATTGGCTGCTAAAATTTCGTTTAATCTCTTCTTTGTCTTTAAAATATTCTCTGCCGCAATCTGAATCTCTGTTGCCTGTCCTTTTGCACCACCCGAAGGCTGATGAATCATAATTTCTGCATTGGGCAGTGCAAAACGCTTGCCCTTGGCACCGCCTGCTAAAAGGAAAGCTCCCATGCTTGCTGCAAGACCGATACAGATTGTTGAAACATCACACTTGATGTACTGCATAGTATCGTAAATAGCAAGTCCTGCTGTAACCATTCCACCCGGTGAATTGATGTAAAGGTGGATATCCTTATTCGGATCCTCAGACTCAAGGAATAAAAGCTGGGCAACAACAAGGCTGGCTGTTGTCTCATTTACTTCCTCTCCAAGGAAAATTATACGATCTTTTAATAATCTGGAGTAAATGTCGTAGTTGCGCTCTCCTCTGCTGGTTTGTTCAATGACATATGGTACTAAACTCATATAAAATGCCTCCTTTATAAAAGCTCAAAAGACCGGCTCAGAAAATAGGCTTCTGAGCCAGTCCATCAAATCTTGATTCAAAAATCTTATTCTTCTGTAGACTCTTCTGCATCAGCCTTTTTCTTTGCCTTTGCACGCTCTTTAACGTTGTCCATGATAAGATCTACGGCCTTTGTGATAGCAAGGTCTTTCTTCATAGACTCCTTCTCAGCATCTCCCATGTACTCTTTAAGCTTATCAGCCTCCATGCCGTATGCCTTAGCCATCTTCTCTACCTCAGCATCAATATCTGCATCAGTAACCTCGATATTTTCCTCCTTGGCAATCTGCTCAAGTACAAGGCTGCTCTGGATACGTGTTGTAGCCTCAGGACGAACCTGATCCTTAAGCTGGTCAACTGTCATGCCTGAGAACTGTAAGTACTGATCCATGGAAAGACCGCTCTGTGCGATTCTCTGAGCAAATTCCTCGATCATTGTCTCACACTGTGTATCGATCATTGCCTCCGGAATCTCCATCTTTGACTTATCAATAATCTTCTGGATAGCCTCATCCTCTTTAGTCTTCTTAGCTTCTGTCTCTTTCTTCTCTGTGAGGTTCTTTTTGATTTCCTCTTTGTACTCAGCTAATGTATCAAACTCAGATACATCCTTTGCGAACTCATCATCAAGCTCCGGAAGTTCCTTTGCTTTGATCTCGTTGATCTTAACCTTGAATGTAGCCGGCTTTCCTGCAAGGTCTGCTGCCTGATACTTCTCAGGGAATGTTACATTGACCTCAACCTCATCGCCTGTGTTCTTTCCTACTAACTGATCCTCGAATGTATCGATGAATGTGTGTGAACCAATCTCTAATGGATGATTCTCACCCTTTCCACCCTCGAAAGCTACTCCGTCAACAAATCCCTCAAAGTCGATAACTGCTGTATCTCCCTCTGCTACAGGACGATCTGTAACTGTAACTGTTCTTGCATTTTTGTTTCTCTTCTCAAGCTCAGCGTCAACCTCTTCATCAGAAACTGATGTGTCGATCTTTGTAACTGTAACGCCCATGTACTTACCAAGAGTAACCTCAGGTCTTACAGCAACCTCTGCTGTGTAGATGAAAGGCTGTCCCTTCTCAATCTGAGTAACCTCAACTGTTGGGCGTGAAACAATGTCAACACCGCTCTCGTCAACCGCACCTGCGTATGTCTGCTGCATAAGAATGTTTGCTGCATCCTCGTAGAACACACCTGCTCCATACATTTTCTCAATCATAGCTCTTGGCACTTTTCCTTTACGGAATCCAGGTACACTAATCTGTTTCTTCTGCTTCTGATATGCAGAATCCAATGCTTTCTCTAATTCCTCAGCTGCTACCTCAATAGTATTATAACACAACAAATCCACTATTTCCAGTGTTTTTTACATTAAATTTGCCATTTTTGTGTATAATTCCATAAATTGTCAGCAATACCAAAACATATTTTTGTCATTTTACGGCATAATATTTCCATACACATACAGCTTGTGTATAACGTTTTAAAAGGAGGTATTGCATTATGGCAGCATCAAGTAGTAAAAGGCTTCTGTACCGGAGGCAAAAGAGGCTATGAGCCGTTTCAAGGAAGAGGTTGCTTCAGAGCTTGGAGTCCCTTTAAAGGAGGGCTACAACGGTGACCTTACTTCTAAGCAGGCCGGTTCAATCGGTGGCGAGATGGTCAAACAGATGATCATGAAGCAGGAGCAGCAGATGAAATAAGCTCTGCAATAGCAGGCTTCAAATGTACCTTCAAATGCAAGCATAAAAAGAGGCCGCGCACCATGGGGTTGGTGTGTGACCTCTTTTGTTATAATACTAATAATATGATTATTTGCTGAACGTTGTATTAGTATACCAATCCCTGTCGAATATGCTCTACTGTGGCATCGTCTGTGAAGTATCTGACAAGCTCGAGTGCAAACGCAATAGCTGTTCCCATTCCACGACTTGTAATCACATTGCCATCCACAACTACAGGCTGCTCAGCTTTTCCTCAAAGCGGATGACACTGTGCACCGAGCAGCTTTGGCAACAAGTTTTCCCTCGGATGACAGGTAGCTTTTTGCCCTCAAGTATATGATTCTCACCGAGCACGCTAGGCGCTGCACATATCGCTGCAACAAGTTTTCCCTCAGCGGCAAATCTCTTAATTGTCTTTACTACGGTCTCATCCGCGCCAAGGTTTAATGTACCCGGCATGCCTCCCGGCAGTACGATTGCATCGTAGCTGTCAAAATCAGCCTGTGCTTTTGTAGTATCTGTCTTAAATGTCACCTGATGAGAGCTTGTCACCTCTGCTTTTTCCGTGATTGATATGGTTTCAATCTCCAGCTTTGCTCTTCTGACTATATCAACTACTGTAAGTCCTTCAATCTCTTCACAGCCGTCTGCCATAAAAATTCCTACTTTAATCATATTTTCTCCTTTTTTTCTCCTTTATTTTTCTTTGATAATACTAAAAAGCTGCGGTTCGTCCTTGAATTTTTAAATACCGGTCATTATAATCATACATAAATGATATGAGGGTAAAACAAAAATATAAACCGTAACTATAAATCTACCAGTAACCTGAAAGGATATACCATGGAAATCGAAAGAAAATACTTATAAAAACAGCTTCCTTCCAATTTAGACAGCTACGCGAGCAAAAAAAATCGCCCAGGGCTATCTGTGCACCTCGCCTGTTGTCAGAGTCAGACGCTCAAATGACAGCTATTATATGACCTACAAGGGAGCCGGTCTTATGGTGCGCGAGGAGTACAATCTTCCTCTCACAAAAGAAGCCTACGACCATCTTGTCCAAAAGATTGACGGTCGTCTCATCGAAAAGACACGCTATCTCATACCTCTTGACGGTGGTCTGACCGCAGAGCTTGATGTATTTGAGGGTGATCTGGCTCCTCTTACACTCGTGGAGGTTGAATTCGACTCTGTCGACGCAGCAAACGAATTCACAGCGCCTGACTGGTTTGGCGAGGATGTCACTGAATCTGGCAAATATCACAACAGCTATCTGAGCCGATTGGAAAATTCATAGTACTGCCTGGTCTTTATCGTATTCTTTAAATCATCATACCGCTTTTGCAATGGGCCCTCAGGAACTACAACATCCATAACCACCGCTATGTCATCTATAAGGCGGTCGGTTATGATATCCCTCATTGAAATAAGTATATTGTACTTCTCTTCAAAGGTATCCGCATCAAGAAACTCCAGTAAACGCGGATCCGGTGCCTGGCCCTCATCTGCATCCGGTGCCGGCTCATAACATTCCTGTGTCTGAACACTCACAGCTTCAGGTGCATTAGCTGCAATCGCATTAGTGTTGGAAGAGATACTCTTGTTGGAAGAGATACTCTTTCCCGACATATCCTCCGGCTTATCCTTAAGTGTGATCTTCTCAAATCTGTATTTCTGCTTCACATCAGGATATTTCTCATGGTCCACCTCGCTTACAAACATGTCGAGTGGTCTGGCGTATATCCCAAAATCATCATATAAAGCCTGATAAATCACAAGCTTTTCCCCTGTCTCTGAATGTGTTGCCACTGTAACTATCTGATACAGCTTATTCTTAAAGTGCCTGTAAAGCTCTCCGGGCTTTGGTGTTCTGTCCATCATTTCTGCCTCTTTCCTATTATTTAAAAGTTGTTAATCATGTCTAAGCCTTCCCCAAGGAAATCTCTCTCAAACTCCAGATTGCCGCTGTATCCCATGGCAATCAGATCCTCAACACTGCCAAACATGCTCTGTGTCTCAGCCTCTATCATCTTTGCACCGTCTGCCGCTTTGGTATGCAGTGTCTGGCAGTTTCTTGAGTGCTCCTGAGCCATTCTCTGCTGTGCCTCGCTATGTCCGTGCATAGTCTCAAGCTTTTTTGTGTCGTATCATCCGCAAAGCGTGCGTTATTTTTCACGGCCTCTGCACTATATCCGGATTGCTATGCTGCGGTCTCTGCTGTGGCTGTACTCTCTGCTGCATCTGTGGTCTCTGAGGCTGATGTGCTCTCTGCTGCATCTGTGGCTGTTGTTTCTGCTGATATGTCTGGTTCAATGCATTCATACCCGACTGAACTGTATTCTGCATGCTGTTCCATATATGCTGTATCTGCTTCTGCTGCGGTCTCGGTTTGTTTGGCTGCGTGTTTTTGCTGCCTGCGCTCTTTGATTTTTTATTAATATAAAAAACAGCTCCTAAGATAATTGCCCAAATTATAATATACATATTCTGCTCCTTTATCAATCTGCATTTTCTATGTCAATCCCTGAATATCCTGCACATATCGCGCAGTATGTACTCTGCTGTCTGTTCCGGCTCCCATTGCTTTGCAACACCCACAAGCAGCGGATTAAGCTCCGACAGTATCCTTGCCGTGCGCCGGTCTGTCGTGCCCTCATACTTATCGTTTATGGCCTCAGCCTGCTTCACACATGCCTCAAGCTGCTTTAATATATCCTTCCAGAACTCCCAAATATATCTCATGCACTCTCTTAGTCTTTTGTGTGAAATTTAGCTCTGCAAGCTCTTTGTTGCTGTGCCCCAGATAGAAATATGACAGAGCAAACAAATCAGGCTTTTTCCTTTCAAGCCCCTCATTTGTCAGGTGTATCAGATTCTCTATCTCACTCTGTAAAATGATACCGTTGTCAAAAGGATGACAGATATCTCTCCCCTGCTTTACAACAGAGTCCAGAGTCGTGTGAAAATCCGTGTCCACCTTGCTGATTAAAAATTCATCGTCAAACATGCCGCTTTTCGCTTTGCAAGCCTTTATCAGCTCTCCAAAGTGCTTCCGGTCGGTTCCTGTGAGCTCACAATACCCGATAACAAGCTGCTCAAGCTCCTTTAAATCTGAAAGCAGGCTGCTTAAGCCTGTCTTCACGCCATAATAGCGCTTTGCAACACCAGAGGAATTCTTTTTGGTTTTGACATACAGCTTAAGCCATCTGTTGACCACTGTCATGTCGGCACCTGCCGTATCCATCGCTGTCTTAAATTTCTTTTCCGTATCATTTAGTCCTAAAATCATCACACACCCTCAAACATCATTCTAAAACTATATAATAACAATTCTACACCATTATCATATTTTTTTTAAAGAGCCTTTTTCGCTCTGAAAAGCCCACTTTAAACGTAAAAAAATGGAAGCCATACAATAGCTGTATGACTTCCTATATACTCTGCATGTTATTCGCATCGTCGTGCGAATGGCACGAGTGACTTTGTTATGATAGCAAAATCAGATTAACGACCGAACTGCATATCGTTGTTACCTGAATTTTGTTGTGAACATCTCAAGCATGTTGATTGGATCGTTGTAATCTGCCAGCCATCCCTCACGGGCGAAATCAAACTGTCCGTCCTTACGGCTGTCAATAAATACGTTCCACTCCTGCTGCTCAACCTTTAAGTTGATACCTACCTTTGAAAGATCCGCCTGAATAGCCTCACCAATCTTTACATTTGACTCTCGTTGTTTAGCAAGGTATGTGAACTCAACAGTCTGGTTTACCTGACCTGTGCTCTCATCTAATAATCCGATACTTTCCAGAAGCTCTTTAGCCTCCTCAAAGTTCTTATCGTAATCTGTGCCGTAGTAATCTTTGTTCTTGAACTCGCCACCGTTACCATCTGTAACGCCCTGCTGGGAAAAATGTTGTGGCAATCTGTCTGTCCGCCCTGGGCATTCTCCATCGATAAACTCACGATCAATCAGCAGGTTCATTGCTTTTCTGAATACCTTAGCCTGGTCTACATCTTTCCAAGTTCAAAAGTAGGGAGTTAATGTTAAAACCAACATAATAAGTTCCAAGGTTTGAATGATATGGAAATCAGAGTTTTTCCATTTAGCTGCCTGAAATCTCTGCTGTTTGGAACTGAATCAATAAAATCAAGGTCTACCGTTCTGGTAAGCTGTGTAAGCTGAAACATCATCAGATGTAAGCATGACGTTCATCTCATCCACTGTTACATTGTCAGCATCGTAGTAGTTAGGATTCTTAACATAAACCATGCTTCGTTGTGCTTCCATGATTTTAGTGTGAATGCACCGTTTGTAACGAACTTGTCCTTGCATCGTTTGCCCATTCTGTCATCATTTCCCTTTTTCTACTGACTTCTGGTTTACAGGGAAGAAGAATGGGAATGCCATAAGTCAAGGAAGTACGGGCATGGATTGGTCAGTGTAATTTTTAACGTATAATCATCAGTTGCCTCATCAGCAGCAAGTGAGCTTTGTCATCATTTCCTGCGAATAATATCAAACAGATACGCATAATCAGCTGCTGTTTTTTCATCTGCAGCACGGTTCCAAGACCATACGAAGTCGTTTGCTGTAACCTCTTCACCATTTGACCACTTAAGACCGTCATCATTTTAATGTGTAAATGTGAGGCCATCATCGGAAACCGGCATAGCTCTCTGCACATGCAGGCTCAAGCTTGCCCTCAGCGTTGTAACGCATAAGACCCTCAAAGCTGTTTACTGCAAGACATCCACCGTCAACAGTACTGTTTAATGCAGGATCGATATGATCTGCTGATGCCATGTAGATGTTTAACTTTCCGGATTCTTTGTGTTCTTTGCATTGTAGAAGTATTTCATGCCCTCTACTGTTGAGTATACGTCTGTGACATAATCCTTGAGCATATACTGGTCATTGTAGTAGTAAAGTGAATAACACACCATGTATCCAAGCATATTCTGCCTGGTGCTCTGCACGCTTTGCAAGATCTGCTTCTGTACGGATAGATTCTACTAACTCATCATAGCCTGTCCAGTTACGCCGTCCGTCGTTTGCAGATGTGTCGTTTAGATATTTTGATGAACCTTGCTGCAAGTCACGCTAAGAGCCATTGCAGCAACCTGACTAATTTCTTCTTCATAATTGTTCCTCCTTATATAATGAAAATAAATTTTATGTTAGAACCGGCACAAGCGGCTTGCTATATGCCGGAAAAAACCTTATTTAGCGGTTCCAGCATGCAACCATATGACCATTCCCCTGTCGGTCAGCTGCGGCGGATCTCCTGACCGCATTTTTCCGTTGCATACTTACATCTTGTACGGAATGGACATCCGGTTGGCATTTTCAGTGGACTCGGAACATCCCCCTCCAGCACGATTCTATGACTTTTTCTTGCTGTCTCCGGATCCGGAATCGGAACTGCTGAAAGTAACGACTGTGTGTACGGATGAATTGGATTGTCCATCAGCTCATCAGCATCCTGCAAGCTCCATCATATTTCTAAGATACATAACAGCTATTCTGTCAGAGATATGCTGCACTACAAGCAAATCATGCGCTATAAACAGGTATGATAACCCTCTCTCCCTCTGCAGATCCTCAAACATGTTGACTACCTGGGCCTGAATTGAAACATCAAGTGCCGATACCGGCTCATCACATACGATAAACTTCGGATCTACTGCAAGCGCTCTTGCTATTCCGATACGCTGTCTCTGTCCACCCGAAAACTCATGCGCATAGCGTGTGGCATGGTCTGCGTTTAGTCCAACTGTCTCCATGAGATCCATAATCATCTCATGGCGCTCTTTCTTGCTATTGTAAAGCTTGTGCACATCGAGAGGCTCTCCGATGATATCCTCAACCGTCATACGAGGGTTGAGTGATGAATACGGATCCTGGAATACCATCTGCATCTGCTTACGGTAAGGATGCATATTCACATCTATCTTCTTCTCACTGTCAAACAATACATTGCCGTCGAACTCAATGCGTCCTGCTGTAGGCTGGTACAGACGTAAAAAGAGTACGTCCTACGGTTGTCTTTCCACAGCCTGACTCGCCAACAAGTCCAAGCGTCTCACCCGGCTTTATGGCAAATGACACATCATCGACTGCCTTTAATTCCATCTTTTTAAATCCGTCATGAACAGGGAAATACTGCTTCAAATGGTCTACCTTGAGCAGGTACTCGTTGTTATTTGTCTCATTACTCATTTGATTTTCCCTCCTCCATCATATTCTTAATATTCATCCAGCATGCTGCAAGATGATTCTCTCCAACCCAGATTTCCTCCGGCTTTTCGGTGAGACATATCTTCATAGCGGCATCACAGCGAGGGCAGAATGCACAGCCCTTTGGCATGTTGAGCATATTGATTGGTGTGCCTCCGATAGGAACAAGCCTGGTTTTTGAATTTGTCTTTGTAGGGATTGAACGAAGCAGTCCCTTTGTGTACTCATGCGCCGGGCTGTAGAATATGGCATCTGCTGTTCCTCTCTCACACACACGGCCGCCGTACATAACTATGATCTCATCACACATTGAAGCAATGACACCCAGATCATGTGTAACCATGATGATTGCCATGCCGAGCTTTTTCCTGCAGTGACTGCATAAGCTCAAGAATCTGTGCCTGGATAGTCACATCAAGAGCTGTTGTCGGCTCATCTGCAATAAGGATATCCGGCTCACAGGCCAATGCCATAGCTATCATGACACGCTGTCTCATACCACCCGAAAGCTCATGAGGGTACTGATTTACACGCTTCTCAGGCTCATTTACTCCTACAAGTGTGAGCATCTCTATAGCGCGCTCCTTTGCTTCCTTCTTTGTACGGTCTGTGTGAAGAAGCACTGCCTCTTCAAGCTGGTAGCCTACCGTAAATACCGGATTAAGCGATGTCATAGGATCCTGGAAAATGATTGAACAGCATTTTCCTCTGAAATCTGCCATTTTCTTTTTGTTCAATTTGGTGATATCCTCACCCTTATATTTTACTGAGCCGCCTGTGATGGCACCATTCTCAGCAAGAATCTGCATGATTGAATATGCTGTAACTGACTTTCCTGAGCCTGACTCTCCTACGATTCCAAGAGTCTTTCCCGGCTCAAGCTTAAAGCTGACACCGTTTACAGCTGATACGTCTCCGTTATCGGTCTTGAAGGTAGTGTGCAGATCAGATACTTCAAGAACAAACTTATTATCTTCCATCTTACTCACTCCTTACTATTTCGATAATTTAGGGTCAAATGCATCTCTTAAGCCGTCACCGATAAGATTCAATGTAAGAACAATGATACAAATCGTAAGCGCCGGGAAAATAAGACGCAATGGGTAGCTCTGGAGTCCGCCACGCGCTGTATTTGCCAACGAACCAAGTGAAGGCATAGGAGCCGAAACACCAAGTCCGATAAATGACAGATAACTCTCAGTAAAGATGGCTGATGGTATCTGAAGCGCTGTAGTAATGATGATTACTGACAGACAGTTCGGTAAAATGTGTTTTCTGATAGTGCGGGCTGATGATGTTCCGATACACTTTGCTGCGAGAATGTACTCATTCTGCTTGATGGTAAGAATCTGACCTCTTATAAGTCTTGCCATTCCTACCCAGTAAAGCAATCCAAACACTATGAAAAGTGCAATCATGTTGACACCGAGCTTTGAAAGCACTGTACCCTTTATTACAGGTGTCAGCACCTCATTTAATACAACTGCGAGTAAAATGATGAGCAGCATATCCGGCAATGAATAAATGATATCTACTATTCTCATCATAACCATATCTACCTTGCCACCGCAGAAGCCCGATACGGAACCGTAAATGATACCGATTATAAGCACAAGCAGTGATGCAAACACACCGACTCCCAGCGATACACGAGCTCCGTAAACAACACGGATAAAATAGTCTCTTCCGAGCTCATCTGTGCCAAAAATGTGTGGGAACAGCTTCTCACCTGCATCAATCTGTGCCTGCTCAGCATCGCTGTACTGGAAAGGTCCTAAGTTCTGTGCACCCTTAACGATATCTGCATAGCCGTAAGGCACAATCTTTGGTGCCAGAAGAATAACCAAAATAAGTAAAACCAAAACTATAATAGAACCCATAGCCAGTGGATTTTTGCGGAGTCTCTTAAGACCATCCTTCAAGAAGGTAGTTGACTCACCCATAACCTCCTGCTGGCGTTTCTCTTCATCTGATGCCTTGGCAAAATCCTTCATATCGAACTTGCTAAGGTCAATCTGTGTGGAGAAAGGTGCTCTCTTCATATTATCTTTCATCTTTATCTCTCCTTAATCAAGCTTAATACGTGGATCAATCACTTTGTATACAATATCTGTAATGAGGTTCGCGCCTACCATGATGACAGCAAGGAAAAGCGTTGTGGCCATAATCATTGTGTAATCACGGTTTGTGATACAGCTTACGAACTTGGAACCGAGTCCTCCGATATTGAAAATACTCTCAATAACCATTGAACCTGTGAGGATACCACCAATCATAGGTCCCACATATGTGATGACCGGAATGAGCGCATTACGAAGCGCATGTACAAATATAATCTTGTACTGATGTACACCCTTGGCCTTTGCCGTACGGATGTAATCCTGTCCGAGTGCATCAAGCATTGAAGTCTTTGTAAGTCTTGTAATATATGCCATCGGTGAAAGTGACAGTGACAGCACCGGAAGTAATACCATGTTGCTTCCTGAGTTGAATGCCTGCACCACACCAAGCTTTATACAGAAGAAATAAAGTAATAACGTAGCGATGACAAATGACGGCATCGACGTAATCAGTGTGACGAAGAATACTATAACTCGATCCGGCCACCTGTTTCGCATCAGCGCTGCTATCGAACCGAGCACCACTCCGAATACTATCGCAGTGAGCGCCGCTAAAAGTCCAAGCTTCGCTGAAATCGGGAAGCTCTCCCCGATGATATCTGAGATCGGACGGTCTGTCTTAAGACTAACACCGAAATCTCCGTGCAGCACGCCTGCCATGTAGTTCTTGTACTGGACTATAAGTGGCTGATCCAGTCCGTAGCGTGCCTCAAGCTCTTTCATTACCGCCGGACTCTTTGCCTTCTCCGAATTGAATGGACCACCCGGAATTGCATTCATGGCAAAGAATGTAATAAGACTGATAATGAAGATTGTAAAAATCGCTAGAATAACTCTCTTTACAATGTACTTACCCATATTTTCTCTCCCTCTTGGATTTGTATCGATAATGCATTATTTTTATTTTTTAAAGCATTATCACTGCACCACGTCAAAGTATTTTGTCTAATACGCAAAAAGTGCGAATGACGTCATTGTCATTACACACTCCCTAATCTTGCTGTCTGATACAACTGTCGTTCTGACGCGAACAATTCTTTATTTATTATACACAGAAATCATACTTTGTCAATTGGATATATTTTCCTATATAATTTTCATTTCTGCATAAAAATTAGTCATATTTTTATAATACTCATTAATAAGGGCAGTTTATGCAGTCTATAAGCGTTATTTATACATTTTTATTCATTTTTATTTTTGCATTAAAATATTAATTTTCAGCGCATGATTGCTTTGAATTGTTAAGTACCGGCGTTATTCTGGCATTAAACGGATATTTGGTGTATAATTACATATCATTATATATCAAGGAGCCACCTATGCTTACATACGACGATGCACTCAACCTCAACTACTATAAAAAACAACCTTTACCGGCTGGATGAACGGCATGCGCTTTCTCATAAAGCGTGAGGAGCCTGTCATCAAGGAAGCCACCGAGGATACACCCGAGGAAAAGGGTGAGCCAATATTTCATGCCTGGATATGGCCGGGGCCGTATATTTTTGACCTGACCGACGACAGCAAAAGACTGACAATACCTTTCCATTTACAGATGACGGAAAAAAACAGTGTGTAGACTGGATTAATGAGGTCATCAGTGCACACTCAAACGAATATCCGAAAAATAAAACAGATGGAGAAACCCCGCTTTCGTAATGTTTTCGTAATGTGATAAATAATGTTGACACACCTGAAACAAAATGATATACTGTCAAAGTGTTTGCGGGCATGGCGGAACTGGCAGACGCGCTAGATTTAGGTTCTAGTGCAGGTTCATTGTGGTAAAACTCGGCACTGCCGGTGCCGCTTATGCCACCGTTATCTCGCAGGCGGTTTCCGCAGTTTTATGTTTCATCGTCATGTTCCGCAAACATGACATCCTGCGACCACACGCGAAGATTATTACTGTGATTTTCATGAGATCCGCCGGATGCTGTCTGTGGGAATTCCGATGGCTTTAAACTATTCCATCACAGCAATCGGAACCATGATCCTGCAAAGTGCCGTCAACGTGTTTGGTTCCAGCGTGGTAGCTGCTTTTACTGCTGCTTCCAAAGT
>VOFG01001424.1_pt1 | contig 16001 bp, 29 predicted proteins | sample 5384171 | NCBI WGS metagenome assembly VOFG01 (sample SAMN12384726, study PRJNA508395) | human gut metagenome | isolation source: healthy gut F | host: Homo sapiens
GACACGCGGGGGTGATCCTGTACCAACGGAAAACAAATTATATTCTGGTGACGACTTTTTCCCCGCATACGCGGGGTGATCCCGTTGAACATGCGTTTGTCTTTTCGCGGTTCACTTTTCCCCGCATACGCGGGGTGATCCTGTACCAACGGAAAACAAGCACAAATTCCGCGACTTTTCCCCACATACGCGGGGGTGATCCCTTATTCAGACGAGCGGCCAGCAGACGGAAACCGCTTTTCCCCGCATACGCGGGGTGATCCCCGTCAGTAGCATCGCAGGAGGACTTGCAAATACTTTTCCCCGCATACGCGGGGTGATCCCCGGTAAAGGCTGTTGCGGTGTCGGCATCCCGCTTTTCCCCGCATACGCGGGGGTGATCCCAGTTGTTAGTTATGCTCTTGGTGTTAAAAACGCTTTTTCCCCGCATACGCGGGGGTGATCCACTGCCCGCTTTTCTGAGTTAGCCTGGGAAACCTTTTCCCCCGCATACGCGGGGGTGATCCCCAACGATGAACAAATCATGAAATATCTTGGGGCTTTTCCCCGCATACGCGGGGTGATCCCTTCTTTTCTGTACGAACAAATTCATCAACTTTTCCCCGCATACGCGGGGGTGATCCCAAGCTTTTCAATGCTGGGAGTTAAACCGTCTTTTCCCCGCATACGCGGGGTGATCCCGGAATGCCATTGCAACCAATCGATGAACACTTACTTTTTCCCCGCATACGCGGGGGTGATCCCCTTTAGAACACCAGCGACAACGGTACTTGGACCTTTTCCCCGCATACGCGGGGGTGATCCTGAGCCGGGCTTGACCGTCTACACCAACGTACACTTTCCCCCGCATACGCGGGGTGATCCCATCCAGAACCTGGAGCTCATTATCAGACAGGGCTTTTCCCTGCATACGCGGGGGTGATCCCAGAATGGTTCCGGGACGAAAATTTGCAACAGCCCTTTTCCCCGCATACGCGGGGGTGATCCCTACGCCACCGACCTGCCCCGTGCTGATGTGAACTTTTCCCCGCACACGCGGGGTGATCCCGACTTTGCCCTCGGTCTGGTGGACAAGCTCAACTTTTTCCCCCCGCATACGCGGGGGTGATCCCAGAACTGGCTGCGGCAGTGCGACAGCCGCCTGCTTTTCCCCGCACACGCGGGGGTGATCCTGACGAAAGGAGAGAAAGCAGAATGAACCGAAACTTTTTCCCCCGCATACGCGGGGGTGATCCCATTTTGCAGAGCGGGCGGCAGATGCTGCGGGCCTTTTCCCCGCATACGCGGGGGTGATCCTGGTGAGGGGGCAGGAACGGCACCTTTTTTTTCGCTTTTCCGCACACGCGGGGGTGATCCCAACGGCGGCGCGGGCTTCATCATCGGCGATGCCTTTTCCCCGCATACGCGGGGTGATCCTTCCATGGTGCAGTTGACGGAAGATTGCAACGGCTTTTCCCCGCATACGGGGGTGATCCCATCACCTTGCTCTGCATGATGCGCCGGATGGACTTTTCCCCGCATACGCGGGGGTGACCTCAAGGGCAAGCGGCGCATGGTGTTCCTGCCGGGGGAGGCTGCCGACGGACCGGAAAGCCGCGGCGGATGAAAATCAGGTTGTACAAATTCGATGGAAAAAGTTTATGCAAGACTCCATATTGCAATATATGAAATTTTGTATTATCATAAATCTGCAAGCGATCTGTCTCTTGTGAGGAGGGGCGGAACGCCCAAAATACGCTTCTTTCCTGTGGAATTTCCCACGGTCCACCTGATGCGGATTGAAAGATAGGTCGAGAAGGGAAGAGCAACCATGATGAACACAAGTCTGCTCCAGAAGTCTGGTCTGGCAACGCTGCAGGTCGCGCAGATCCTGGCAGGGCTGGAACCGGGAGACCGGATCCCCACGGTGACGGAACTGAGCGAACAATGCGAGATGGCACGGGGAAATATCCAGATCGCGCTGAACAACCTGAAACAGAATCATGTGATCCGTCTGGAATCCCATGGGCAGAACGGCACCATTGCAACAGAGATCGACTATGTGGCAATGGCGCAGTATTGCAGCAATACGGGTCTGACCTGCGTGATGCCTATGCCGTATGGCCTGCGCTATGAAGGTCTGGCCAGCGGACTGTATGAGGAACTGAACCAGAAAGGGGTCACGGGTGCGATCGCATTTATGCGCGGTTCCGGCTACCGGCTGAACTGTGTGGAAGAAGGGCGCTTTCATCTGTGCGTCATGAGCCAGCTTGCATTTGAACACTATGCGCAGGAGGGCAAGGACATCCAGCGGATCGCGGCCTTTGGCCCGCAGAGCTATGTGGAACAGCATCGGGTCTTTGTCCGCCCGGGATTTCAAGGGCGACTGGCAGAACTGCAAGGTGGGCGTGGATGCCTCCTCGGTGGACCAGGAGATGCTGACCCGGTTCTGTTTTGCCGATAAGCCGGTGCAATATGTGCCCATCATCTATAGTCAACTGGTGCCGTTTCTGCACAGCGGCGTCATTGATGCCGGCGTCTGGAGCGCCGATATGCTGCCGGAGGGGCTGAGCTATTATCCGATGCCCCGGCTGGATGAGCAGGAAAAAGATACCGTGGCCGTGCTTGCCTGCCGGAAAAGTGATAACATCACCGCGCAGCTGGTGCGCAGATCCTGTCGGTGGAGCGTGTGGACCACATCCAGCAGCAGGTGATGCGCAAGCAGATCATTCCGCGCTACTAAGCAAAGGTGCGGTCAAACAGAAGTCACATCTGCATGGAGGACATGCGGATGTTTTTTCAGGATGAAAATACAAAATATTGTATAAAACATTTTCTTCCGAAAACCGATACAGGATGTCTGATTTTTTTACAGAAAGAAAAGGAAATCTCGCATGAAAAAGATCACTCGGCGCAACTTCCTGATCGCATCCGGCAAAACCGTTGGCACACTGGCAGCTGCCTCTGCCTTTATGGGGTGTGCCAGCCCGGAGCAGGCGGAGAACTGCTTCCCCGGTCTGGAATGCCCGTCCGGACCGATGACCGCCTGACGGCCATCGACGACATTGTGGAAAAACTACATGGGGCAGGGGGTATTTCCCCGGCGCAACGATCGTGGTGGCACGCGGCGGCAAGATCGTGTATGAAAAGGCATACGGCTACGCAATGCTCAACGACATGGGTGTGCGGCTGGACGATCCCCGCCCCATGCAGATGGATACCATGTTCGACATGGCATCCTGCACCAAGATCATGGCCACGACACAGTCCATCATGAAGCTGTACAGCGAGGGCAAGATCGACCTGAACGCCACGGTAGCAAGCTACATTCCGGAGTTTGCCAAGAACGGGAAGGAAAACGTCACCGTGCATCAGCTGCTGACCCACACCTCCGGTCTGCCGCAGTGGAAGGCGATGTTCCTCTACATCGAAGGACAAGGCCAAGGTGCTGGATTACATCTGCAACTGTGAGCTGATGTTCGCCCCCGGCGAGAAAAAGTACAGCGACCTGGGCTTCCAGATGCTGGGCTTCCTGGTGGAGCGGATCACCGGGCGCTCGATGGACGAATACGTCAAGAACGAGATCTACAAGCCTCTGGGGCTGAAGCGCACCACCTATCTGCCGCTGGCCAACGGCTTTACCACCGAGGATGTGGCGGCCACCTCCTTCGGCAACCCGTATGAGTATGCCATGGTGGACGAGATCGACTACCCGGGCTTTGGCTACGACTGTACCGCCGATCTGGACGCGTTCCGCACCTTCACCGGCTGGCGCAACTACACCCTGCAGGGGCGAGTGCAACGACGGCAATGCATGGATGGCAAACGGCGGCGTGGCCGGTCACGCGGGCCTGTACTCCGACGCGGAAGATCTGGCCGTGCTGTGCCAGGCCATGCTGAACGGCGGCATCTATAAGGGCGTCCGCCTTTACAAGAAGGAAGTCATCGACGAGTTCACCAGCGAGCAGAACGGCAAGCCGTCCCGCGGGCTGGGCTTTGAGCGGGGCTCCTCGTTCATGGGCCGCGGCGACCGCCACTACGACGCCTTTGGCCACGCAGGCTTTACCGGCACCCATGTGGTCATGAACAAGACCAACAAGACCGCCGTCATTTTCCTGACCAACAAGCAGAACGTCGGCTTCAAGCCGAACTCCACCTCGTACTACAGCCCCTATAGCTGCTGCGGCGAGATCTGTGAGCTGGTCTGGAACATTTTGGAACCGAAGCTCCGGCTGAGACGCTGGCCGACAAGATCGGCACCTGGCTGTAAGCAAAACAAAAAATCATTGGGAGATGTCAGAGATGGATTTTGAACCGAGATTAACGATCCTGCACCAGGCAGGGATGCTGTCCGAGGAGGATTGCCGGAAGGTACAGGATGTGATCCGCTTTTTTCAGGAGAAATACGGTCTGACATTGACCGAAGAAAACGCCTCCGCCATGATCACGCACCTGTGCGTTGCGCTGGGGCGCATCCACCGCGGAGAGCCGGTGGAGCCGCTGGACGAGGAGGTCTACGAAGAGACCAGCCAGGAGCCTACCTTCCCCAAGGCACTGGAAGCAACGCAGGCGCTGGTGGGAGATCCTGCCGGACCTGCCGGAGGACGAGCAGAAGTTCCTGACCATGCACATCGGGGTCGTGCTGGCACAATCGTGACAGCATTTGCATAAAAACCCACATCAGAAAGGAGGGGCTAGCTTATGAAAATCGTAGTAGGCGGCCAGATCGACAAGCAGAAGGTTTATGACACCATCAAGGGTGTTGTAGGCGACCGTGCCTCGGTGGAGATCAAGGATGACATTGCGGCGGCAATGGCGGTCAAGACCGGGCAGGCAGATTACTACTTCGGCGCCTGCAAGACGGGCGGCGGCGGTGCGCTGGCAATGGCCATTGCCCTGCTGGGCATGAACCAGTGCGCAACAGTGTCCATGCCGGGCAAAATGCTGAGCGAGGACGAGATCCTGGCACAGGTCAAGGCCGGCAAGAAGGCATACGGCTTTACGGATCAGCATCGAAAAGGTCGTGCCGATCATTCTCAAGGGTCTGGGCTTCTGATCCGGATCGTCAAATAAGGAGGATTACATATGGAAACCATTCTGCGCTACGTTATCATCGCGGCAGTTGGTGCGTTGGCATCGATTCTGGCAAACCAGAGCATCGCCGTGTTCAACGACGGCCTGCGCCCGGTCCTGCCGGAGTATCTGGAAAAGCGCATGGACCGCAAGGCTCTGGCAGCCACCAGCTTTGCCATCGGCTTTGGCCTGGTCATCGGCTACGGCCTGCCCACGTCCATTGCCGCAAGCATCATCCTGATCCACTGCATCCTGCTCACCACCGACATCATCGGCACCTGGTGCCCGGACACCAAAAAGGGCATGATCGCTTCCGGCGTCATCGGCGCTGTGTACGGCGTGGCCCTGCTGTTCGGCCTGCAGGTGATCATCGACCTGTTCAACCTGCTGCCGGTCAACTTCCTGGGCAGCCTGGGCCAGGTCTCTGCCGGTATCACGCTGGCCTTCGCCATCTTCCCGGCTGTGACGGTTGCCCTGCAGTTCGGCGCTGCCAAGGGCATCATCACCGCCGTTGTGACCCTGCTGGTCCGTCAGATCGTTGAGACCTACGGCAAGATCGCACTGGACGCCGAGCACACGATCAGCCTGAACAAGGACGGTATGGCCCTGCTGGCCGGTATGATCATCATGCTGGTGTTCGCTGCCATGGATAAGGAAGGCAACGACCAGAACTCCAACGAAATGCTGACCCAGATCTTTGCCGACAAGGTCGCACGCATCCGCAAGTATATGCCGGTTCTGGCCCTCATGGGCGGCCTGATCGCAGCAGGCACCAGCATGAGCATCATGGCCGGTGACCCCATCAGCCTGGGCCTGCTGGCCGAGGGTGACCGCGTCAACGCAGGTCTGACCGCTCTGGCCCGTGCCATCGGCTTTATCCCGCTGGTTGCCACCACCGCCATCACCACCGGCGTCTACGCTCCGGCCGGCATGACCTTCGTCTTTGTGATCGGTCTGCTGATCCCCAACCCCTTTATCGCCCTGATCGCCGGTGCAGCCTGCATCTGCGTGGAGATCCTGCTGCTGAACGTCATCGCAAAGGGTCTGGACAAGTTCCCCGGCATCAAGCGCTGCGGCGACAACATCCGTACCGCTATGAGCTACGTCATCGACATCGCCCTGCTGGATCGGCGGCATCCTGGCTGCTCAGGCAATCATGCCCACGACGGGTCTGTTCATCATCGTGGCATTCTGGTGCATCAACAACGCGCAGCAAGAAGCCTCTGGTCTCCATGGCGGTCGGTCCTCTGGGCGCGATCCTGGTCGGCCTGATCGCAAACGTGCTGTTCCTGCTGTCTCTGTACACCCCTGCCGCCTGATCCCCGGATAAAATGAGCGCCTCCCGGCCTGCGTCGGGGAGGCGGCTCTGGTTAAGAAACAATACAGGAGGCGAATCCTTTGAAACTGCCTGAAAAGATTCTGTATGCGCACGAGCATACGACGATCGACCTGTCCGGCCCGAAGAAGAACATCGACTGCAGGCTGGATGATTTTGACGCGACCGCGGCAGAATACCGGCGGCTGGCGGAACACGGTGTGGTCGGCATCATCGACCAGACCAACCGCGGATGGGCCGGAACGTGGCCTATGTGCAGAAAATGGCTGCACAGGCGGGGTGGAGATCACCCACGCGACGGGCTACTACAAGGAGCCTTTTCTCCCGCCGGAGTGCTATACGCTGACCGAACAGCAGCTGTGTGACATCATGGTGAAGGAACTGACCGAGGGCATTGAAGGCACCGGTGTCCGGGCGACCGTCATCGGCGAGATCGGCACCTCGAAGGACATCACCGAGACGGAGGCCAAGGTGTTCCGTGCGGCATCCCGCGCCCATGCAGAAACGGGGGCACCCATCTGCACCCACACAACGCTGGGCACGCGCGGCCTGGAGCAGCTGGAGATCTTCAAGAGCTTTGGCGTTGACCTGAGCCGGGTGGTGCTGAGCCACATCGACCTGTCGGCCGATCTGATTACATGAAGCGCCTGCTGGATCAGGGGGTCAACATTGCGTTCGACACCATCGGCAAGTGCAACTACCAGCCCGATGTCTCCCGTGCAGACTGGCTCAGCCGCCTTTGTGCGGAAGGGTACGACACGCAGATCGTCATGAGCATGGACATCACCCGCCGCAGCAACTTTGCAGACCGGGGCGGTGTGGGCTACAGCTACCTGTTGGACACCTTTGCTCCGCTGGCAAGCGAGGCAGGCGTGCCGGACCGCGCATGGGAGAACCTGCTGTACCGCAATGCACTGCGCAGGACAGAAATAACAAGGATTCGAGGAATTGACAATGAAAACCTATCCCCTGCATTCTATCTCGCTGGAACAGGCAAAACAGCTCCAGTTCAAGGTCATTGACGCAGTGACCCGCAATTTTCAGGGAGAGGAAGTCCTCTCGCTGGGCGACCTCGGCGTGGTGAAAGGGCTGAACAAGCCCCGCTGCACGGTAAAAGGTGGAAAAGGTCTTTGCCGACACCTTTGATGCCCCGGCGGCGCTGCTTGTGCGCGGCTCCGGCACGGGCGCAATCCGCTGGGCACTGACCGCCTGCCTGAAACCGGGGATGCCATTCTGGTGCACACCTCACCCATCTATACGACGACGCAGGTGACCATCGACGCCATGGGGCTGAAACCCATCCGCGCGGACTTCAACGATCTGGAACAGCTCAAGGCCGTCTGTGCGCAGCACAAGGACGAGATCCGCGGCGCCCTGGTGCAGCTAACCCGGCAGAAGCCGGAGGACCGCTACGACTACAAGGCCGTGATCGCAGCCATCAGGCTGCGCTGCCGGGCATCCCGGTGGTGACCGATGACAACTACGCCGCCCTGAAAGTGGACGCCATCGGCTGCCAGGCGGGGGCCGACCTGTCCACCTTCTCCTGCTTCAAGATCCTTGGTCCGGAGGGCGTCGGTGCAGTGATCGGCAGCAAGGAGCTGATCGACCGCATCTACAAGATGCAGTATTCCGGCGGCAGTCAGGTGCAGGGACACGAAGCCATGGAGGCCCTGCGCGGCCTGATTTATGCGCCGGTGGCGCTCGCCATCCAGGGCGAGGTCAACGAGGAGCTGGTCCGCCGCCTGAACGCCGGCGAGGTCCCCCATGTGCGGCAGGCGTTCCTGGCAAACGCGCAGAGCAAGGTGCTGCTGGTGGAGTTTGATCAGAGATCGCCGAAAATTCTGGACGCTGCCCCGAAGTTCGGCGCAGCGCCGCATCCGGTGGGCAGCGAGAGCAAATACGAGTTTGCCCCCATGATCTACCGTGTCAGTGGAACGTTCCGTGCGCAGGACCCGACCATTGAACACCGGATGATCCGCATCAACCCCATGCGCAGCGGCCGGACACCATCATCCGCATCCTGCGCAGCTGCATGGAGCAGGTCGAGGAAAACTGAACCGCTGAAAAAACGAGAGGAAAAGGAGAGATGCCCTGTGTTTTTAAAGACCGTAATGGAGCGCAACCAGCCGTTGGTGCGTCTGGGCATTGAATGGCAGCAGAATGGCGTGATCCTGCCGGACACCTATCTGCTGGATTACGACACGATCCTGGAAAATGCCCGCAGCATCAAACAGGCAGGCGACGCAAACGGCGTGCAGAACTTTTTCATGCTCAAGCAGATCGGACGCAACCCCTGATCGCCCGTGCGCTGACCGACATGGGATATGTGGGCGCTGTGTGCGTGGACTTCCGCGAGGCGCTGACGATGGTGGAAAATCAGATCCCCCTCGGCAACGTAGGGCATCTGGTCCAGATCCCCGGGCGGCCCTGAAAAAGATCCTCCGCGCAAAGCCGGTGATCGTAACGGTGTACACGCTGGAAAAAGCCCGCGAGATCAGCGCAGTCTGCACCGAGCTGGGCCTGCACCAGAAGCTGATGCTCCGTGTTCTGGGAGAAGGCGACATGCTGTATTCCGGGCAGTACGGCGGCTTTGAATTGCAGGAACTGGACAGCGCAGTGCGTGCGATCGAGGCGATGCCGAATGTGGAGGTGGGCGGCGTGTGCAGCTTCCCTTGCTTTTTGTACGACGAAGCGGCACAGGACATCCTGCCCATGCCCAACCTCCGACCGTGCAGACCGCAGCCGAAATGCTGCGCGCCCGCGGCTACCGGGACCTGATGCTCAATACGCCCAGTGCCACCTGCACCCACAGCATCCCGATGATCGCGGCGGCAGGCGGCACCCACGGGGAACCGGGACACGGCCTGACCGGAACGACACCGTATCATGCCGGCCACCCGGATGCCGAGGAGCGCCCCGGCTACCTGTATGTTTCGGAGGTCAGCCACAATCTGGGCGATAAGGCGTACTGCTACGGCGGCGGGGGCATTACCGCCGCGGCCATATGAAGAACGCCCTGGTGGGCACGACGCCGGAAAATGCAAAGGTCGTGCCGGTGCTGCCGCCGGACGACTCCAGCATCGACTATCATTTTGAACTGCAGCAGAACTGTCCGGTCTCGGCTGCGGCGGTCATGGCGTTCCGGACACAGTTCTTTGTGACCCGGAGCCGGGTGGCAGTGGTCAAAGGGCTGTCCTCCGGCAAGCCGGAGCTGGCGGGCCTGTACTCTGCGCTGGGAGAACCGGTCCGGGAATGACAGAAAGGATAATTCGCAATGGGAAAGTTTGTTGTAATCGTTCTGGATGGTTTTGGTGTGGGCGCAATGCCGGATGTGCCGCAGGTGCGCCCTGCGGACTGCGGTGCCAACACCTGCGTGCATATCTTTGAGCGCACGCCGGACCTGAAGCTGCCCAATCTGGCAAGCCTTGGTCTGGCGAACATCGTGGGGCGGGAGTTCCCCGGCCTGCCGTTTGCGACGGATGCAACGTTCGGCCGTGCCGAGCTGATGCACGATGGTGCGGACACCTTCTTCGGCCATCAGGAGATCATGGGCACCCGCCCGGCAAAGCCCTTCGGCGAGCCGATCTGCAATAAGATCGAGCTCATCAAAAGACGCTGGAGGATGCGGGTTACCATGTCCGGTATTACACTGGAACATCCGGCAAGCGCCTGCTGATCGTCAACGAGGCCTGCACCGTGGCCGACAATGTGGAATGCGATCCGGGTCAGGCCTTCAACGTCACGGCGGCCATCGACGACCTTGATTTTGAGGAAGAGCTCAAGATCGGTCATCTGGTGCGCAGCGTGTCGGTCGTGCCCCGCGTCATCACCTTCGGTGGGCGCGGCGTGCACCTGCAGAACCTGCTGGATGCCATTGAGGAACACGGCGATTACATCGGCGTGAATGCCCCGGCCAGCGGCGTTTACAACAACGACTACCATTGCATCCACATGGGCTACGGCGTTGACCCGGAGGTGCAGATCCCGACGATTTTGGGCAAGAGCGGCCTGCCGGTGTTCCTGCTGGGCAAGGTGGCCGACGTGGTCACGAACAATTACGGCACCAGCATCCCCATGGTGGACACGGCCAGCGTGCTGCAGCGCACCCTAGAGATCGTAAAGGAGCAGGAGACTGCGTTCATCTGCACCAACGTGCAGGAAACGGACCTGTGCGGCCACCGGGAGAATGTCGCGGCCTACGCAGACCGCCTGCGGGTGGCGGACGAATGGATCGGCAAGATCCGCGACGCCTTGGGCGAGGACGATATCCTCATCGTGCAGGCGGACCACGGCAACGACCCGACCATCGGACACCCGCACCACACCCGTGAGATGGTGCCGCTGATGATCCACAGCGCCCACTCCACCCCCAAGAATATCGGGATCCGCAAGACCCTCAGCGATGTCGGTGCGACCGCTGCGGACTATTTCCACAGCAAGGCACCGGAAAACGGCACCAGCTTTTCTGCCGCTGCTGCTGAAGTAAAAACAAAGGAGCGGAGAACCGATGAAGATCATTCGCGCAAACGATTACGCAGACATGTCCCGCAAGGCGGCCAACATCCTTTCGGCGCAGATCATCCTGAAACCCGACTGCGTGCTGGGTCTGGCCACCGGCGGCACCCCGGTGGGTGCCTACCAGCAGCTGGTGGAGTGGTACAACAAGGGCGACCTCGACTTTTCGGGGGTGACGACCGTCAACCTGGATGAGTACCGCGGCCTGCCCAAGGACCACCCGGAAAGCTACTGGAGCTTCATGCACCGCAACCTGTTCGATCATGTGAACATCGACCCGGCGCACATCCACCTGCCGGATGGCACCAACCCCGATGCAGACGATGCCTGCGCCCAGTACAACCAGATCATCCACAGCGTGGGCGGCATCGACCTGCAGCTGCTGGGCCTTGGCCCGAACGGCCACATCGGCTTCAACGAGCCGGGCAAGGCGTTTGAGCTGGAGACCCACTGCGTCGATCTGACCGAAGCCACCATCGAGGCCAACAAGCGCTTCTTTGACGGCAACGAAGATCTGGTGCCCAGGCAGGCCTATACCATGGGCATCAAGACCATCATGCAGGCCCGCAAGGTGCTGGTGGTCGCCAACGGCCTGGCCAAGGCAAAGGCCGTCAAAGCAGTCGTGTCCGGCCCGGTCACGCCGGAATGCCCTGGCTCCATCCTGCAGCTGCATCCGGACTGCACGCTGGTGGCAGATGAAGAGGCCCTGAGCCTTCTGTGACCTGCCCGCTGCCGTGACAAGACAGCAGACCGTAAACGATCTGAGCAAGTTCGCCGTTCCGTCAAAGGAGCGGCGAACTTTTTGTGCAGAGGGCGCCTGCAATGCACAAAAGCGGCAAAAAGGAAACCCGGCATTTCGTTTTGCACAAAAATAACCGTCCGCTTCAAAGTTTTCTTTGAAACTGACGGCATGAATGATGAACTTGATTTTGAAATTTTGAGTATCGGAACAGCAGTTCCCTCAAACGAAAATTTCTAAGATTGAACCCCTTCACAGAGTACGCGCAAGCAGGGCAGCTGTATATACAACTGCTCATTTTGCTTTTGCAAAATGCTTGTTGGGGAACCACCCAAACCCGTGAACTGCATCCACTGGATGCAGTCTGCGCGATTGCATCGCTAAAAGAAAAACACCCCGGCATCTTTCCTTCACGCGGAAGATACCGGGGTGTCCTCAAAAACCATCTTATGCTTTTTTCACGAGCAATGCCTGATAGGGCTGCAGCTCCACATCGGCCAGCCATACAGTCTTGCCGTCAGCGGTGGTATACTTTCCGCCCAGAGCGTCAAGGCTTGCACCGGCAGGGTATTCGGTAAAGTTGAACAGACCTACCAGCGTTTCCTCACCGCGCTTGCGTACCAGTGCCAGTACACCGGGGTTATGGCTGTCCCATGTCGTGACCCACGCATCCGGGCTGAAGCACTCGTCTGCTCGCATTTTGCGCAGTTCCTCCATGCCCTGCCACAGTTTGTTCGGCAGCGTACCCTTTTGGGTGCGCTGTTTTGCGTTTTCCCAGTTGAATTTGCTGCGGTGCAGGTTGCGGCTGTCCTCCACACGGTCGGGGTCGTTTTTGTAATCCCAGCCGTTGAGCTGGGCGATCTCGTCGCCGGAGTTCAGCATCGGAAATCCCTGCAAAATGCCATTGCCGTGTGCAGGAGCAGGTCGCGTTTCACGGCGTAATCCAGTGCGATCGTATCATTCTTTTCCAACGCCTGCTCCACGCCGCACAGGCTGGCGGTGGTGCCGCAGCTCCGGGCATCGCCGGTGGCAGGGTCGTAGTTGTACAGCTCACCCTTTGCCCAGCTGCCGGGGAAATTGCCCTCATAGAAGTGGTACAGGTATTCCTTGTGCTTCTGGGGTCCATGCCAAGCCGGTTTTCCACCGCCTCGTCCAGACCCCAGCCGATATCATCGTGGCAGCGCAGATAGTTCACGAACCAACAGTTGTCCGGCAGGGCGTGGAGGGCATCCAGCTGCGCCTTCAGCAGCCGGGTGTCCTGGCTGGCAAGGGCACCCCACAGGTTGACCATGGTGGACACGTTGTAGAGCATGTGGCATTCCGGCTTTTCGGGCGTGCCGAAGTAGGCCGCCAGCTCCTTGGGTGCCATGACCACCTCGCCCTTGAGGATGACCGCAGGACAGACACATTCCAGCACCATGCGGAGCATCCGCACGATGGTGTGCACCTGCGGCAGATTGCGGCAGGTGGTGCCCAGCTGCTTCCAGATATAAGGCACTGCGTCAATGCGGAACACCTCTACGCCGAGATTGGCAAGGTGCAGAATGCTCTTGGTCATGTCCACGAACACCGCCGGGTTTGCATAATTCAAATCCCATTGATAATCGTGGAAAGTAGTCAGCACCCACTTGTGCATCTCCTCGCACCAGGTAAAGTTGCCGGGCCGTGTTCGGGAACACCTGGGGCACGGTCTGTTCGTACTGGTCGGGAATGGTGCGGTCATCGTAGCAGTGATAATACGCCTGATAGGTTGCATCTCCGGCTTTTGCCGCCATGGCCCAACGGTGGGTGCTGGCAGTGTGGTTCATGACAAAATCCAGACACAGGCTGATGCCGGCTTTCCGCAGCTCCCGGGTCAGGCTTTCCAGATCCTTGTTGGTGCCAAGGGCAGGGTCTACCGTGTCAAAATCCTCCACCGCATAGCCGCCGTCGTTGTGTGGATGCGGCATCCGGAGCAGGGGCATCAGGTGCAGGTAGGTCAGCTTCTGCTCCTTCAGATAGGGCAGCTTCTTTGCCAGTTCTTTCAAATTTCCGGCAAAGAGGTCGGTGTACATGGTCATGCCGAACATATTGCCACGCTTGTACCACTCCGGGTCGGCAGAGCGTGCCTTGTCCAGTGCTTTCAGCTCTGCCGTGCGGGCATTCCACGCCTGTTCCATTTCGGCTTCCAGCGTGTGCAGGGCTTCACGGTCGTGGTACAGCTCCATGAACAGCCATTCCAGTTCGTCCTTGTGCTTGGCAAATCGGGACTCAAATTCCTGCTTTACTGCCATGGTTCAGCCCTCCACTTCCGCAAAGGGTGGGCATGGCAGGGGATAGCACCATGCCGGCTGGTGGTAATGCTGGCCGCTTTGTTGGCAAAGGCCAGAATGCCTTCCAGCTTGTCCACAGTCAGGGTGTCCAGCTCCTCCTTACAGAGCTTGGACAGGGCAGCTCAAAGAAGGTATCGCCTGCGCCGTTGGTGTCGCCCACCTTGCAGGGAACGCCAGCCACATGGCCGGTTTTTCTCCCCAAAGCGGTAGAATACACCGTTTGCACCCAAGGTGACAAAAAAATCAGCCGGATGCCGTTCTGTGCCAGCTGTGCCGTGCCGCTCTCGCAGTCGGTGGTGCCGGTGAGCAGAGGCAGTTCTTCATCGGACACCTTCAGGATATCCTCCAGCGGCAGGGCGCTTTCATCTGGGCAATGGCATCCTCTTTGTTCTTCCAGAGGTTGGCACGGTAATTGGGGTCGTAGGTGATGGTAGCACCCAGCTTTTTGGCGCGGGCGGCGGCATCCAGCGTGGCGGCGCGGGAAGGGTCGGCGGTCAGGCTGACCGAGCCAAAGTGCACGATTTTAGCCGCTTTCAGAGCTTCGTCCGAAATGTCCTCTTTGCACAGCATCACATCGGCGTTGGCACTGCGGTAAAAGCTGAAATCGCGCTCACCGGTGGCATCTACGGAAACCACTGCCATCGTGGTGGGATGGTCTGCATCCACCGCCACATGAGACGCATCTACGCCGTTCTCGTTCAGCACATCGGTCAGGTAGCGGCCGAAGGCATCTGCACCCACCTTGCCGATGAAGGCCGTCTTGCGCCCAGCTTGGAAGCAGCCACCGCCAGATTGGCCGGTGCGCCGCCGGGATTTGCCGCGAACTGCGGGATGCCGCGTTCATCCTTGCCGGTCTGGGTCAGGTCGATCAAAACTTCGCCAATCGTTAAAATGTCCATGAGTCCTTCTCCTTATCATTCATCGTAGCGGGGTGTCTGCTCCGGGAACTGCTGCCGGATCTTTTCCTCAATGCCATACGCGGCATCAAAATCGGAATACAGCAGGAAGAAGCAGACGAACCAGATAAACCACACACCGAGGAACGGCACCAGAAAGCCCGTCCACGGCAAAAACAACACGAACAGAAGCCACCAGCCCAGTTGCAGGATCGCCGTGCCGATCACATGCTTGCCATATTTCAGGCAGAACAGGATGGCGTTTTGCAGTCGGTGCAGGTTGCTTTCCTCAAACAGGACGACTTGCGGCCAAAAGGCGGTGAACAGCATCAGCAGCAACAGCAGTCCGACAAAGAAAACGGCCAGTGTCCCGATGCCCGGCAGCTGTTCCGCAGAGAACAGCACCATGCCGAAGAACAGCTCGATGCCCAGCGCAAGGCAGAATACGATGCCGGGCAGGAGGGAGGATTTCCAGTTCTGTTTCATGCCCTTGCAGTAATTCTCCCACCAGCCGCGGGGCGCATCCCGGTAGCTGCGGAACAACGCATCCATCATGCCGGAGATCGCCGGGCCGACCAGAAGCCCGCCCAGAATGCAGACCGGGAGCAGCACCAGTAGGCTGGAAGAAAGCAGCGCGTAGCCCACGCCCAAACCATACGGGATGCACAGGCCCAGCGTCACGAAGTCGGCGAAGAGGAAACTTTTCCAGTCGCGTTCCAGAAGTTCCTGATAACGGGCAGCCCCTTGGCGCGCTGGCCGTGGACGATGGGGTCACTCGGAAAAAAACAGTCCCATGGAAAGCCCTCCTTTAATAAGTACAGCTGTTCAGAAAATCGGTCAGGACTTTCAGCGCATCGCCGGAATAACTGTCCTGACAGGAAATCTCCCACTCGATGGCACTGGTGCCGCGCTGGGCGAAGGCCGCAACGCCGGACGCATACGGATTGCTTTCATCCTGATAGGTGAACTGAATGACCGTATATTCCTGCCCGGCGGCAGTCAGGGTCTGTGTGTCGGAAATATCGTAGTTCTGCTGTGCCAGCGTCTGCCAGCCCTCTACCGCAGAGGCAGCTTTGTCCTCCGTCTTGTTTTCCTGCACGACAAGCGTGAGCTGCGCATCGTAGAGGTCCACGGTCTTACCCTCACTGTTT
>VOFG01000198.1_pt1 | contig 16000 bp, 26 predicted proteins | sample 5384171 | NCBI WGS metagenome assembly VOFG01 (sample SAMN12384726, study PRJNA508395) | human gut metagenome | isolation source: healthy gut F | host: Homo sapiens
AACTTCATTGGTGCATTTGATTTTGAGGACGCAAGGGAGCAATCCCAAGCAGCCCAAAAGAAAGAAAACCGGCGTAGCCTAAACTACGCCGATTCTCTCACATAAATGTTTTCTTACGTCACCGCCCCTAAGCAGGGCTTTGTCTATAGTCTGAAATCTCCCGGAGTTTTCCGGGAGATTTTTTCACAGGACGCCTTTTCTGATCAGAAAATAACGCTTTTAGATATTGAGCAGATCACTGAATACCTTCAGAGCGCCGTCTGTCTCATGAGCCAGAACGCGTTTTGCAAGCACTTTACCAAGCTGTACGCCTTCCTGGTCGAAGCTGTTCACATTCCACAGGAAGCCCTGGAACATGATCTTGTTCTCAAAGTGAGCAAGAAGTGCTCCCAGCGTCTTCGGATTTACCTGCTCGCCGATGATGATGCTGGACGGACGTCCGCCTTCAGTTTTATTGCGATTGTCATCTGCTTTACCGCATGCAAATGCAACGATCTGAGCTGCAACGTTTGCACAGAGTTTCTGCTGGCTTGTGCTGCCCTGGATGTCGACATCGGTCTCCATCTGGTTGTGCAGGAAGCCTACAAACTGCAGCGGAACGATGTCAGGGCCCTGATGAAGCAGCTGATAGAAGGAATGCTGTCCGTTGGTACCTGGCTCGCCGAAGAGAACCGGACCGGTCGGGTAATTGACCGGCTCGCCGAAGCGGTTGACCGATTTACCGTTGGACTCCATATCTACCTGCTGTAAGTGAGCCGGGAAACGGTTCAGTGCCTGGGAGTACGGAAGAACTGCAGTGCTTGGATAGCCAAGAACGTTTCTCTCGTAAACACCGATCAGCGCATCGAGCATCTCCGGGTTCTGTAATACGTCTTTGTTTGCAGAAAGTTTATCTTCTGCTGCACCGCCCTCGAGGAATGCTGCGAATACTTCCGGTCCGAAAGCCAGGGACAGAACAGCGCCGCCGACTGCGGATGTGGAAGAATAACGGCCTCCGATGTAGTCATCCATGAAGAATGCTGCCAGATAGTCGTCGCTCTTTGCCAGCGGAGAAGTCTCACTGGTAACGGCGATCATGTGCTTGGATGCATCCAGGCCTGCATTTTTCAGAGCGTCTTTTACGAAGGACTCGTTGGTCAGAGTCTCCAGTGTGGTTCCGGATTTGGATACCAGAACGAAGATGGAATGTGCTACATCGATCGAATTCAGAACAGCTGCTGCGTCATCCGGGTCTACGTTGCTGATGAACTTTGCTTCCATTTTGAAGCAGCCGTTTTCTTTGCCCAGTTTTCCAGAGCCAGATACATCGCACGCGGGCCAAGGTCGCTTCCGCCGATACCGATCTGCACAACGGTGGTGAATTTTTCACCTGCTGCGTTGGTGATCTCACCTGCATGTACTTTGTTCGCGAACTCTGCGATGCGGTTCTGCTGCTCTACGTAGAAAGCACGTTTGTCTACGCCGTCTGCGTTTCCGAGCTGGCCGCGGGTCAGCTGATGAAGCACCATACGCTTTTCACCAGTGTTGATAACGGCACCGTTGTAAAGCTCCTCAAATTTTTTCAGAAAGCTGTGCCTCTTCTGCCAGTTTTACGAGTGCGGCAAGGACATCCTCATTCACCTGTTTTGCTGCGTAGTTATACGCAAGTCTCTTCTGCCATCGGAACGCTGTAGATTTTACGCGCTCTGCTCCGTTTTCGCCGGACATCACCTCGGCAAGATTGACACGCTCCACTTTTTCAACTCCTCAAAAGGAGCCGGTTTATCAGGATTGTTCCAGGTAACCATTGTTAAGTTCCTCCTGTTTTTTTTTATTTTGTCTCTCTATTCCGTCCGCGGGAAACATTTTTATTCCCGCTATTATACCAATGAAACAGACTGCTTGCTAAAAACAGTCTGTTTCGTGATATTTTTATTTCGTATAGTTATAAGAAAGAGCTCTTGCGATCTCCCACTGATATTCCGGCAGAGTCTTTGTCATGGACAGTGCCTCATCGATATCGTAATCTACATACTCACCGTTCTTGTATGCAACAACGCGGTCTGTTTTGCCTTCCAGAAGAAGGTCAACTGCGTAGGCACCCATGATGGACGCATATACACGGTCTTTACATGTCGGGCTTCCTCCACGCTGCATATGTCCAAGGATCGTTGCACGGGTCTCGATGCCGGTTGCAGCTTCGATTCTGCGCGCCATGCTGGTGGAATGGCCGATGCCCTCAGCATTTACGATGATATGATGTTTTTTGCCTTTTCTACGGTTCTCGATGATGTTGTTGATGATCTTCTGCTCATCGTAATCGTATTTCTCCGGAAGCAGAATGTCCTCCGCGCCGTTTGCGATGCCGCACCACAGAGCGATATATCCGGCATTACGTCCCATAACCTCGATGATCGAGCATCTCTCATGGGAAGTGGAAGTATCTCTTACTTTATCAATGGCTTCCATTGCAGTGTTTACCGCGGTATCAAAACCGATGGTATATTCTGTGCAGGCGATATCCAGGTCGATGGTTCCCGGTACACCTACGGTGTTAATTCCAAGAGCTGCCAGTTTCTGCGCTCCTGCAAAAGATCCGTCTCCGCCGATAACTACCAGTCCGTCGATGCCGTGTTTTCTGCAGACATCTGCAGCACGTTTCTGGCCTTCCGGTGTACGCATCTCTGCGCAGCGGGCGGTATAAAGGATAGTACCTCCGCGCTCGATGGTGTCGGATACATCGCGGGCTGTCATGTCGATGATTTCTTCGTTCATCAGTCCGTCGTAGCCTTTCAGGATACCTTTCATCTGAACGCCCTTCTGCAGACCTCTTCTTACGGCTGCACGGATCGCTGCGTTCATACCTGGTGCATCACCACCGCTGGTAAGTTTTAACTCCGATTGTCTTTACCTTGTTAGTCGTTGCCATATGAATTCCTCCATCTCATCACACACATTAATAAACGAGTAGTTTTATTTATTAATCACACACAGTTTTATTTTAAAGCATTCAGGCCCTTTTTCAATACTCTTTTCTACAACTTTCACGTTTTTCCGGTACCGAATTTTGCCTGAAGTGACGCCACCAGACGGGCATCTGCCTGCACATTGCGGCTCGGCGGCAGTTTTTTCATCGCTTTGATCGATTTGATGTAGAGAATCACGCTGTCCTTGCCGTCGGATTCATGCAGCATCTGGTACAGATCCGCCACTTCTCTCTCGTACGTTTCCTTGTCCGGGAACTGGATCCAGAGCTCTTTCGGGATGCCTGCAAACGGGAAAATTTTTCGCAGATCAGTTTGCTCGGCTTATCATCCTCCGCGGAAACACGTCCCGGATGATGAAGACACGCGCATCGGTCTGCATCATCGGTGCGTTTTTCTCGTAATCGCGCGGAAATACGACGATTTCCATACTGCCGACCAGATCCTCGAGTGTGAGAAATGCCATTGTCTTGTTATTCTTTGTATATTTGATTTTTTTATCCGTGATAATGCCGCCGACAATCTCTTTCGCGCCGTCGGTGACGGATGGGAAACCCGTCTCCTCATCCGGCTGGAAGTCTGTCGTTACCGCGGAAATGTTCTTCCGCCAGCACTCCTCCTGCTCCTCGAGCGGATGACCGCTGACGTAGATGCCGAGCACCTCTTTTCGAGCGCCAAAAGATCACTCTTTTCGTATTCTCCGACATCCGGTACACCGATTTCATACGACCGTTTGGTCGTCTCATCTACGATATCAAACAGACTCATCTGGCCGCTTAACGAATTTTTTTCTCGCGCGCCACATCATCGACACATTGGCGTAGACGAACATGAGCTGCTTTCCTCGTCACGCCGAAGCAGTCGAATGCACCCGCCTTGATAAAGTTTTCGATTGTCCGCTTATTGACTTCTTTTCCGCTTTCAATGGCGCTCTGGCGAAATCCTTTAACGAGCGGAACGGGCCATGTTTGCACTCCCGCTCCTCCACGATCGCCTCCATGACCGGCTTTCTTCCGATGCCTTTGACCGCCGCCATGCCATAGCGGATCGCCTGGCGTCACCGTGAATTTTCTCCTACTTCGCTTCGGTTGATGTCCGGCGGCAGAATGGAAATGCCCATCTGGCGGGAACTCAAGATATACTCTGCGACTTTTCCCGGGTTATCGATGACAGGAGGTCATCAGAGCCGCCATGAACTCAACCGGGTAATAGTATTTCAGCCATGCCGTCTGGTACGATACGAACGCGTACGCCGCCGCATGGGATTTGTTGAAGGCGTATTTCGCGAAGTCGATCATCTCGTCGTAAATATTGTTCGCTGTCTTCTCATCAATGCCGTTTTGATACAGCCCGGCACGCCCTCGGCCTCGTTTCCATAGACAAAATTCTGACGCTCTTTTTCCATGACGGCTGCTTTTTTCTTGGACATCGCACGGCGCACCAGGTCGGCCCGTCCAAGCGAATAGCCTGCCAGTGCCTGTACGATCTGCATGACCTGCTCCTGGTAAACGATACAGCCGTAGGTCGGCTCCAGAATCGGTTTTAAGAGCTGCGGGCATTCATAACGGATTCCGGGTTGTTTTTTCCCTTTTGATGTACTGCGGAATGAAATCCATGGGGCCCGGACGGTACAGGGAAATGCCGGCGATGATGTCCTCCAGGCTCTGGGGCTTCAACTCCTTCATGAAGTTTTTCATTCCGGCACTCTCGAGCTGGAACACACCGACCGTTTTCGATGCGCCGATCATGCCGAGCACTTTCGGATCGTTGTAATCGATCCTCCAGATCAATTTTCTTATTCCTGTAACTTTTCTGCGCCAGTTTTGTCGCATTCTGAATGACGGTCAGGGTCCGAAGTCCTAGGAAGTCCATTTTCAAAAGGCCCAGTTCCTCGAGCGTCGTCATGGTGAACTGCGTGCGATCGTTCCGTCGCTTCCCGCGAGAGCGGCACATACTCATCCACCGCGGACGCGGCCGATGACAACACCGGCGGCGTGCATCGAGGTATGGCGCGGCAGACCTTCAAGTTCCGTGACATGTCGATCAGATGTGCAACCTCTTCATTGCCCTGATACAGCTCCCGCAGCTCGGGTTCATCTGCAGTGCCTTGTCGATCGTGATATTCAGTTCCTGCGGAATCATCTTCGCAATCGAATCGACCTGTGCATACGGAAGGTCCATCACACGGCCTACATCACGGATCACACCCCGGGCCGCCAGGGTACCAAAGGTCACGATCTGTACAACGCGGTCCTTGCCGTATTTTCTCGTTACATAGTCGATGACCTCCGGGCGGCGTTCGAAGCAGAAATCCACGTCGATATCAGGCATGGAAACTCGTTCCGGGTTCAGGAAACGCTCGAACAGGAGCTGGTACCGCATCGGGTCCAGCTGTGTGATGCCAAGGGTGTAGGAAACAATACTTCCGGCCGCCGATCCTCGTCCCGGTCCGACCATGATGTCGTGATCGCGCGCAAATTTGATGAAATCCCACACGATCAGGAAGTAATCGACGTAACCCATCGTTTTGATCGTATCAAGCTCGTATTTCAGCCGCGCTTTCAGTTCATCCGTCGCCGGGTGATACCGTTCCTCGAGGCCGTCGTAGCAGAGCTTATTTAAGTATTCCCAGGAAGTGTATCCTTCCGGCACATCGAATTTCGGAAGTTTTGTGACACCAAATTCGATCTCCACATTACACCGGTCTGCAATTTTCTGTGTATTTTCGATTGCCTGCGGTGCATACGGGAAGAGCGATGCCATCTCCGCCTCGGATTTCACGAAATACTGGCCGCCCTCGTAGCGCATGCGGTCCTCATCCGTGATCTTCTTTCCGGTCTGCAGGCACAGAAGAATATCATGGGAATCCGCATCTTCTGCGTACGTGTAGTGAATATCATTCGTCGCCACCAGCTCGATGCCGGTTTCTGCCGAGAGGCGCATCAGCTGCTGATTGACCATCCGCTGCTCCGAGATGCCGTGATCCTGCAGTTCCAGGAAGAAATTGCCTTTTCCGAAAATCTTCTCATACCGCAGTGCGGCCTCTTTTCCCATCTCGTACTGGTTCCGCACCATCGCACGCGCCACCTCACCTGCAAGGCAGGCGGAAAGCGCGATAATGCCCTCGTGATACTTTTCCAGAATCTCCATGTCGACACGCGGCTTATAGTAAAATCCATCGATAAAGCCCGCCGAAACAATCTTCATCAGATTGGAATAGCCCGTATTATTTTCCGCCAGCAGAACCAGATGGTAGTACCGGTCCTCTCCGCGGCTGGTTTCGCGGTCGAAACGGGAACCCGGCGCCACGTACACCTCACAGCCGAGGATCGGCTTGACGCCCTGCGCGCGGGCTTCTTTATAAAAATCGATACAGCCGAACATGACGCCGTGATCGGTGATCGCGGCGCTGTTCATGCCAAGCTCCTTGACTCTGGCAACGTACTCTTTGATCTTGTTCGATCCGTCCAGAAGGCTGTATTCGGTATGTACATGTAAATGCGTAAAACTCATCGTTTTCTCCTCTATTTTCCAAAGGCATGTTCCGTTGTCTCAAGATCGTCTGCACCAGGCTGTCCGGCTCGATCGGCTTGGTCAGATGGCTGTTCATGCCCGCTGCGCGGCATCCCTCTTTGCTCTCTTCGGAGGACTGCGCCGTCATCGGGATGATCGGGACTTGTTTTGCTTCCGGAAGCTCCATGGCGCGGATCTGCCGCGCTGCCTCAAGGCCGCCCATCACAGGCATCATCAGATCCATTAAAATCACATCAAATTTCTGCGGATTCGCCGCATACTTTTCAACCGCCTCGCGGCCGTTCCATGCCTCTTCCACCGTCGCACCGTGATCGGTCAGGTAAAACTCGGCGATTTCCATGTTGATCTCATTATCCTCGACAAGCAGAACGTGGAAGCGGACAAGCTCTTTTCCTGCGATCCGTGTCTTTACTTCCTGAATCCGCTGTCCCTCGCAGTCAATGTAAAACGGAAGCCGGAATACATACGTCGTTCCGACGCCCTGCTGGCTCGTTACCTCGATCGTGCCCTGCATTTTTTCGATCAGTTCTTTGACGATCGACATGCCAAGGCCCGTTCCCTTGTACTGCGTTCTCGCACCGGACTTCTCCTGTGTGAACGGATGGAACAGCTCTTTTTCGATAAATTCGCTGCTCATTCCGATGCCGCTGTCCGTGATGCGGAACTCGTAGACGACCCGGGTTCCGTCGCAGGAGACTTCGCCCGCATACGTATCGATCATTCCGCCCGGCTTGTTGTACTTGATTGCATTGCTGAAGAGATTCAGCATAATCTGCCGCAGGCGCAGCGGACTGCCGATCGTCTCGTGTGCGTCAGCTCACCGCGGTGCGTACGGTGGGTAATGCCCATCTCCGTAATCTGCGCATTGACAAGGGATGCCACATCATCCATCAGATGCGTCAGGTCAAAAGAAGCGCTCTCGATCGTCTCTTTTCCGGACTCCAGCTTATTCATATCGAGCACATCGTTGACGAGTGCCAGCAGATGGCTTGCGGAAAGATTGATTTTATCGAGGCAGTCGTCCACTTTGCCTCATCCTGCCGGTTTTTGCGGATGATATCCAGCATGCCCATAATGCCATTGATCGGCGTGCGCACATCGTGGCTCATGCGGTTCATAAATTCTGTTTTTGCACGACTTGCACTATCTGCAGCTCTAAAGGCATCCTGAAGCTGTATCTTCTCCCTCTCTTCCCGGCTGTGGAACTCTGACGTATCACGGAAAAGGATCATGCCGTGTACCACAACGCTCTCCCGCTTTGTCTTTCGGTCGTAGACGGTATCCTGTGACATAAGAACCGTCTTCTGCAACCATATTCTTCTGCCGGACTCATCTGTTTCCTGATACTCCACGACTACCTGCTTATCTCCGTTTTCAAAGCGCTGCAGCAGTTTCTTCGAGGAATCCACAATGCGGTATGATTCCAATGTCTCCTCCGCGACAAAAGCACTGCATTCCCCGCAGTATTTCTCGTAGGAACACGGCAGATCTATATTGAGGTCAAATTTCTTCTGCCCGCTGTGTAAAAAATCTGCTCCAGCGAATCATTCGTCAGATCAACGGCGAACACGGCCTCGGCCGTCTCGAGAAGTGCCTCGGCGTAGTGGCTGTTTTCAATGATCGACTGTTTCATCTGTTCATAGTATTGGTCGAGCTGTTCTTTTTCATTCCGAGCAGCTTCCTCATTGAAGCGGAACCGCTCAAAGCCCATCAGAAAATGGTGCAGTCCGCCGTCCTCGGCCGCGTCGTAGAACAGAATGGTGACTTTTCCCCCGGCAGAGCGCTTCCCCTTCGCTGCCCTCCCGATACTCGCACAGAATTTCTACGCTCTCTTCTCCCTTCTGATAGCACTCCTTCAGATGGGTAAGATCCAGCATTCTACGCATTTCCTTTCTCTTTTCCTCATCCGTGATGCCCTGCACAATATGCTCGGCCGCACCGGTATAGCTGCCGTCCTCGGCAAGGAAAAAACCCGAAACGGCGCGCAGAATCCAGTACTGGTCCTGTCTTGCATTGCAGTAAATACAGTTGGAAAAATGGTATCCCTTTTTCTTTACGACGTCCAGCGCTTCCAGGCTGATCTTCCGCTCTGCGGCGGCTTCTTCCATCTTCGCGCGGTTTTTGTCGATATACATGTTCTGATCCGCATGGCGGAACAGTTCCCGGCTATCACAGTCTTCAAATTCCGTGGACAGTGCATAGCCTCCGGCGTAGCTGATCGGCATCTCCGGGTGCTGGCGGGAATATTCTGCCGTCTGCGTGCGGATGTGATTCATGCACGCTTCCACTTCTTCGCGGTTCAGTCCGCGCAGAATGGCAAGAAACTCATCTCCGCCGTTTCTTCCGACGAAATACTCCTCCGGGACTGCTTTTCGAAGCTGAACGGCAAAGGAACGGATATATTCGTCTCCTTGTCGTGACCCAGACTGTTGTTGATCGTGCGCAGATTGTTGAGGTCAAACACGCAGACCGCATACACGCCGGAAATTTCTTCTCCTCCGTCGCTTCCCTCCAGAATCTCTTCGCATTTATTTTTTATTTGGCAGGCCCGTCGCCTCATCGAGATAGACTTTCTTCTGCAGAATACGGTTCATCGCCGCATAGCGGACGGCCTTGATCAGCTCCATGCCGATGACAAACACCAGACCGATGATATCTCCTACTACCACCTGCTCCAGCTTCTTCAGCGAAGACGCCATTCTCTGCGAATACGCTTCCGCAAGGCCTGTCGCCTCGTCACAGATTTTGAAAAAAGGTCTCACTCTTTTCGATAATCGCGGTATTCTCATATCCTTTTTCACGCACCAGCAGAATCTCTGCCTTCAGCTCTTCAAAATACGATGCCAGCTCAGTCATCTTATCCTGAAAATCCCGGTCATCCAGGCGCACCAGATCCAGCTCGCTGCTTCCGTTCTGCAGACCGTCGATATAAGCGTTGATGTCTGCAATCATCGTATCCTGCGGTTCTCCGCATCCTCCAGCTTGATAATCCGCTGCGTTTTTCCGCGTACCAGACCGGCATAGTTGACAACGCGGGCCGTTCCCTGTATTTTCTCGACCATCGACATAATGCAGAAAAACAGAATAATCAGAATGATCGTCAAAACCGTCATTGCGGTTTTGGAAATAAAGGATGTTTTTTTCTTACTTTTCTTTTTCTTCATCGCTCTCCATCAGATCCTGTGTCATTTTTGTCATATAGATCATATTATAAGCGCAATCCTCTCTTCGCGCAACCGCAAACCGGGCGCAGAAAAATTTCAAAATTTTATCTGCTGTCTGACACAAAAAAACGGACACCGGAGAGGATGTGCTTCCTGTCCAGTGCCCGATTTTTTCTTATTTTGCTTTTTCTGCCGTCCAGATTTTACCGTCGCGGATGACAACCTGTTTTCTTTCATCAGATGGCCGACCGCGCGCTTAAATGCTGCTTTGCTGAGGCCGAATTCTCTCTGAATCACTTCCGGTGATGCTTTGTCATCAAATGGAAGGACACCTGCAAATTCCTCAATCACAGAAAGAACGCTCTCTGCATCGATTGCGATCTGCTCGTACGCTTTTCCGCGTGCGGACAGGGAGAGTTTTCCGTCCTCTTTGACTTCGGTAACGCGGCACTCAAGTTCCTGGCCGACATGATAGTCTGCCTGTGCTTCTCTCTTTGGAATCAGACCGGGTAGCGGTCATCAACAGCAACGAAAACGCCGAAGTTTCCGCTGATCTCGTAGATTCTTCCCTTTACGATATCGCCTACGACGTACGGAGAATTGGTCTTCAGGAAATGGTAAACCTTCATCGTTGCGCAGAGACGGTCGCTCTTGTCGATGTAGAGGGAAACCAGAACCTCATCGCCCGGATGGAGGCGGCGGGTCTGCTGTTTAAACGGAAGAAACAGATCTTTTCCAGACCCCAGTCCAGAAATGCTCCGATCTTTCCGGTAGCAGCTACGTTTAAGACAGCCAGCTCTCCAAGCACCAGCTTCGGCTCTCTGGTTGTCGCAATCAGACGATCGCTGGAATCGCGGTACAGAAATACTTCCAGCTCATCTTCCTCTTTTGTTCCTTCCGGCACCTGTTTGATCGGCAGGAGAACACGCTCCTTCTCGCCTGCTTCGCGGGTCTCTCCAAGGTAAATACCGAATTCTACTTTCTTTACTACTACCAGCTTTTGCTTTCTTCCTATATTTAACATTTGACTTCCTTTTTCTTACTGCTCGTCGAGGGCCTTCATGCTCATCTCCTCGAGCAGGTCGCTCTTTGATGTGGTACAGCTTATCCGACAGATCCACATAAACCTGATGCGGATTGACCAGACGTTTTGACTCCTCCCAGAGGGTATCTTTCTCTCTGGTGCAGATGTCGCGGATCTCCATCACAGACGGAGAAGTATAGACGCATGCGCCTCTCTGGAAAACCGGAACGAGAAGCTCTCTTAACGTATAGGTTCCGCCTTTGATCTTCGTCTTTTTCCAGGTCTCGATCGGATCGAAAATAATCATATCTTTGCTCTCGTCGAAGATCTCGCCTGCGAGGCAGATCAGATCTGCACGGATCTTTCCGCTTTCTTTATCATAAATACGGAAAATGGTCTTGTTACCCGGATTTTGTTACTTTCTCAGAGTTCTCGGACAGCTTGATCTTTGGTGTAAATTCTGCATCATCTTTATCTTTTTGCTGCTGCCAGCTTGTAAACGCCGCCGAATGCCGGCCAGTCACCGGAGGTAATCAGATTTGTACCGACGCCCCAGGAATTAATCTTCGCGCCCTGGGTTTTCAGGCTGTCGATCAGGTACTCATCCAGATCGCTGGATGCGGAAATGATGGCATCGCCAAAGCCCTCTGCCTCAAGCATCTGATATGCTTTCTTTGACAGATAAGCAAAGGTCACCACTGTCGATACGGATGCCGTAGCCTTTCATCGGCAGGCCCGCTTCTCTCATCTCTTTGAAAACGCGGATGGCGTTCGGAACGCCGGATTCGAGAACATCGTACGTATCTACAAGAAGAATGCATGCTTCCGGATACAGTTTCGCATACGTTTTAAATGCAGTGTATTCATCCGGGAAGCTCATGATCCAGCTGTGTGCGTGGGTTCCCTTGACCGGAACGTCAAACATCTGTCCTGTCAGGACATTGGAGGTTCCGATGCAGCCGCCGATCATGGCAGCACGCGCGCCGTAAATGCCGGCATCCGGTCCCTGCGCACGGCGAAGCCCAAATTCCATGATGCCGTCGCCCTTTGCAGCATAGACTACGCGTGATGCTTTCGTGGCGATCAGACTCTGGTGGTGAATCATATTCAGAATCGCGGTTTCTACCGGCTGTGCCTCCATGATCGGAGCGACAACTTTTAAGAGCGGCTCTCTTGGGAAAATGACAGTTCCCTCCGGGATCGCATAAATATCTCCGGTGAAATGGAAGCCTCTTAAATACTCCAGGAAATCATCGTTGAAAATATGGAGGGAACGGAGATAGTCGATGTCATCCGGTGAAAAGTGAAGATCACGGATGTACTCGATCACCTGCTCCAGTCCTGCGCATACGGCGTACGCTCCGCCGCATGGATTCCTTCTGTAAAATGCATCAAATACCACGATCTGATCGGACGGGTTCTCGTAGTAGCCCTGCATCATGGTAAGTTCATATAAATCAGTTAACAGTGTAAGGTTCTGCGCTCTCATGGCAAATTCCCTTTCCTCATTGTGTTTATTACGTTCGTATCGTATCTTATTCTTTCCGATTGTACCACAATCATTGAAATTCCACAACTACGTATGGCTGTCCTTTTTCATCGTTCAGCGAGATAAAACAGCCGTTTTTCCGTCTCGGCGCGCAGCGGATGCAGGACATCGCCGAGGTGCGCCTGCTGTTTGTATTCGGCGCGCATCCGGCGCACGGTGAAGTTCTTCGGAAGGCATTCACCGGCAAGGGAAATGAACTGTGCGTTATTGACGTGGTGGTTCGTATCGAGGTTGTGCGGCTGCACCGGGAACGGTTCGCCGATGAAATCTGCTTCCGGCATTTTCTTGCGCTCGCCGAAATCCTCGTCGATCGGATCGTCAATGCCATAGGCGTCTGTCGTCTCTTTTCGGTGCGCGGACGGATGACCCGTTTCCATATTGACGTAAGACCAGATGGAGTTGGCACAGGCGAGCATTTCGCCGTCTTCTGTTTCCATCGTGAAGTTACGCATTCCCAGAAATCCTTGAAGCCGTTGGCCCATGTGGTGATTTTACTGCTTCGCCAAGAGACGGATAGCGGCGAATATGAATCTGCCACGCGGACAGTACCCAGGCACAGCCTCGTTTTTTAAGTCGCAACGCCTCACCGATCGCTTCCTGACTGAAAGGTGCTGCAGTCCTGAAAGTAATTGATCAGCCCCGGCAGGTGAGATTTCCGTCCTCACCGATTTCGCTGTAGCGGATTCTGCTCGTAAAGGAATACTTCATCGTTTCCGTTCCTCCTGCTGTATTTGTTTTTTGAGCATCGAAAAGGCCTCAGGTACGAGACCTGAGACCTTTTAATGAGCTGGGCTACCTGGATTCGAACCAGGAACTGACGGAGTCAGAGTCCGTTGCTTACCGTTTGGCGATAGCCATTGCCTTGCGACAAAATGTATAATACACTATCGCAAGAGAAAAGTCAACACCTTTTTGAAATTTTTATTTTTTTCAAAAACTGACTTTTGGAACATTTTGGAAGGGATTTGACGGCTCAACCCGGCCGTTGTCACTCTCCGCCACGTATTTTTGTCGATGTTGACGACGCATTCATACTTCTCATCCATTTCCTTCATCAGCGCCCCGATCTGCCCGATCACGCGATCACAGTCTTTCTTCTTATAAGAATACGGGATTTCAAGATCAAAAATCAGCTTCTTTTCTCCGCCCCGTTGATCATACGGAAATCGTGGAAGGAAAGCTCCGGATCGAGAATGGAAATTACGTTTCTTACCTTCTCCTTTGTCGCAAGAACCGTCGCATCGTGGATCTCCACCGGATCCATGTGGATGACCAGTAGAATTCCCAATTTTTACCGACCTCATGTTCAATGCGGTCGATAATATCATGCGATACCTCGATATCGACATCTCGCGGCACCTCCGCATGGATCGATGCCATACTTCTGCCAGGCCGTAGTTGTGGACAATCAGATCATGGGTTCCTACAATTCCTTCATAGGAAGCAACCTCTTTCATGATCCGTGCATACAGATCCGGATCCGCGCCCTGCCCGATCAGCGGTTCCAATGTATCTTTTGCAATGGAAATACCGGACCACATAACGAGTACCGCCACAACAAGTCCTGCGATTGCGTCGATATTAACCGAAAGGAAATGGCAGATCAATATAGAAGCGATCGTTGCGCTCGTCGTGATCACGTCGCCCATGGAATCCGCCGACGTTGCCAGCATCACCTTCGACTGAATGCGGTTTCCCAGTTTTCGGTTGAAAAGCGCCATCCACAGTTTTACACCAACCGAGAGCACCAGAATCAAAAAACGGAACCATCTGAAATGTAATCTCTTCCGGATTGCGAATTTTCTCCAGGGAGCTCTTTAAAAACGTAAAGCCGACTTCAATAACCAGAAACGAAACGATCAGCGCTGCAATATACTCGATCCGCCCATGCCCGAACGGATGCTCTTTGTCGGCCGGTTTGTTTGCCATCTTGACACCGACGAAGCTGATGACCGAAGATGCCGCATCGGAAAGGTTATTGAACGCATCCGCCATGATCGCCAGAGAATGCATCCCAACACCGATCAGCAGCTTTGGCGGCAAACAGCAATACATTGCAGCAGATTCCTACCATACTGGATAAAATACCATATCTCGTCCGCACATCCGCATTGTCAGTGTTCTCATACTCTTTTACAAAACATCTTACCAGAAAATCTGTCATGGGTTCCCTTCTTTCCACAATACATTCAGAAACATTAGCTTAGATAAAAAGGGCCTCACGCATCGCCGCGAAGCCCTTATGTTTTTTCTGTCTTTTTTCTATAGTAGGCAGTGTGGAAAAAAAGTCAAGCCTAACATATTTTCGGAGATTTATCGACAGAGAGAAAAAGCAACGCAGACTGCTTCTTTTCAGCAATTCTGCGCCGCTTTTTTCTCTGTTTTTCAGATTTTATCTCTTTTCAGGCAGATTTGACAATTGAATGAGAGTTTTTCTTTTCCTGCCTGAAATAGCGTTACCGCCCACCGGTACCCAGCGAGCCGTAACGGAATAGCTACTATTTTACTTTATAAATTTTCGCCATATCCTGCACATACAGCGGATAGAACCGATAGCCCGCAAAATCGCTCCGAAGTGCAACCTCACATGCCATATCCTCGATATACAGGTTTGCCGCATCGTCACAGAGCAGTGTTTCCATTTTTTGTAAATCTCAACCTGCTCCTCTTCATCCGTGCTGGTCTTAACCTGCTGATACAGTTTATCATACTCTTCGTTGCTGTAGTTGATAAAGTTCTTGGATGATGTTGAGGTAAACCGTTCCAGCAACGCGCGTCCGGTCAGATATGCCGCATCAACGCCGACAACCGTGGACTGGAACTTCCGGTCTGCATATACATCCGACAGCCAGCTGTCCCACTCGACCTGCTGAATTTTGGCAGTAACACCGATCGCTTTAAGCTGCTCTACCAGAACCTGGGCTGTATCGATATGCTGCTGATAATTGTTCGGCACTGTAATCGTAAGCTCAAATCCATCTGGGTATCCGGCTTCTTTAACAGTTCTTTTGCCTTCTCAATATCCTGATTATATCGCTCTGACAGTTCCGGCACATAATATTTTCCAAATGCCGGGAACATGCTGCTTCCGATGATCGTTCCTTTTCCGTCCGCAATCATATCCAGCACTTCCTGGCGGTTTGCCGCATAGCACAGCGCCTGGCGCACCTTCACATTGTTGAGCGGTTCCACGGCATTGTTCAGATACAGCGCCTGTACCAGGTTCATACCGCCGTCATAAATCGTAAAATCGGAATCTTCGGCAAGCTGCGCTGTCTGTGTGGAACTGAGACGCATACATGTCCAGTGTACCGGATTTCAGGTTTGTTACGACTGCATTGCTGTCCTTGACAATTCGAAATGTTACCTTGTCCAGATACGCCTGATTTTCCGTATCCCAGTAATCGCTGAATTTTTCAAGGACAATGTTTTCCTGCGGGGACCGTGATACATAGTGGAACGGGCCTGTTCCGACCGGATCTGCTTCCAAATCTTCCACATGCTCAGGTACAATCGCTACCGTCAGATAGGCAAGAAACTCGGTGTCTGCCTCTTTTAAATAGATGTCGATCGTGCTCTCGTCCGGAATTTCAACCTTGTCCACATTGGAAAATGCCTCTACCAGAGGCGTTCCGTCTCCGTTGATACCCGCACAGCGTTCGATTGAATATTTTACATCCTCTGCAGTGACGGTCGTTCCATCGTGGAATTTGACACCATTCCGGAGCTTGAAGGTATAAACCTTTCCATCCTCCGAGATCGAATG
>VOFG01000210.1_pt1 | contig 16000 bp, 21 predicted proteins | sample 5384171 | NCBI WGS metagenome assembly VOFG01 (sample SAMN12384726, study PRJNA508395) | human gut metagenome | isolation source: healthy gut F | host: Homo sapiens
TCCCCGAGCCCGCGATAGCGAACGCCGAGTACATCTACTACGCCTCCCCGAACTCCCTTGTCTATGAGGACGAAGGCTACATCGAGGAGATATGGGCGAGGACACCATGGCCATCCTCTATCCCGATATAGACTTCAACGCCATGTACGGTGCTACGCCTACCGCAGTCTCGACGCGATATGCTCGACTATGTCAACACCCTCTGGGGAGACGCTGAAGATCAACTAAGCATAAACCATTAAAGCCGCAGCGTTAGGCCGCTGCGGCTTTTTCCATATGCGCTGAAAGCACGAAACAGAATTATTTTTGCGACACTGAGCATTCATTTTGACATGTTTGCTATTTTTATGTCACTTTCAGGTGCATTTGCAATGACCCCCGACTGTAAAAAATTTTCCCCTCGATTTACAAACATCACACAAAGGATCGCGCAGTACCGGTGCCAAAAATGAGCGTCACGCGCAAAAATCGCCAAGTATGTGCGTGTCTGCTCAAAACGCCCCAATAATAATTTATTGAAAAATGGAAAACGAGAACTTAATATATAACCACAGTCGTGCACGAAATCGATTCTAACTGAAAAAGAGGGGTTCAATGAAAAAGCAAATGCGCAAGATAGATGTTCTGGCAGTTGCGGTAGGCTCCATAATCGGCTGGGGCTGTTTCGTAATGCCGGGCACACTCGTTCCTTCCCTCCGCCGGCCCGATAGGCACCGTTATCGGACTGTTCCTCGCAGCTGTCATGGCTTGGGTCATTGCCCAGAGCTATGGTTACCTTATAAGAAAGTACCCCGTCGAGGGCGGCGAATTTGAGTATACCACGCAGGCGTTCGGCAAGAGACACGCTTTCATCTGCGGCTGGTGGCTCATCCTGGCATACATTTCATTCATCCCGCTCAACGGCACCGCGATCGGTCTTATCACCCGCTATGTCTTCCCCGGCACGATCCTCCAGTCCGTGAAGCTCTGGAACATCGGTGGCTTCGATGTTTACCTCGGTGAGATTATCCTCACTATGGCCATCATCTGCATCTTCATGTTCATCAATATCAAAGCCGTCAAAGGTGGCTTTCGTCTCCCAGACCTTCCTTGCTATAGCGCAGACCATGATCATCTTCGTCTTCCCGATAATCATCATCGCGACCGGCAAGGCTGACTTCAGCTACATGAAGCCTCTGTTTGAGGGCAGCAAGGGCGAGAGCGTCATGTCCGGCATAGGCGTCATTCTCTCGATGGCTCCGTGGGCGTTCGTCGGCTTTGACGTTATCCCGCAGGTGTGCGAGGAGTTTGAGTTCGACCAGTCAAGACCAAGGCTCTCATGGTTATGACGATAATCTCCGCATGGGTCATGTACTCCTGCACCACTCTCACCACCGCCATCGTGCGCCAGGAGGGCTACGCCTCCTGGGCTGAGTACCTCAACTCCAATCCGTTCTGGGCGACCGGCTCCGCTGTCGAAACGGCGCTCGGCAAACCGGGTATTTACATTCTCGGCTTCGCCATGGCCTGCGCGGTGCTCTCCGCAATAAACGGCTTCTTCATCGCCTCCACCCGTCTGCTCGCCGCTATGGCCAACAGAAAGGCTCTGCCCAAGTTCTTCGCCAAGCGCACCGCCGTCACCGGCGCTCCCGTGAACGCGACCTTCTTCGTCGGCGCTATCGCCCTTATCGGACCGTGGTTCGGACGCACCGCTCTCAGCTGGATCGTCGACATGACCTCCGCCGGTACCTCCATCGTGTTCACCTACGTCTGCATGGCCGCGTGGAAATTCGCAAAGCGCGAAAACAACAGCAGAATGAAAGTGTTCGGCATTCTTGGCGCTCTGTGCGGCGTCGTCTTCCTGCTGCTGCTCATCATCCCCGGCACGGCATCGTCGCTGTACAAGCAGTCGTGGATATGCCTGATCGTCTGGGCGCTCCTCGGCGTTGTGTTCTGGTTCACGCAGAAGAAGGAATATCTCGCAGAGCCCGCCGCAAACACCAAGAAATAATATTCATCCGCAAAAACATAAAGGCTGCGGTATATGCCGCGGCCTTTTGGAATTAAAATTTAGGAGCAATTTTATGAGAATTTCGGCGTCGAGTTTATTCTGTTCTGCAATCCGCCGCTCGAAAATGTCCGGCGGCTGTCTTCCATCGTGCCCGAGGTCGAGCTTATGATGGACGGCGACGCATGGGAGCACGATCAAAACGGCTGGGCAGCGCAGGTCAAGATGCTCAAAGGGTATAAACGTCCCCATGAGCGCGCATCCCCCGCATGGGATGTCAACCCCGCCGCGCCGCTGCGGGCTCTGCGTGAGGCCGCGTCATTTCTGAACAAGAAGACGCTGGAATTTTGCGTTGACATGGGCATAAAGCAGATGGTCTATCACCCCGGATACTATGACCGTGATTCTTTCTTCAGCCTGAACCGGGCAAAGGATCATGCGTACCAGCTGCTTGATGAGCTTATCGCTTTGGCAAAGCCCGCGGGTATAACCCTCGCCTTTGAAAATATCGGCGGCCCCGCTGCGACTCTGTTCACTCAGGAGGAGTTCATCCATGCGCTCGATGGGATCGACCCCTGCGCGCAGCTCCTGCTCGACGTTGGGCACGCGAACATGAACGGCTGGAACATCCCCGAGGTTATCGACAGGACTGCCGGCAGGCTCTGCGCCCTGCACCTGCATGATAACGACGGTACCTGCGACGCTCACCTGCCGATGGGGCAGGGTAACATCGACTGGAACAGGACTTTTTTGCGTCGATGCGTCAGCTGCCTGACAGCTGCGTCTTCATCATGGAGTACCAGACCGGGACAGATCTGGAAAAGCTTGCAGAGGGCAGGGACATGCTCCTTGCCGCCCTCGGCTGAAGAAACAGATAAGCAACCGCCGGTCTGATAATTCAGACCGGCGATATTTTTCAGGCGTATTTGGTCACGCGCCGTACTGTGAAAACGGCGTGTAGTCGAGCTGCTGGTACGCGGACTCGACCGGCTCTATCTCGGTCAGCGTTCCGTTCGCGTAGCTGTAGCAGCTGTATTCGGTGTCGAACGCGCTGTTCGCCCCGTCGATGACGAGGGTGTTGTCATCGCAGATGTAGCAGCGGGCGCGCTCCATGGAATCGATCAGCAGTACCGGGTGGCCATCCTGATAGGTGTAGAAGTCAAAACGGCGTTGGCAACAAATTCGTCCCCGCCGATTGCGCCGATGAACAGCTCCATCGTGCCGTCCCCGTCGAGGTCAAGGAAAATGTAGCCGACGTTGTCGAGCGCATTGCCCTCGTAGCAGTACATATTGAGCAGGCTTATCTCGCTGCCTATAAGCTCCTCGCCGCCGTAGTTGTTCGTCAGCGCCTGCGCGTACACGTCAGGATGTCCTTGTACATCACCAGCGGGTCGGTCACGGGCTCTGGCGTAGGTTCCGCCGTCGGAGTCGGGGTCGGTTCCGCCGTCGGCTCCGGTGTGGCCTCTGGCGTAGGCTCGGCGGTCTGCACCGGCTCTGCCGTGGGAGTCGGCGCCGCAGTGCTCCCGCAGGCGGTCAGCGCGGCAAGCGCCAACGCCGCGCAGAGAATGATAGATATAAGCTTTTTCATTTTGTCTTCTCCCTCAATTCATCCAATTGATCTGCTGCTCATCTGTAAGCGGGTAGCTTATGAGCGCGCTGCCGTCGAGGTTTTCGCGGTGCATGTCAACGGCGGTGATGCAGCTGTTGTTATAGGTGGTGTAGTAATAAATGCCCCTGTCCGCGTTGCAGCAGCTTGAATAGAGCGTTATCTCATACTTGCCGCTCTCAAGCTCGCAGCAGCCGCGCTGCTGCTCAACGGAGCCGAGGATGTGGAAAAACTGGCTCACGCTCTCGTTCTCGCTGTCCCCGGAGACGGAGTTGAGCTTTGTGAACGCGGCGCGCACAAAGCGCGACTGCGAGGACAGGTCTCCCGGCAGGCCGATACCGCCCATGCCGCGGCTGTAGGTATCGAGCGGCAGCGCCGAGAAGCGGTTCACCGGCGGCTTGGCTGAGACGTTCACGTAGTTGTTGAGGCTGAATAGCTGCATCGGGAACGGCGGGTTGTTCGTCAGCACGCCGACCGGGTTATCGTATATATGCAGGCCGTCCTGCGTGGATTCGAGCGTGATGCAGCCGTTTCTGTCGGCGATGAGCCAGTGCAGCTGGGCAAGCGGCATCCCGGCGGAAAACGGGATATCCGTGACGTTCAGCCGCTCAAGCATCGTGCGCGCCTCCGCAATACCGGCGCAGCTGCCGAGCAGCCACGGTATCAGCTCAAACTGCGTGATATTATCCTTGCCGTTTACCGGCGTATGATACTTCGCGTTGCCGACGAAGTTCAGTCCCGCGATGCAGAGACCCTTTTCGTTCACCGCGTCATAGTAGAGCGGGTAGCCGTCCTGCACATGAGCCATGCCGATGACCGCATAGCGGTTTTGAACTTCTCCCCGCGGCGCAGGTCAAAGGAATACCCGCGCGGCGTGATGGTAACGCTCTCTCCGGAAATTCATAGTCAAGGTTTCGTCCGAAATAAAAGTCCTTCGTCAGATATGTCGCAGCTGTGCACATTGCGCTCCCTCCAATCAGTAAAGCTCATTTTACACCCCGGCGCGCCGCGTATCAAGTGAAGAATTATTAAGAAAAGCTCAACAATTGTACACCTGCGCTGCCCCGGAGTGTCGACAAGCCCGCAGGCCGTGGTAGAATGTAATAAATCTTACTTATGAGGAAAGCCCATATGGAATTGATAGTCAAGCATTTTTTCCGAGCTGAGCGCTGAAGAGCTGTTCGAAATATATAAGCTGCGTGTCTCCGTTTTTTATAGTGGAGCAGTCCTGCCCTTATCAGGATATCGACGATGCTGATAAGTCGGCGTACCATGTCTGGCTGCGGGATGAGGACGGCATCGAAGCCTATGCCCGTGTGCTCCCGGCCGGCGTCGCCTTTCCGACTGCAGCCATTGGCCGCGTCATTGCGGTGAAGCGCCGCTGCGGTCTGGGCACAAAAATCGTGACCGCCTCTATAGAGGCGGTAAGGGACAAGCTCGGCGCAGACATGATCACCATCGAGGCGCAGGTTTATGCACGCAGCCTTTATGAGAACCTTGGCTTCAGACAGACCTCCGAGGAGTTCTTGGAGGACGGGATACCGCACATCCAGATGCAGCTTGAGCTGTGAGGAGGATAACATGCAAATCTCAGAGATCATGGAAAAGACGTTGCCCGGCTGATTCTCCGCCCGTGAGCATACCCCCCAGCGCCTCCTTGTCCGGAGGCGCTGGGGTTTTTCTGCGCTTGTTTTCACCCTTTCGCCGCAATAAAGATATTGGACACGTCCCCCGCGGAAAGCGTCGCGTCCAGCCGCGGCAGATTTAACTGTCCGCCCGATCTCTTCATCTCCCGAGCGGTTCAGTCTTTCAAGCGAGTACGGATATTCCCTCCGGTACTTTCTCATCGCCCTGCACACTGCGCGGTACGCATCGGTGAAACCGGCGTTATCGTTCGCCGTGCAGGTATGTGATTGAATATTTCATAGCCCGGAAGAAGTACGACATTTTTGAGATCAACGAGGCTCTGTTCGCCTTTGACCAAAGCCTGCTTGGTGCATGAACTCTGCGCCGTCGCATCAGTCGTGATATAGCCGCTGCCAGCTTATCACGGAAGTCAATTTTGAGGACAGAGAAAAACGAATCAACGCCCAGCCACAGGCGGGTTTGATGGTACTGTCAAGGATTATGCGCAAAAAAGTTTGCAGACTCCGGCTGAATGAAGTCAGCCGGCAATAGAGACGTCGTCCAAAGCCGCCTCTAAAGTGCTTCATGTTCATGTATTTCTTATTGCCCCACTGAGTTCCCGCCACATGACGCAGCCTCGCACAGACCAGCATCAGAGCAGAGTTCCCGTCCGGGAATGTCCCCACCACGCGAGTCCTGCGGCGAATCTCACGGTTCAGCCGTTCGATCACATTGTTTGTGCGGATGCGAGTCCAATGCTCACTTGGGAAGTCGCAGTAGGTCAGTGTTTCTTCAATACCGTCCTCACTGATCATAGATGGCGAGACCTTACTGCCCCACAGAGCTTCAGTGATGTCTTCTCTTATCCCTTCTTCTTTTTGCGCAACTTATTGTACCTTATCGTCCTTTTCCGCAACGGCGAGTCCGCATGACAACGCAGTTGCAGAGGCTTCTTTGCTTCGTTCAAAAAAGAAGAGGCATACCGCAGAGAGTACACCTCAGAACAAAGCTACCGCAAAAGCTTAGAGTAGTATATCCAATTTTACAATGAACACCGCCCTCATCGAACCTTGAAATACAAGACACCGCAGGCATTTGAAGACGCATACAAAACGAGTTTATGAGAAACCCGTGTTCAAATAGCGTCCTTGCGTAAAAATATTGTTTTTTGCATTTCTGGAGTTTTGCGTTTGTGCGTTAAAGCGGTAAAGGAAAAAGCCTCGATCTCGCAAGGCTTTGAAGACAGAAGGAACCCGCTTTTCGATAAAAATGTTCGAAAAGCGGGTTTTCGTTCATCTGGTGACCCGTACGGGACTCGAACCCATGTTACCGCCGTGAAAGGGCGGTGTCTTAACTCACTTGACCAACGGGCCATATAAAAGGCGCAGTCAAAAGGCTGCGCCTTTTTTTGGTAGCGGCACCTGGATTCGAACCGGGGACACTGCGGGTATGAACCGCATGCTCTAGCCAACTGAGCTATGCCGCCATCTCTGCTCTCCTGAACAGCATACGAATTGTACCAGAATGACCGCGGCTTGTCAACACAAATTTTAGATTTTCTTCCTCTTTTTTCAAAAAATCTGGTTCAAGTAAAAAACTTGCTCTTGAAATCCGCTGACTCTTATGTTATGATAAGAAAGCTTTGGAGGGTTAGCTCAGCTGGTTAGAGCGTCCGCCTCACACGCGGAAGGTCGACGGTTCGAGTCCGCCACTCTCCACCACAACGTCAGAAGGAGCAAGCACCGTGCCGTTTCCGCCTTGCGGCGAAAACGGCACTATGTTAGCTCCTTCTTTCTTTTAAACTGCGACCCACTTCGTTGGGCTCGCAGTTTAGTCTTTGTGCTCTCCTGCTCCTCCCGAATCAAACCCACCTGCGGCTGGGCTGCGATTCAGTTTTTATTTCTTTAACTCCTTTTTAATTTCTTTCTTAATAATCCGGGTTATTATACAGACACATCAAGGGAACGACCTGATGAAAAACAAAAAATAAATCCGTTCAAGAAAGGAATTATGAATATGAATAACCTGCTCAACAAATACGAGGCTCTCGAGTCCGCTCTCCGTTACATCGACCTTGACCCCAACGCCGTCCGCGTCCTCTCCGTCAGCCTTTGCGGCGCACACTATGAAGTTATCCTGCGCAGCGACTGGATGGAGTATGATTGCTTCGTCGGCTGCGTGAGCGGCAACGTCGCGGGTCTTGACTACTTCCCCCATGTCGACGCCGATGAGCTTGACGGTGTCCCCTGCTCCGAAGTACCCCGGCGCAGCCGAAGAGCTCGCCGCGTAATACATCCTCTTCTTTCCATCCACCATTCACAGCACAAAGCACCTGTCAGCCGACAGGTGCTTTGTACGATGCTATTATGCCGTTTGTTCTTTTCCGTCGACAATAGCGGTGCTGCCATAGGGAGAGCTGGAAGTCGGGGCCGCCGTTATCGTGGATATCGCAGTTATCAAACACAGCGTTGCTGTCATTGAGTGTGACAGCGCCGTATTCGCATCGTATATCTCGGTATTGCTGACGTTCATGTCGGCGCAGCTGCCTGCGGTGATGCCCATGATGCCGCAGCCGAAGAGCGCGCGCAGCCGTCGATCACCGCGTCATCGCACAGATCAAAGTACAGAACTCCGCCCGTGCATGCACCCTTCTCCTCGGTGTGTCCAGCCGTGAAGCCGCGGGCGTCAGACCGGCGCATCTTTCAAAAGCTGAGCACATCCGCGTAGCGCGGCACGGCGGCGATGGTGACGCTCTCCGCGCCCGCGCCCTCGATGGTCAGACCGTCAACGCCGGTTATGACAAGGCTCGGCCCGTCAAAGCGCAGCTCCCAATGATAGCGCTCAGTCCCGGAAACGCCGTAGCTCTCGGCGGTGCTGAGATCATAGGTGCCGGCTTCGAGGTATATAGTCGTGTCCGGTGCGATAGCGGCAAGAAATTCGTCCACAGTCGTGACATGCACCTTGCCGTCCTCGCTGACGGATAGCTCTGGGGTGCTTACTTCTGGTGCATAAGCGTTCCAGACGGCGTTATCCGTTTTCTGCATTTCCTGGAGTTCGCTGTAAGTATAGACATTTCCCTCGGGTCGACGGCCTTGCTGTTTTCATAAAGGCTGCCGAGCTTTTCCATATCCGCATACCAGTCGATGATGTCATTGTCCCCGAGTGTGCAGCCCTCGACCGTGATCGGGACAAGCTCGGAAGCGAACATATCACGGAACTTATTGTTAGAAACCTCGCAGCCGCCGATATACACGCCGCTCGAACAGGAGCTGCTGATAAAGAGATCCCCGCTGCTGTCACGCACCGTGCTGTTGAGCAGAGCGAACTTATCGCTGGAGGTTATCCTGAACATGCCAAGCTCGGCGGTGATGCCGTGAAAATCGCAGTTATCGAAGCTGACGTTTTGCTGTAGTATATGAATGCCGCGCCCTGCGAGCAGTTCCATATCTCGGAGCCGGTGACGGCGACGTCCTCGCAACTGTAGGTCGTGACGCCCTCGGTGCCGCAGCCGTAGAGCGAACAGCCGTCCACCGTCACGCCCTTGGTGTTCTCAAAGCACAGCACGCCGCCGGAGCAGTATGCGCCGTCGGTATGCCGGCGGTGAAGCCCTCAAGCGCGATGTCCTCGCAGCCGATGAATTGAAGGACGTTCACCCAGCGCGGCTCGGTAACGATGCAGGTATCGCGGTTCGCTGCGCGTATGGTGAGACCGGTGACGTTTTCGATGACAAGCTCCGCGCCGTCGCCGGTGTCCCAGCCATTCCAGCTGTAATATTCGGAGCCGCTGTCCGTACCGTAGGTTGACGCCTCGGTGAGCATATAGCGCTGGCCGGTAAGCTCGATCACCGTATCCGGCGCGATGGCATCGAGGAGCTCGTCCACAGTCGTGACCTCTATCACCGTCCGGCCGTCCTCTGTTTTCGGCGCGGAAGTCTCTGGCGGCTCTGTCTCCGCCGCGGAGGAGTCGGGAGCCTCGCCGCAGGCGGCAAGGGAGAGGAGCATTATCGCCGCGATCATTAAACTAATAAGCTTTTTTCATAGCAATTCCCTCTTTCGTTATCTGGCAAAAATTGCCTGTTTATGTCTGTAAGACGGAGCTGCGCCGTTTTTGTTTCCGCATCTGCCGCAGCTTTAACGAATCTTAAGCTTTCTTCAGAAGAAATCACCGAAAACACGCAGAAATGTTTTGACAAATCGCGAACTATAGTTTACAATAAGGTTACACGTTTTAGTGCGTGTATCGGTATGTGTTATAAATCTTTATATGAAAGAGGTTAACGATATGAAGAAGAATGTTATCGCACTGGCTCTTATAATAGTCATGCTGTTTTTCTCTGTCCGCCTGCGGCAGCAGGATGAGACTCCCGCCGCAACCGAGGCTCCCGGTCAGTCCGCTTCCGTGAGTGACCTTCCCGCCGCCACGCCCGGTGCTCCCGCCGTTCCCGAATCCGGCGTGACCACCTATGTCAGCGAGGTCAACGGCATCAGCTTTGATTACGACGTGCAGTACGTCGCCATGACCAATCAGGCCGGCAACGCAATGATCTATGCCGGTGAGAGCACCGACCTGCCTTTCTGCACCGTCTCCCTGATTCCGATGACTGACGCCGAGTCGTATCTCAAGGAGATGGCTGACGCTTCCGAGATAGAGCTTGGCAAGGATCTGCAGACCAAGGCCGGTGACCCCACCAAGGTCGACTTCGGTGACAGGGATATCTATTATATCTACTACACCTATAAGGATAAGGATGCCGGCGGCACCGTCGCCTGCGCATACTACGCCGAGAACCTCGAGGACGGCAGCGTTGCTGTCTATAATTCCACCGCGCTTGAGGATCAGGCCGATGTCGTCAACGGCATACTCAAGCTCGCGATTGAGACTTTCCACATCGCCGCCGACGGCACGAACGTGTAAAAGATTATATTATTAAAATGCGCGCTGCAATGTGATTGCAGCGCGCTCTTTATTCCCCTCGCTCCGCTTTCGAGGTCAGAGATGTGCATATACTCATCGTAGGTGCAGACGCGGTCGATAATGCCGTCGTCGGTGATCTCGATGATCCTGTTGGCAACAGTCTGCGTAAGCTGATGGTCATGGCAGGAAAAGATGATATTGTACTTGAAGGCCTCAAGGCCGTTGTTGAGCGCGGCGATGCTTTCAAGGTCGAGATGGTTCGTCGGCTGATCGAGCACGAGGAAGTTCGCCCGGAGAGCATCATGCGGCTGAGCATGCACCTGACCTTTCGCCGCCGGAGAGAACCTTGACGCTTTATAGACATCATCCCCGGAGAAGAGCATGCGCCCGAGGAAAGTGCGCAGATAGCTCTCGCGCTTGTCGGAGGAGAACTGGCGCATCCAGTCGATAAGGTCATAATCGCAGTTTTCAAAATAGCTGTTGTGATCCTTGGGGAAGTAGGCCGTGGTGATGGACGCGCCCCATTTGACGCTGCCGGTGTCCGGTTCCTCCTCTCCCATGATGATCTTATAGAGCATCGTCACAGCAAGCTCGTTCTTGCCGACGATGGCGATCTTATCATCCTTGCCGACAATGAAGCTGACGTTATTGAGGAGCTTCACGCCGTCAACGGTCTTGCTGACCTCGGTGACAAAGAGCCTGTCCTTGCCCGGCTCGCGGTTGGCCTTGAAGCCGACCCAGGGATAGCGCCGGCTGGAGGCGGGCAGCTCCTCGACGGTCAGCTTGTCGAGCAGCTTGCGCCTCGATGTGGCCTGACGTGACTTGGACTTGTTCGCGGAGAAGCGTGCGATGAAGGTCTGCAGCTCCTGTATCTTCTGCTCGGCCTTCTTGTTCTGATCGCGGATGAGCTTCTGGATGAGCTGGCTGGATTCGTACCAGAAGTCATAGTTGCCGACGTACATCTTGATCTTGCCGTAGTCGATGTCGACGATGTGCGTGCAGACGTTGTTGAGGAAGTAGCGGTCGTGGCTCACGACCAGGACCGTGCCCTCGTAGTCCATGAGGAAGTCCTCGAGCCAGACGACGCTCGCAAGGTCGAGGTTGTTCGTCGGCTCGTCGAGCAGGATAACATCCGGGTGGCCGAAGAGCGCCTGCGCGAGCAGCACCTTGACCTTAGAGGCGCGGGTCTATCTCGCGCATAAGGCTCTGGTGCAGCGCGGTGTCGACGCCCAGCCCCTGAAGGATGCGCCCGGCGTCGCTCTCGGCCTCCCAGCCGCCGAGCTCGGCGAACTCCTCCTCAAGCTCCGCGGCGCGTATGCCGTCCTCATCGGAGAAATCCGGCTTATCGTATATCGCGTCCTTCTCCTTGCCGCAGTCGTAGAGCCGCTGGTTGCCCATGATGACGATTGTCCAAGCCGGGTAATCGTCGTACAGGCTCTGGTTCTGCTTGAGTACCGACATACGCTGCTTTTGCGTCGAGCGTGACGCTGCCGCCCGTCGTTCGAGCTCGCCGGAGAGGATCTTTATAAAGGTGGACTTGCCCGCGCCGTTCGCGCCGATGATGCCGTAGCAGTTGCCGGGGTGAACTGCAGGTCTACGCGCGAAAACAGAACGGACGAGCCGAACTGCATGGAAGGTCGTTTACAGAAAGCATATGAAAACTCCGTTCAAAGTAGTGCTCCCAGTATAAACGCTCCCGGCGGGGCTGTCAATGCCGCGCGGCGTTTGTTGACTTTTGAGCCGATTTATTATATTCTTATATAGTTAAACTGTATATTCCGGGAGCTTCCCTATGACCGATACCTTGAATGAAAAGCATGAGAGGCTTTCTCTCTTATTATAATACTCGTCCTGCTGGCGTATTTCGCTGTGTTCGCCATCGTGAACTTCGCGGGCTTTGCATATTTCTGCAATGCCGATATGTATGAGGATACGCTCGTCGCCCGCCTGATGTGGGAGCAGAAAACGCTGTTCCCTGAAAACTACATCTTCGGCAACCAGTATTACGTTATCGCGACGCCGGTGTTCGCAGCGCTGTTCTACGGCCTCACCGGCAGCATGAACACCGCGATGGCGCTTGCGACGACGCTGATGTCGCTGCTGATAGTGCTCTCACTCGGCTGGATGATAAAGCCGTATATAAAGAGCCGCTCCGCACGGCTCGCGGTGCTGCTCACGCTCGCCGCCGCGGTATATGTTCGCACATCCTCGAAACGGATGAGGGGCAGCTGTTCTTCGTTATGGCAAGCTATTACGCCTGCTATCTTATAACGTTCTTCTTCCTTGCGGGCGACTATGTCCGCGCGCGGACGGACTCTTCCCTGCGCCCGGCGGCGCTGGCTGTCTCGCTGGTGCTCTCTTTCTGCACGGGGATGCAGAGCCTGCGGCAGACCTGCGTGAGCATCCTGCCGATACTGGCCGTCGAGGCCGTGTCTGCGATGCGCAGCCTTATCGCGCGTGAAGGCTCTGGCCAAAGGGGCGGCGCATGCCCGCTCTGCCGCGCCATCGGCTATACCGCTGCCAACATCGGCGGCGTACTGCTGATGAAGCTGCTGGGTGTACCGAACCAGTCCATATATTCCGACGCCTCCGTTCTGGACGGGACGGGGTTAAACGGCAAGCTCTGGCGTTTCATCGCCGCGTCCCGCACCGTGAGCGGATTCGAGTGCGTCAAAAATAACGGCGGCTTTTTTCGTGCTGATGTTCGTGTTCTTCACGGCGCTGCTGATCGCTGCGGCGGTGATCCTGATACGCAAAGCCAAGACCGCGCCCGGGGCATCAGGGGGGCATACTGGTGGCTTTCGGTCGTTAGCCTGCTCGCGGTCATCGCGGCCTCATTCTTCACAACGGTGAAGCTGCGTGCGATATACCTGTTTATCTATTATCCGTTGCTTGCGCTCTCCGCGGCAATAGTCTTGAGCGCGCCGCGCCGGCTGCGCTGCGCCATGCTCATCGCGCTGTGCGTGCTCTCGGCCGGGAATATATATTTCAGCTATGGGGACGATCTGCGCGGCGTTCTCGCAGCAAAACGACCGCCGAGGAAATCAGCAGCTACGCCGTCGAGAACGGCTACGAGCTGCTGTACGGCAACATTGCACCTCACCCCCAACGCTGCGGCTATTCCGACGGAAAGCTCATCGCGGGCTGCTGGAATGATGAGATCATCTTCCCGCCGTGCCCTATCTCAACACAAGGGACGTCTACCGCAGGACAGACTATTCGCGTGCGCTCTTCGTTTTCCATGAGCGGGAGCTTGACGCGGCATACACCGAGGCTGCCGGGAGCGGCGCCGTGCTCACCGAGCGGGCGCGGTTCGGAGAATACGTGCTGTGCACCTCGTCTCAGCAGCTCATGTATCCGACGACCGATATAATAGAATACTATGTCTCTATGGGCATGGAGCCGCCGCGGTGACACGGCAAAGGCCGAAGGCCGCCCGGTGTATTTCCGGGCGGCCTCGATCAAACATTATTCATAGTATCATATACCCAGCAGCGTATACGCTGCCGCAATGGCTTTTTATGCCTACGACGAGCAGTGCCGACGGATTATAAGCAACATCTTTCATTGTATACCCTCCTGTGATATTTCTTTTGTTTTTTGCTTTATGGCTATAAGACGGCGGGCAGAGCATTTTGTTCCCGGTATTTGAAAAATTTTCGGGAAACGCGGAGATAAGATATGACAACAAAAACGAAGAAAATACTGCTTTATATGCGCGCTCACGCTTTTCAGCGGCAGTTCTGCTCTTTTTCGGGTGCAAAAAAGGCGTGGGCTTTACAACGCCAAAAAACGCCGATGAGCTGTTCGCCGCCGGGGATTATGCCGGTGCGCGCGAATGGTACGAAAAAAACGGCAGCGCCGAGGACATCGCGCGCTGCGACTATGAGCTGGACCGTGAAGCATATGAAGCGGCAGCGGCGCAGCTCGCAGCCGGGGAATACGACGCGGCGCGGCTTGCATTCGAAAGCGCTCGGGGATTTTGAGGACGCGGCGGACAGAGCGCTGGAATGCAGCCTTTTCAAGGCGCGCGCCCTGACGGACGCGGGCAGCTATACCGACGCGCTCGACGTGCTCGCCGCGCTCCCGGAGGATCACACCGGCGCACAGGAGCTCACCGAGGAAGCGCGGGAGGGGCTGTATCAGCAGGCTCTCGCGGCGACATACGAATGCCGCATGGACGAAGCTGTCATGCTCTGGAACAGCCTCGGCAGCTATAAGGACAGCGACTCTCTCCTCAAGCGCTGCATGAGCCGTATAGTCAGCATGGCGGCCGGTACGGAAGAGCGCGTAAACTATGCCCCCTACGCCGGGAAAGAGGTCGGCGACGGTATACTTTACTGGCACCGGCTTGGGCTCATATATGTGCCCAAGGAGTGCAATGCCGATACGCGCTGCATGATCTTCTATCCGGGCGGATACGACAGCGCGCTTGCAAACTCCTACTATCAGGACTACATTTACGCCGGCACATCCCCTAACGCGATAATCCTCTATATGTACACAAACGGCTTTTACGACATTGAAAGTCACATTGAGGACGCCTACCGCGCACGAGGAAGCAGCGCTGGAGAACAACGTCTTCCTGCATGACATGGTCGTCTGCGGAGCGAGCAACGGCGCCTATACCGCCGTCAACACCGCGGCCTATCTCTATGAAAACTACGGCATCGCCGTGCGCTATGTGCTCACCTTTGACGCCGGGGCGCACTGGGCGCACACCGATAAGGTGCTCACCCCGAGCAATGCGACCTTGCCGCCGAAGCCGGGACGGAGTTCCTGCTGTTCGAGGGTGCTGGCATCGGCATGAACAAGAGCGCGATACACACGATGGTTCGCCACGGCTGTGACGTCACGATCGTGCTGTGCCGGAACTCCGGGCACTACGGCATCATCTATGACGCGATATATAAGGGCATGCTCGACTGGGTGCTCGGAAACGGCGAGCAGCCGACCGATGCGAACTGTACCTATATCCCGCTCGACATCACCTCGACGTACCCGGGTGAACGAAAAATGCCCGCGGAGCCATGGCTCCGCAGGGCTCCTGCCTATCTTGTCCGCAATTTCAGTTCGTCCCTATCCTCTGCGCGATGTAGTCCTCGACCTCGGTAAGCTCAATGCCCAGCGCTATCAGCTCACCGTGGAGGATGTCCTTCGCGCGCTTCATCGTGGACTCGGCGCGGCTGCTCTTGGTCTTGCGCTCGGCAAGCTTCCCTGCAGGCCCTTGACGATGGCGACCAGCGCCTCGCAGCTGTGCTGCTTGAAAAAGCTCCTTATAAAAGGCGTCGACATGGTTGAAGCGGCTGTCGTTGCATACGGCGGGTTCTATGCCCGGTATTGCGTCAATGAGCGCCTCGGCCTCCTCGCGGCTGATGACAGGGCGCATGAACGCCCCGGAATCCACCGGCGAATAGTACACTCCCGTGCCGATAAGCGGCGCGAGATAATAATAAAGCTTGTCCTTCGACGCTCCGCTTATATCCAGCGGGGCAATTTTGATAACCGTGCAGACTCCGTTCTCTCCGTAAACTATTTTTCTCCGACCGAATACATCGTAAATCTACCCTATCATATATTACATACCTATAATACAACATTTCCGAAATTTTTTCCAATAAAATTTTCAGAAAATTTCACATTTTTCTATTCCCGGTCAATGAACAGTGTCCGCTTTTTGACGATTGTGTTTACCGCAAAAGCCTGATATAATGAGCTGTCGACAAATACTGACAGCTCATTACTACCGGAGGTTCGTCATGGATACTGGTTACAGCTTTGGTCAGATGATATGGATAGTTCTTGTATATTCGTTTCTCGGCTGGTGCTGCGAGGTCGCCTTTGCGGCGGTGCGCCGCGGCATCTTT
>VOFG01000540.1_pt1 | contig 16000 bp, 27 predicted proteins | sample 5384171 | NCBI WGS metagenome assembly VOFG01 (sample SAMN12384726, study PRJNA508395) | human gut metagenome | isolation source: healthy gut F | host: Homo sapiens
GAGCACGATTTCTGGCAGATGATCGTCAGCCTGATTTTGGCCGGATATCGTGTGCAGTAAAGCGCAGATTTTTTAGAAGGCAGCTTGCAAGTTATTTATGCTTGCAAGCTGTTCTTCTGCTGTATGCTCAGAGCCGATTTTGCTGGCGCAAAACCTCCGGGAACGAAATCTGACCGTTCGTTCGCAGCACCTCCTGATAGCTCATGCCGCGCATTTTCTGGTATGTTGCCGCATCAATATCTGTGTCTGATGCGAGAATATGATTGCAAATATTCTGCTCGACAGCCTGTTTCAAAAGCAGTTTGCCGATGCGGTCACCGAACATACTGAGGATGGCTTCGAGCGTTTCACCAAGGATCTTCGGCAGGAAGTCTCCGGCATACTCGCTCTGTAAATAGCCGCAGTAAACTGAATTGCTTTTTGCTACGAAATTCGTTCTGGTGTTGCATCCGTCGCGACATTTGAGTGTTCCTGCACCTTTCTCCTGCTATAATTCGTCCATAGGAAAAACTCGGATAAAAATGCAGACATTTCGCATAATCGCCAAAAACCCTTCCCATGAAAATGCGGCTTCCAAGCTCGTTCTGGCGGCAGTCCGCTTTTTTATCCTTGCGGTACTTATTCGCTTTAAGCAGCATTCGGCTCCGCCGTATGAGGCGACTTTTCTTCCCTTCTTTTCTTTGCCGTTATCAGCGCGCGGATGCGCGATGATATAATATCCTCATGCAGACAGAGGTTTTCTTCTTTTCTCCTTGCGGCGTTCGTCCGCTCTAAGCAGCGTGGGACCTCTCTCTTATGAGCTTTCATTTATGAGCCGGATGCGGGATTCTCCGCTGATATCGAAGCAGGGTATGACTCATAAGACCATGAGGACTGTCTGCAAATCTACGTTGAGGTGTATGTTATGTTCATTGTCGGTATCGATGTCGCCAAGCGCAGCCACGAGGTCTGCATGATCACATCGGACGGTCAGACCGTTCAGCGCCCGTTCTCTATCCGCAACAACTGCACCGGGTACAATCTCATGCTGGAGAAAATCAGAAAACACACGAACATCAAAAGCCAGATCGTATTTGCAATGGAGTCCACTGCGCATTACTGGCTGGCGCTCTTTACGCGGCTGCGCAAGGACGGCTACCACGTCATTCTGCTTAATCCGATCCAGACCAGCGCCATGAGGGATATGTTCATCCGCAAGATCAAAACCGATGCCAAGGATTCCTTCATCATCGCCGAGCTGATCCGCTTTGGGCGCTATGCCGAAAGCAATGTTGCGCAGGATCGTTTGCTGGCACTGAAGGAACTGTGCCGGAACCGCTTCTATCTGGTCGACATGGCCGGTGACCTCAAGCGAAGCTGATCGCGCTGATCGATCGTGTCTTTCCGGAGTACGAAGCGCAGTTCGATACGATTTTCTGTAAGTCGTCCGTGGCGCTCCTAAAAAAGTATCCGACACCGCAGAGGCTTTCCAACGCACATCTGGATAAGCTGACGGAGCTGCTCTGGAACAGCAGCAATGGTCACTTCGGCGAGTGGAAGGCGCGTGAACTCAAGGAGCTTGCACGAAACAGCTTCGGCGTTGAAGACTGTGACGGCGCGTATTCCACGCTGATTCTCCTGATGCTCGACCAGATCCAGTCGCTCTCCGGAAAGGCTGACGCTCTGGAAAAAGAAATATCCAGACTGTTTCAGAGCTTTGATACGACGGTCACGACGATTCCCGGCGTTGGACCGATCATTGGAGCCGTCATTCTCAGCGAAGTCGGAGATATCTCCCGTTTTTCTTCTGCGGACAAGCTCGCAGCCTATATTGGCGTCGATCCGTCTGTCAATCAGTCCGGCGAGTTCCAGGCTGCGCACGCGCATATGTCCAAACGGGGCTCTCCGTATCTGCGCAGATGCATCTGGATGGCATCTCAGGTCGCTGTACAGCGCGATCCCATGTTCCGCGCATATTACGAGAAGAAAGCCGCAGAAGGGCTCAAATACATGACGATCATCGGTCATGTGACGAGGAAAATGACTGCCGTGCTCTTTGCCATTCTGCGCGATCATAAGGTCTATGAACCTGTTCTGCCGACCGCCGCATAGAAGCTTCGCACCCATATCCGCCTGCTCACGCCCCGTGAGCCTGCATTGCCGCGCCCATTTCCAGCGGTGACCATTTCATTTCTTCTGCATTTTTATCCTGTCTGTGCGTTCAGCCTGTGTTTTCAATAAAATCGGCATATTTCCTCCTTGTCGCGTCCTCAGTAAGTTTCTGCATCTGCCGGTCGTAGTTCTGCTGGAGCGCCGCCTGAATTGGCCGGATGGTGAATCAGCAGATTGCCGTTGCGTTTACAGCCATCCTTTGTTGTGACCATTGTCGGTTCTGTGATGAGCAGCCCATGTTCTTCGAGCGACCGGATGTGTTTGCGGATGGTGTTCGGACTCAGACCAACTGCTTCACCGATTTTTCGGTAGCTTGGCCAACATTGGAATGTCTGCCTGTCCTCACAGAACAGCAGGTAGGCATAGATTGCGATTTCTGCTGCGCTCAGACCCAGCGAGAAAATCTCCTTCGGCAGCGGGAAGTAGTCCTTGACCGAATCGCGTGCCGGCCAGAGATTTCGCTTCACTCAGCTCCCGTGTGCTGCTCCACCCATTGGATGAATGCTTCTTTCGGAACGACGATCCGATTCCCGATTCGCAGCGCGGGGAAATCTTTCTCGTGCATCAGTTCGTAGCTACTGGACGGCGCAATGCCCAGCACTTTCGCTACTGTCGCCGCGTTCAGGAACAGCGGCAGTTCGTCATAGTTCTTGTAGATTGATTCTTTCATCCCTTGTTGTCCTCCTGTTTGTTCTGTGTCCCTTTTCCGTATTTCTTTTGTCTTTTTTTCAAAAAAACTTTTTTACTTTGTCTGATAGGGATAAAAATCGCAGTTTTGACAGCCTGTTTTCAAAAAAACGGAAATTTTTTCGCCATTCAAAACATCCCCCCTATTTAATCCGACACTAAAAGCCGTTTTGACACCCTTCTCTGCAAATTTTTTAATTCAGGAAGAAGATATTTTACGCCCTTCAATAACTCCTTCTATTTGATCCGACAGAATTTTGCGTTTTGAGCGGTGTCCCTCGAAAAAATCCCTCACTGCATAGGCCACGGGAACGCGATTTTTAGAAGCCTTTTCGAGAAAATTCACAGATCATTTACATTTCCGCGCCTACGTTGCCTGTTCGCGTTCCTCCGAAAAAGTCCTTCTATTTAATCCGACAGAAAATTGCGTTTTGAACAGCTTGTTTTGAAATTTTTTCGATGGCAAAAATAGCCACCGTCCAAACGGACAGCGGCATCAAGTCAGCAGCTTGCATTCAGCTGCACTTCGAGTTATACTGGTTTTGGAATTTGTTTACTGGTAGGTTACTAGCCCTTCTTCTGCGTTTGCCGTTCCCGCAATGCTGCTTCACAGAGGCACAACGTCCGGTTTTCAGGCTTTCGGCGGGTACGCGTTCGGCTGTTTCCTGAAAACGGCACAAACTGCCGACACAGGCGTGACGGTGCGGGGATTGCATTTTGTTGTTCGTCTTTTTTGAAAGACGCTTAACTTCGATTTGACTTTCACGCTGATTTATGGTTATAATATCAGCATGAAAGTTGGTGACAGATATGTGTTTTGAGACACTCGACGATTTGCTGCATGAGCGGAACGGAATTCTGCGAACGTCAGATGCGTTGGCTCGCGGTATTACAAAATCTCAGTTTTACGAATACGTCAATTCTGCGAAATTAGAAAAAGCCGCACACGGCATCTATGTGTCTGCGGATATGCTGACGGACGAACTGTACTTATTGCAGGCACGGTTTCCACGCGCTGTTTTTTTCGCACGAGGCGGCGCTTTATCTGCACGATCTCAGCGAATATGAACCGATTCCCTTGACAGTGACCGTTCCTGCGAGTTACAACAGCACCGGACTGACTCGGAAAGGCGTGAAAGTCTACTACGTGAAACCGGAGTGGTACACACTTGGTTTAATTGAGATCCCTTCTTTTTGGTGGTCATCTGGTTCACGCCTACGACCTGGAACGCACGATCTGCGACGTGATTCGACGCAGTGAAATGATGGATGTGTCTGCATTTAATTATGCAGTCAGGGAGTACACAAAACGAAGGGATAAGAATTATGCGAAGCTGATTCGTTACGCAGCAGCGCGTGTAGAGAAAAAGCTTCGTGAGAAAATGGGGTGCTGTTCTGAATGATCAAGACATCTAAGCAATTGAAAGATCTGGTTGGAAACCGTGCGCATGGAGACAGCGCAAAATCCATGCTGTTTCTCCGGAACTATGCGATGGAGCGATTTTTGAGCGGCTTTCTGCATCTAAGTATAGAAACTGTTTTATTTTAAAGGGTGGTATGTTGATTTCCGCAATGGTCGGGATCGACAGCCGTGCGACAATGGACATTGACACCACCCTGCGCAACTACGCTTTGAATTGCGAAAGCGCCGAGCAGATCGTCCGGCAGATCGCCGATGTGGAAATTGACGACAAAATCAGCTTTGTAATCAAGAAAACAGAAGAAATTATGGAAGATTCGAGTACCAGGGTGTGCGGCTCTCGCTTGATGCGTATCTGGACAAAACGAGGATTCCCTTGAAGATCGATATTTCCACCGGCGATGTCATTACCCCTTGTGAAATATCGTTTTCGTACCAGCTGATGTTTGAAAACCGAACAATCCCCTTGTTGGCATACCCGCCTGAGACAGTTCTCGCTGAAAAGCTGGAAACGATCCTTTCACGCGGGGAAGCAAATACACGGCTGCGTGATTTCTATGACGTGTATATCCTGCAAAGAGAGGATTTTGTCGTAACACCTGATGCACTGCGCTATGCGTTGCTTGCAACCTGTCGAAAGCGCGGACACGAGGATCTGCTTCATACATATGCGTCTATTCTTAATGAAGTCCGCCAGAGCGGTGCAATGCGCGCAATGGATGAAATATCAAACAGATTTCGACTATGCTGCCGGGATTACCTGGGATACTGTTTTGGACACAGTTGAAACACTTTGTATGAAAACATTGGATGATCATGCATTTGGAGATGAACTGCCACAGGAAGAATCACAATTTGAAATGCACTTGCTTTAACCCCATATTCTTTGATTACTGCGGCGCAGTTTTCCCGCTGACCCACACGCTGACCCCACGGCGAAACGAGCAGACGGAAGCAGTGGATACAAGAGGTGTAAAGAGCATTGATTTCAGAGCAGAAAGTGCTGAAAAAGCGTCCAGAAATCGTTATTTTATATGGCTTTTCTACTTTTCGTAATCAGCAGGTCGCCGGTTCGTCCGGCCACTAAGTTTAGAAACCGGCGAAAATCGTGAGATTTTCGCCGGTTTTCTTTTATTTGTTCGGATTTTCAGGCGTCGAAATTGCTCGACCCAAACCGTGACCCACACTGGCGAAGTCAGTGTCCAGAAGAGCGGCGTGAGAGTGATCGCAGTATCCCTCCGACGCTCTTTTTTTATGACCTGCGCCATGAAATTGCCCATCTTTTCGGCTGCGCTTTCCTGCATCTGCTGTGCGACGTGGGCGTAGGTTCTGGGGTGAATCCCGGGCGTCGAAATGACCGAGCATGCTGGACACCGTTTTTTACGTCACATGCCGTTTTGGGAGGTCGCGAATGTGTGTCTGAGGTCAGAAATCTCAGGTGTTCCAGCCCTGCGTCCTTCAGAATTTTCTTTTTGAGTGACTACCGAATCCGGGTGGTATATTTCGCCTGTCTTGGGTGACGGAACATCCATGGGTTGCCGGGGTGCTTTTGTTCTGCGACCAGCAGATCGACTGCATCCTGCGGAATCGAGATTTTTGCGGATTGAATTTTCCGTTTTCGGGCGCGTGATGTCCCGCTGTTGCGCCCCGCCTGCTTGCTGACGGAAATCGTTTTGTTCTCAATGTCCAAGTCTGACCATTGAGCGCGACCAGCTCGCCCTTTGCGTAAGCCGCTGATGAATTCCGAGATAGAACATCGGCAGGACACCGCGCTGCTCTGCTGCCGCCAGGTAAGGACTTGATCTGCTCTGGCGGCAGGATCTTCATTTCGTGCTTCGGAATTTTCGGCGGGACGCAGTCATCTGCCGGATTACGCACAATCAGCCGTTCTTTGACCGCGCGGTCGAGGCATTGTGCAGCATCGTGTGGATGCCGCAGATCGCGTCCGGTCAGCTTTTTCAGCGGAATATCTCCGATACGCGGCGCGGTGCGATCTGCTTTCTATTGATTCTTGAAAAACGCTACTACAACGGCGCCAGGGCCCGCATGGGTTCCGATCACACTTCCTACGGTCGTATAGTGAATTTCTTTCAGTTTTCCCTCCCAGAAGTGACGGCTGTCCTCGATGTACTTTTAGCAGCAGCGCGTCAGAAATTCCACTGTAGCCCAGCAGAACCGGCCTGCTGAAATCAATGCCGCCCGCCTTGTCGATCTCCTGAACGAGCAGATTGTTCCCCATTTTGGAGCCGCGTGCTTTTCCCAGCAGGTGAATCTCGCCGTCAATAACGGAAAGCACAGGCTTGATATTCAGTACCCCTCCGGCGAATGCGGCTGTCTTTGAAATACGGCCGCCCACGCTTGAGGTATTCGAGGGTATCTACCAGCGCCACAACAACGATTTTTTCTTCTCTTCCTCCAGTGCCTGCGCAGTTTCCTCTGCGGTCATTCCTGCATCCAAGAGGCGGAACGCAAGCTCCACCAGAATCCCTGTTCCCCATCGCTGCGCTGGTACCATCTACAACATAAATGTTTTCATAATCCGCCGCCGCGATCACGGCGCTTTGATACGTGCCGGAAAACTTCGACGCGAGGGTGATGACAACGGCGGCTTCTCCCTCCTGTTTTGCCTTTTCAAATTCGCATGAACGGTGAGAGGCACCGTATAGACCCGAGCCTTGATCTCGGGAACCAGATCCGCGGTGGAATCCACAATGGTCCTTGTTTTCAATTTCGTCAATCTCCTATTGTTTCGCTATTTTGAGCGATGGCCTCAAGACTTCTGCTGATGGCGGAAAGGCTGCGGTAAAGTGCCGCTCGTTCGTCCTCCGTGAGGGTACGGCTGACCGTATCGAGGACAGCGCCAATCTTCTCCGCGATCCTTTTGCCGACCTCCTGCCCTTTTTCAGTCAAGCGCAAAGGGTTTCTGTACCGTTTGACCCGGTCGGAATCCCGGACGATAAATCCGTTCGTTTCCAGATAGTCCAACGCACGGGAAATGGTCGCCTTATCCTCCTCGCAGTGCTCGCACAGCTCCGCCGAGGTCACGCCATCCAGAGAATATATGTAGTACAGACAGGACACGTGGGCGCTTCGCAGATGATAGACGGCCATCTCCTGATTTTTTATCCTCCGTATGTCGCGGCTGATCCGGTTGATCAAAACCGTAAACGTCTCAAAACGCTCCTGCATGGCTGTGCTCCTCTCTCACGAATGCTTTTGTTGAAATCTCAACGGTCAGACTATACCACATGGTTGTTGAAATGTCAACAGAAGAGTTCCGCACAGCCATTACTCTTTGATTATAGCATTCCACGCCGTGAGGCGGTCCCGTCGTAGGTTTTCTGTTATTTTATCGGGTGGAGGGTATGGTCATCAAGAACACTACAAAAAGCCCTCACCGGAGCAGCTCCGGCGAGGCTCTGCTTTTGACCACATAAAATGCCACAGACAGGTGTGGAACACATGGGGGACGCGGGTCACAAGATGTTAGGAAAGACTAACTATTAAATGTCAAGTCTGAAATGTGAGGAGTGGTAAAAATTTTAGACGGATCAAAAAGGGCATATGCCGCCTTCCGCCACCGTGTGCGGACGTTTTACTTTCCATTCTGCATGGATTGCTGGGGCTGCGAAGATCGGGAAGCAAATCTCTGTGACTGTTTTCTCGGCGAAGCACCGACATGCGGCGCATGCTTGTGGTCAACCGGAAAAATATTCTGCCCATAGCGGCGAAAAGGAGAAAAATGGAGCGATACGCGTGGAAAGCCGCTGTTCTGCCCGGAAAAATAGCAGAATACCGCAGGCGGCATGGCGAGATCTGGCCGGAGATGTTGGAGATGTTTCGCCGCGCCGGTATCCGGAACTACTCGATCTGGCAGACAGGCGATACGCTTTTCGGCTATTACGAATGTGACGATCTGAAAACGGCGCTTGCCGTGCAGAGGGACGCGCCTGTCAGTGCACGATGGCGCGCATATATGCGTGATGTGATCCGTATGGAACGGGATCCAAAGAGCGGCGCACAGCCGCATCTGGCACAGGTGTTTCTCTTTGACGGCGAAATCAGTACTTAACAGCACCTATGGAATTTGGCCATTCGTCTGAAGTACCTCTTTGATACCTCAATGCCGCGCATTTTCCGGTAGGAACCTCTCGTACCGGCTGGGGTTTGTTCCAGACATAGAGGAAGGTGGTTTTTTTATACAGCAAAAACAGCAGGCCCGCGCGAGGCGGGCCTGCCATTTTTAATAGCCGCGTTCAGCCGCGGAGCATTCTCCAAAGTCCCCGGAGGATATGACCGTTGGCAAGTTCCAGCATGCCGGGCAGCACGCCGCCCTTTATGCCGCCGGAGATCTGCATGCTGCGAAGCGGCGCACCGGCCGAAGCGTTCATCATCATGCGGAATTCCGGGTTCTTGTAATCTTTTTTTGCCGCCGAAGCCTTTTGCGATGGTCGCTTCGACCGCTTTATACATGATCTTCATAATAAGGCTGTAACCCTTCATTTCCATGACCGTATTGTCCATGGTAAAAGCGCCTTTTTCAGAACCGGCGGTATATACTCCCCGGCCCAGCATTGCTTCCCAGTCCTTTTGTTTGGCTTACCGGTGCAGCTTTGATACCAGCTGCCGCGCTGCCATGCCGGAACAGGCAGCGTTTCGCCGTGCTTTATAACGGGTGCGGTCAGGCCGCCGATGCTGACAGTATATTGTCCGACTGGAATCTTCCAACCGTCCTGCCAGACAGCAAAGCTGCGGTCGGTCAGACGGAAAACAGCCTCGCGGCTCTCGTTTGGCTGCAGGAACAGCTTTTGAAAGCCTTTAGTTCCCGCACGGGACGGTGCAGGCTGTTTTGCGGCGCTTCGACATAAAGCTGCACGACCTCCGCACCGGCAATGCTTCCGGTATTTTTTGACGGTAACGAAAACCGTATCACCGGAGAGTGTCAGATTGGAATATGTGAATTTTGTGTAGCTTAATCCATAGCCGAACGGCCAGCGGACAGGAACGCCCGCCTTGTCATAGTACCGGTAGCCGACGTAAAGCCCTTCCTGATACAGTGCGTCCGCGGTTTTTCCGTATAGTTCAGAAGACGGTACATCTTCATACCTGTACGGCCAGCTTTCGGCCAGTTTTCCGCTGGGATTGGCGCAGCCATAGAGCAGATCGGCGACTGCTTCTCCGCCTGCCTGACCGGGCAGACCCATGTAGAGGATAGCCTTTACGCGCTCCTCCCACGGGCATTCCACCACACCGCCGCACAGAAGCACGACCACCGTATTGGGGTTCGTGCAGGCCACGGCTTCTATCATCCGCAGATGCCCATCCGGCAGTTTCATGTCCTCCCGGTCAAAGCCCTCGGATTCATACCGTCCGGGAAGGCCCGCAAAAATGACGGCAATCTCTGCTTTTTCTGCCGCCCGTTTCGCTTCCGCCAGCAGAGTCTCCGTTGTATCGCCCTGCGCATCGCAGCCGGGTGCATATATCGCGCCGGGCAGGAACTCCAGCGGCTGCGAAAGCCGCAGTGGGTTGATATGGCTGGAACCTGCCCCTGATAGCGCAGATTTTCCGCCATTGCGCCGATAACGGCGATTTTGTATCTGACTCCAGCGGCAGGATGCCGTTCTCGTTTTTCAGGAGCACCGCGCCTTCTGCCGCCGCCCGTTTTGCGAGGGCATGATGGGCTTCATAGTTGCAGGATGCGGGGGTTCTCTGCGTTTCGGCCGCGCGGAATACAAGCTGCAGCACGCGCCGTGCAGAATCGTCCACGCAGCACTCCGGCAGACTTCCACCCCTGACTGCCGCGAGGACTTCCTTTTCCATATAGGCGCTGCCGCCGGGCATATTCAGATCGCAGCCTGCGCGGAAGCCCGCAATCCGGTCATTCATCGCCCCCAGTCCGTAACGACCATACCATCAAAGCCCCATTCAGTACGCAGTATATCCGTCAGCAGTTCTTTGCTGTCGGAGCAGTGAACACCGTTCAGCTTGGGGGGTAGGCGCACATGACCGCAGCGGGACTTCCCTCTCTGACGGCAATCTCAAAAGCTGTCAGGTATAGTCCCCGCAGCGTACGCCCGTCCAGAATGCTGTCAGAGGTAAAACGGTCCAGTTCTTGTGAATTGGCGGCAAAATGCTTGAGACTCGTGCCGACACCCTGCGCTTCCAGCCCCGGATAAAGCCTGCTGCCAGTTTACCTGCCAGATACGGGTCCTCACTGAAATACTCAAAATTCCGCCCGCAGAGCGGATTACGTTTGAGATTGGCTCCCGGCCCGAGGACGAGTCCGACGTCCTGCTCCCGTGCCTCTTCGCCGATGGCCGCGCCGATCTGTTCCAACAGCGCAGGATCCCAGCTGCCGGCAGTCGTGACCTCCGCCGGAAAACAGGTCGCGGGACGGGAGTTATTCACGCCCAGCATATCCGCCGCATCCTCCTGCTTTCGCAGACCGTGGGGGCCGTCACACATGAAAAGCGCGGGGATGCCGTATCGTTCAAATCGCTTGGTTTCCCAGAAGCTTGCGCCGGAGCACAGTGCGATCTTGTCCTCCAGCGTCATTTCCTTCAGAATGCGTTCTATGTCCATTGATCTACCTCAAAATGTGTAGGTTCCGGCAGTCAGCGGCACCGGCTCTTTCCCGGGCAGCGTCAATACGGCAGTGCAGTTTACAGGGATCGTCACGGTATAGTTCCATCCGTTCTCCGTCTTCTCCCAGCCGCTTTCCACCCGGCCGTACACGCTGTTGTAAGCGGCCTTTGCACGGGTAAAGTGTCCGCCGGGACGCGGCGCAATGGAAAAGCAATTCTCCCCGCTCACCCGGATACCGCATGGTATCAAAAAGCCAGCGGCAGACCGCGCCTTTGGAATAGTGATCCAGAGACGCTACGCCGCTTCCCGCTGCCCGGTCTCCTTCCCAGGATTCCCAAATGGTCGTAGCTCCGCTTTTGGGCATGAACAGCCAGCCCGGCATCTGCTCGTTTTCCAGCAGCCGGTATGCCGCTTCCAAGTCGGTTTCTGCCAGCACGTCCAGAATCAGCGGCGTAGACAAAAAGCCGGTTCCCAGCCGCCAGCCGTAGTTTTTCAATGCTTGAAGCAATCTCTTTTTTGCATACGCCGTCTGTGCTTCATCCAGAAGATGTAGCGCCAGCGGCCGCACGCCGGGCCTGCCGGTCGGTATCCAGCGTGAACTGCTCGGTTTTTATCATGGCCTGATATGCCGTCCGGCAGCCGTCGCGGTATTCTGCAAAGCGTGAAATGTCCTCCGTATCGCCCAGAATCTCCGCGATCTGCGCCATCAAGGCCATCACATAGGCCGTATAGGCTGTGGATACCTCCGGATGCGGGCCGGCAAAGTCCATGAAGCGCATGGTGTAAATATCCTGCGGCTCGGCCCATTCGCCATAACTCTGGCCCCGGTTGACCAGATATTTCTTGTCCTTTGCCGGGATATGCACCGGCTTTGCATAGGGGCCGCCCCAGCGCCCGCAGCGGCGCATCATAAACTGCGCATAGCGCTTCATGCCGGAATACCGTCTGGCCAGAATCTGCTTGTCTCCGTACTGCTTCCAGAGAACATACGGCATGATCACACCTGCATCGGCCCAGCCGACGCTGCCGTTCATGGTGTACATATAGAAATCCGTACCGCCGGACGGTGCGATTCTGTGGAAGGCAGCCGCTCTTGCGCTGCCAGTCATACATGTCGTTCAGAAATTTCTCAGCCATGGGCTCGTAATCAAACAGGAAGCAGGCCGTAGGACAGAAGATCTGCGCGTCGCCGGACCAGCCGTGACGCTCTCTCTTGTAGGACAATCAGTGGGCAGATCAGCATGGTTGTTTTTTGCACTCCAGACCGTGTTTTCCACAAATTTGTCCAGCAGCGGATTGGAACTTTCAAACCAGCCCGTGCGTTCCATATCGGAATAGACCGCAATGGCGGTAAAATTCTCTGCCTTGAATGGAATCTTCGTCTCTACCAGCACATAGCGGAAGCCGAAAATCGCAAACGTGGTTTTATATGCGTTTGCGCCATCCTTGCAGGTATAGACGACCTGCTGCAGGGGCGTGGTAAACTTGTTTCTGAAAGCTGAATATTCTTCTGCGTGAATTCTCCGTTTTCGTCCAGCATTTCGCCGAAACGAAGCGTTACGGTCTGTCCCGCCCGCGCCGTCAGCGTAAAGGCAGCATAGCCCGCGATGTTCTGTCCGAAGTCCAACACGGTTTTCCCCGCCGGCGTACGAAGAAGCTGTGCGTGCAGACGCTCATGCTCCCTGACCGCAACATTGTCAGACGCTGAGGGGTGACCGGATGCGCCGTCGCCTTTGCCTTTCCGTTGTAGCTGGGTGCACAGCCGGCATCCACTACTTCCCCATCCTTGTTGTCCGCAAAGCGGATAGGGGCCATCATTTGACCACTCCCAGCTTTCATCGGTGCAGACCGTCTGTACATGGCCGTCCGTATGTGTGATCTCCAGCTGCGCCAACAGCTTCGTTTCTGTTCCGTACTGATTGCGCAGGCCCCATGCGCCGGTGCTGCCGCGATACCAGCCGTCAGCCAGCTGGACGGTCAGGACATTTTCGCCGCTTCGCAGAAGCGGTGTAATGTCGTAGGTCTGATACTGTACGCGCCTGCGGTAATCGGTAATGCCGGGCGCAAGGATAACGTCCCCTGCCCGCTGTCCGTTCAGCTTTCTTCGTACAGACCGCAAGCCGTGATATATAGGCGGGCCTTTTTCACATTGGAACTCTCAAATATTGTTCGGAAGCAGTCCACCGGATACCGTTTTTTTTCTATTTACGCGATAATCGCCTGTGATCCAGCGGGCGCACCATGTATCGATGCCGGTTTCAAAGCTGGACTCCCGACCACTCGCCGCAAACGCCGTTCTCGTCCCAAAGCCGGACACGCCAGACGACGCTCGTTTTAGCTAGGACGGGGCTTCCGCCCCATTTTGCGCGCATGGCAGCACCTTCTGTCTTTCCGCTGTCCCAAAGGAGATTTCCGCCGTCATCTGCAGCTAGAATCTGCCACGCAGTCTGCCTGACGCCGCCCTCGCAGTTCCAGAACAGCTGCGGGGCCGTGAAGTCCACGCCCATGGGCGCGGTCAGGTGCTCTGTTTTTCAGCCGAATTGCCCGCATCACTCTGCCTCCCGGCGGGCCTTGATCTCCGCCTGTTCTTTGCCGATGTACTTTTCCACATTCAGGAAGGCCAGCAGTACCGCGAGCACAACGCCGGTGATGGTTTCAAGCCCTACAAATCCAAAAGGTAATCGCGTGCTTTACGGCAGCGCTCTGCTCTGCCGCAGTTGTTACGCCATTTATGATCTCCGGCGCAGTATAGCCTGTTTTGGCAAGCAGACCGTTGAACACGCCGGTGCAAATGCCAACCATCGCAACGGCAATGATATTATATACACTCATGGCCAGCCCATCGCACCGGAAGCCGCTTTTCCATTCTACATGATCCAGCACGTCGGCAAACAGCGCCATAAACAACATACGAGCACGGCAGGCCGCCGATATTTTTGACAAACTGCCCCGGCCAGCATAATTGTCATATTCGTGGGGAACATCCAGCAGACGGCGCTGCCGGGAGGGCATAGAGCACGAAGCCTGCCAGCGTGACATTCCGCTTGCCAAATTTTTTAGCCAGCGGCCAGACGGCAAAAACGCCGATTCCCATGGGAATGCCGCCGATGACGGAGAGCATGGTCTGGGTAATGCCGTCGTTAGGTGCCAAGCACATAGTTACAAAAATAGACAAGGCTCAGATTCTTAATGCTTGCACCAAAGGCAAAGATCAGAAGTAGGCATAAAATGATGAGCATATATTTGTCCGTAAAAATTGCCTTCAGCTGCTTCGCAAAGGGAACAGACGGTTTTTCGCTGTTCTGTGCCTCGAGCGTGACGCGCTCCTTGGTGAATAGTATTCCAGCAGCGTCAGCGGCAGAGCCAGAATGGACAGCACGCTCATCAGCGCAATCCACCTCCTCTGTTCCACGCCGATTTTGGGCATGATGACCATTGGGAACACCAACGCAACCAGGATGCCGCCATCATGATGGTGGCGATCTGATTGAAAAACGGACAGGCTGCCGCGCTGTCGTGTCGCGTAGACAGAGGCACCCAAATTGTGGCTCATATTAAAAATGGTATATGGGAAGGAATAAAACAGGTTATAGCTGACCATGACCCAGACCGCCTGCAGGGTCTGCGAGCCCTTTTGGGCAATGGTAAAGAGCAGGATGCCCGTAATGGTCAGCAACGGCGCGGACAGCAGCAGCCACGGACGGGCCCGCCTCTTTTGTATGCGTGCGGTCAATAAGATAGCCCATGACTACGTTCTGTCCGGAATCCCGGTCCGGCCCATGAGAACGGCATCCAGACCTTTTACCTCTTTGGTCGATCTGCCGAAAGATCCCTGACGCTCTGCCGTGGAGGTCTTGCCATCACAGACCATGTGGGATATTATATCACGCCGCAATTTCTACTACGGCGTTCTGGGAATGCTGGAACGGTAAAAGTTTTGTCGTCGGCCCTACGCGGCAGGTGATGGAACGCGAACAGACCTGCGGGAACGGCCTTCCGGCTGGATCTGTCTGGTGATGAGGCTGAGGGTTTCCGGCATGCGGAGCATTGTTCGCATGCCGGTGGGAAAGCGTGCTGCAAATGCTGTGTACGATAAACTATGTGTTCAATCACGAAAAAGACTGGAACTGAAGGATTCTGGCATTTATGAACAGGAGCAGACCCCTGATTTCCCGGCAGGTACGGCAGCAAGCGCAGAACAGACCTCGATCCGCCGCAGCTGGAACACAACACCTATGATCTGAGCAGCGGCTGCTGCGCATGGTACGCAAGGGCGACACGGCAGCACTCCGGCAGTGGCTGGACAGGGCGCGCCGTCCGCAGCGGCGTTGTGGCTTTGGCGAGCTGCTCCGGCAGCGTAAAACCAGATCGTCACTGTCACGCTTGTCTCACGCGCGGCAAATCCAAGGCGGAATGCAGGTGGAGGGATGTTTGCTAATCAGCGACTCTATATCCAGCAGTGCGAACTGACCGCTTTTTCTCCGGAAGCGGCATTGCAGTCTGCAATACCGGATGCTGACCATGCGGAACGGCGGGAGTGGTTGCACCGAGGCGCTGTTTCGTCCAGACTCACAGCGGATGGCAATTACACCAGCACCATCTCTCCGACGCAATCAAACCGGAGCAGATGTTCGTGCGCTGCATGTCAGCCGCCCGTACCTGTCCAAAATTCAGAGAAAGTACTGAGAAACGCTGACAGATTTCATTCTGAAAGAAAAAACGAAGAGGCTGCTGCCCTCCGTTATTCGGACAATCTCACTGCCATCGGCCCTACCTCGGCTTTCTTCTCCCAGCCATTTTTCCCATCTTCAAATACGCCGGCAGCAGTTCGCACGAGTACCGGAGAGCGGTACAACTGAGGCGCAGCGGCTCAGCATCAAAAAAACGGCACGCCGATTGGCGCGCCCGTTGGAGAAATGTGAAGATACAGTTTGGAATAGGCAATGGCGATCTTGTCGCTGCGTGTTGTTGTTGTAGGCCAGTTCCAGATTGGCGGCGAAGGAGCGGTCATGTCCTGATGTGCGCCAGCAGATACGGCGTGATGGCCTTTGCCGGATATGCTCGGCGTTGGCCTGTGACAGCCTTTGTCGATGATGCCGTTCATGTAGTTCGATCCATCGCATACCGCTCCGGGATCGGGTTGCCGACGACGGCACC
>VOFG01000749.1_pt1 | contig 16000 bp, 26 predicted proteins | sample 5384171 | NCBI WGS metagenome assembly VOFG01 (sample SAMN12384726, study PRJNA508395) | human gut metagenome | isolation source: healthy gut F | host: Homo sapiens
GCTCTGTATTCGGTGCGTTTTTCTCAGTGTATATCACCTTGTATTGTTTGAACTGCGGAATTATAATGAATGTATATGCCGTTATGACTATGATAATAAGCCTTTGCTCAAGGCTACAATTACCCCAAGCATCTATTGTCTAAAAAGTATGAGCAAAAAGGAGGTTCCTCTCTATGGCGAATATTTTAATTGTGGAAGATGAAAAGAATATGCAGAACATTATTGCCGAGTATATGCAGCGAGGTGGTCACACCTGCTTTACGGCTGACGATGGCGTAGACGCACTAATGATCTTGAAAAAATAATCCTATGGACTTAATGATACTGGATGTGATGATGCCCCACCTTGACGGTTTTTCCGTCTGTAAGATGGCAAGGAAATGAGTAACCTCCCTATTATCATGCTGACTGCGAAAAGCGAGGAAGAAGATAAACTGAAAGGTTATGAGCTGGGAGCTGACGACTATATTACCAAACCATTCAGTCCCAAAGTGTTACTGGCAAAGGTGGGCGCTTTGCTGCGCCGATCCTCTATCACGCCTACCGATTCTATGAACGCCGGAAAAATTACGATCATCCCCACATCTCATAAAGTTTTTGTGGATGGACAGGAAATCACTTTGACCCACAAGGAATATGAACTGCTGCATTTCTTCATGGTTAATCCCAGCCAGATATTCAGCAGAGACCAGTTGCTTAATCGGATTTGGGGCTACGACTTTGAGGGAACAACACGGACGGTCGATACCCATATCAAAACCCTGCGGCAGAAATTGGGGGATGAGGGTAAACACATTGTTACCTTGATTCGTTCCGGCTACAAATTTGAGGTGAGCGTATGAAGATTAACGAAAATATGAACATCTTTACCATACGAAAAGAAGATACTGCTGGCCTCAAACTAATCGGCGTTGCCCTGATCGTTTCTTATATACTATCCACCAAACTGCCAGTGAACACCGATATTTCCTTTGTGATCTGGTTGGCTTTGTGGTGGTTCTGGTCTGTGCCATTGACCTGCTGATGGCCCGCTTTATCACAAAGCCGGTTTCGGAACTGAATGAAGCAGCCCGGAACATGGCAGAGCTTAATTTTTCCCACCCCTGCCATGTAAAAAGCCATGATGAATTTGTACAACTTGCGGAGAGCCTGAACATGATGGCCGAAAATCTGCAACAGGCGTTTTCTTCTCTGGAAGATGCCAACCGGAAATTAGAGCAGGATGTGGAGCAGAAAAAAGGCTGCTGGCAGAGCGTAAAGAACTGGTGGACAACCTCTCCCATGAAATGAAAACTCCGCTGGGCGTGATCCGGGCCTATGCCGGGGATTGCAAAGACGAAACGGACGAAGCAAAACGGCAAAAGTATTCCGAGGTCATCATAACGGAAACAGACCGCATGAGCCGCTTAATCACTACACTGCTTGATCTGTCTGCATTGGAAAATGGGGCTACCCAGCTCCGCCCGGAGCGGTTCGACTTTGTAGACTTTTTGGAAACGGTGGCAGGACGGCTGCTGATCGACACCCCGGACGCAGATTTTGTTTTGGAATATGAACTGCCGGAGCATCCTGTCTATGTCAATACAGACAAAGGGCGGATGGAACAGGTCTTGAATAATCTGATCGTCAATGCCAAACGAAATAACAGGCCGGGCGGGATTTTGAGATTGTCCCTGCTTGAAAAAGACGGCCTTTTGAACTTCTCTATCTTCAATCAAGGGCCGCCTATCCCGGAAGAAAGCCTGTCAAAGATATGGTCGAAATTCTATCGTGATAAAAATTCCAAATACAGCGGTTCCGGGCTGGGCCTTGCCATTGTTGCACAGGTCTTGTCCATGCAGCACCTACACTATGGCGCAGAAAATCAGCCGGGAGGCGTGGCCTTTTATTTCTCCCTCCCCACAGTAAAATAACAAGTTTATATTCTCTCATAGGCTCTGGTTTCCAAATGGAGATCAGGGCCTTTTCTTCTGCCGGTAAGATTTCACACCAACTTCACAGCGACCTCACACCGACTTCAACGCATTTTCGTACCTTTATCCCACAAGGAGGGAATGACCCTCCAGACAAAGGAGGTAGCAATTATGTTTTTAGGTATGGAATGGTACTGGTGGCTTTTTGATTGTTGTAGCGCTGGTAATCTGCATCCCGTTCAAGGTAAAGTTTATGAAATGGTGGAGCAAACAGGGAACAGGAGAAGAAAAAAGAACCAGACCGGAAAATGGGGTGATGAAGATGATCGAAGTTAAAAAACCTGACTTTTTTCCTACGGAAAGGATAAACAGGCGTTACATGGCTTGAATTTTTCTGTGGCAGATGGGGAGATTTTCGGATTTTTTTGGGGCCGAATGGTTCCGGGAAGTCCACCACCCAAAAGATATTGACCGGCATCTTAAAAGGGCATGGCGGCGAGGTTTCCCTATTTGGAAAGGATTTGAGAACCGCACAGACGCAGGAGTTTTTTCAGCAGATCGGCGTCCTGTTTGAGTTTCCTTATCTGTACGCTAATTTAAGCGCAGTGGATAATCTGAACTATTTTGCGTCCTTTTATCCCAAAGAACAACTGCGGGATGTAAAAGAACTGCTGGAAGAACTGGAATTTAAGAAAGACTTTCTCAATAAGCCGGTGTCCTCCTACTCCAAAGGGATGCGGCAGCGTGTAAGCATGGCGAGAGCTTTGATCAGCAATCCGAAACTTTTATTTCTGGACGAACCCACCAGCGGCCTTGATCCCGCCGGCGCTGTCCTTTTAGAAAAATCATCGAGGAAGAACGGCAAAAGGCACAACGGTATTTCTCACAACACACAATATGCTGGACGCTGACCTACTCTGCGACCGTGTGGCGTTTATCACGAATGGAAATATCGTTGCGCTGGACACGCCCCAAAATCTGAAAGAGAAAACAGCAGTCACCGCATTGTGGTTTCCTATCTTTATCAGGGCAAGCGAAAGGAGCAGACCATAGAAGCACCTGAACTGAAAGCCGGTATTCCTTTCGCTTATGATGAAATCATCAGCATCCATTCACAGGAGCCGACACTGGAAGATGTCTTTATCCAGTACACGGGAAGGGGGCTGTCTTAATGTGGAAAAGCCTTTGTTCTCTGTTCAAAAAAAAGACTGCCGGATGATGATGTCCGGGAAATTCTTTCTGGTGGCGCTGGGTTCCCTTGTTTTATACACGCTGTTCATCAATTTCGGCTATGTGAAATTCATGGACGCCCAGCTCTACAATGTGTATCTGTATGATCCGGCTGGGACGCAGACAGAGGTTTCCTCTCTTGTCCGGCCCGTGTCCTCCTTGGAAGAACTGGATGCAGCCCTTGCCGGTGATACAAACGGTGTCGGGATTGACGCCAGCGGTAGGACGCCTCATGTCCTGTTCTATGCGGCAACCGAAAAAGCAGACAGACACAGAACAGACTATGCGCTGTCCCTACTTTCCCCGGATGGGAATGATACAGCAAAAATCGTCGGCAGCAACAGCCCTGAAATGAAGCAGCGCCGGGAGATTACCTGTGAACTTCTCTTTATTGAGATTGTTGCCGTTGGATTTTTGGGGATCGCTTCGGTGCTGTTTAAGGAAAAGCAGATGGGAGTGATCCGCGTCCATGCCATTATGCCACTGCATAAGAGCCTGTTTGTATGCTCCAAAATCATGCTCTTTCTAATTACCGATTTGGTTTTTGCGGCCTTAATTGTTCTGTTCAATGTGGGGCTGGGCGGGATGTCGGTTTTGCCTGCGGTGCTGGTGCAGACCGCTATCCTCTCCTTGATTATGGCACTGGCAGGCTTCGGCTGTACCATGCTTCTGCGGGACTTTAAGCAATTTTTCACTGGCTTATCTGGTAATTGCACTCTTTGCGGCTACGCCGGTATTTCTGGCGGCGAATACTTCCGTAAAGATGGCGTGGATTGACTATCACCCGTTTTACCATGTGTATATGGGCCTAAAAATGCCTTTTTCGGCATCCCGACTACAAGCCCGGTCTACTATGCCGGTGCGATAGGCGCAATCATTTTACTCTTTATCCTTGTAGAAGCTGCGTTCCGCAAGGAAATGGGAAAGGAGGGCTAACAATGAAAGGACTGATCTATCAACTGAAAAGTGTCCGAAAAGACAAGTTCTGTATCATGTCATTTCTCCTGCCTATCGTGGTCGCTGTGGCATTGAATTTTGTCGGCTCCATTGACCTTTCTTCATTGGGGGAATTTCATTTTGGAGTAACGGCAAAGGCCACCACTTCGGAAGTCAACACATGGCTGGAACGGTACGGTACTGTCACCGTTTATCCCCACACAGGAAGAACTGATTGCGGCCATCAACGAACCGTCAACAAACCTGATCGGCGTGGAAATGGCTGACGGCAGCATCCAGACAATCCTTTCCGGCGATGAACTGGATATGTTTCAGCAGACAGCCAACACGCTCCCGGCTCTTTACGAGCAGAGGGAATGGGCGGCACAGGCCAGTGTGCAGGTATTGGAGCGCCCGGATATGATGGCGGGCTATCAGAATATCTTTATTGCCATTACGCTGATCGTGGCGATGTTCATGGGCTGTACCTTTAATGCCATGAACATTATTTCTGAAAAAAGAGGATGGCGTTGCGCTGATCAATGAAATCCTGCCTATGACGCACAGACAGTACATGATGCAGAAAATCTTTGTGGGTTTTGTATTCGGCTGCCTGTCCGCTATTCTTACGGCGGCCATCTGCTTCCGGCTCTCTTTCACAGGGGCGGCGGTCATGCTGGCATTGATCGTCCTTTCCGCATTTGTGTCGGCTTTGATCGGTTTATTTGTGGGCAAACTCTCCGATGGCATGATGGTAGGTGTAGTTTATATTAAAATCGTGATGATTGTATTTATGGCGGTTCCGATTCTGAATTATCTGGTCGGTGCAGGAAACAAAGTCCTTTCCTACATTTGCTATCTGATTCCGTCCAGCGCCACCTTTGAGGGCATTATGGATTTGGCAAATGGAACTGCATCAACAGCGGTTAAGGACATCGTTATCCTTGCTCTCCATTGTGTCCTTTGGTTCTTTCTTTACTTGCTATTGTCAAAACAGCAGAGAAAGCATATTTGAATGAGAATCATTTACATTTTATAGGCGGAGGTGAGCGATATGGGAAAACTCCTAGTGCTGTCGGTTTCCGACTGCGAAGAACACATCTTTAATAGAATCATGGCAGCAATCATAGACGAACCAGAGCTTGACCGTATTGCTCTCCCACTCTCTGATACCAGTCTCCTTCCCAAATATTGAAATTCGGCCAAAGGAGCAGACGGTATTCTGCAGAGGTCAGTTTGTCGCTCTGACTCACCATGAATTTGCAGTTCTTGCATATCTGGCTCGTCATCCTGGCTGGTATTCTCAGCCAGCCAGATTTACGAGGCTGTATGGGATAGAGATGGTGAACACTGCGGCACCGCCGTTGCCAGTGTCATCAGTCAGATCCGGCGCAAGTTGACGCCGGATACACCAAAGGGTGGCTATATCCGGACTGTACTGGGCAGTGGATATAAATTTGAATCCGTGATATAGGAAACGCCGGACATGATGACCTACTGGATCTGTCCGGCGTTCTTTTCCCTTAGCTTCTCGCATTTGCAGCTCAGGAGTGGTGAACTTTATAGCCCTAAATTCATAAACAAAAAGAGGTTTTCTGTATCCTGAAGCCTCTTTTTTTTATACTAATGGAAAAAATAAGAGTCGTTTTATATCCGCAGTTCGGCATGCTTTCAATTTTCATAGTACCATTATGTGCCTCTACAATTTGCCGTACCAACAGTACACCAAGTCCATGACGAAGGTTTAGTTTTTCATCTGTGCTTTCAAGATAGTGCGTTTTGGTATTCAATTCTTGCAACTTATCGGTAGATACCCCCACGCCATTATCCGCGACAATAATTTCTGTATGTCCATCCGTACAGTCAACCGAGATTGTTATTGCACAGCCGTTTGGATTGTGGCCGATGCTATTTTGAAGAAGATTTGTAATCGCCCGCTTTAAGAGCGCTTCATCACCCAGCATATAGTGTAGCTCGCTTTCTTCATCCGATTGAAAATCAATAGAGAAGCTTTCATCAAGCCCACTATCCAGAAAATCACATACCACTTGCCGGGCCAATTCTACCGGGAAATTTTCTCAGTTCGTAATGGCTGCATATCATATTCCAGTTTTGAAGTCAAATTCAAATCCTCAATGAGCTGCTTAATTTTGGTAGCCTGCTGGCGGATTGCCACAATCTTTTCTTTCTGTTCTGTGTTCAAATCCCGGCTTTCCTCTAAGCTGCTGGAATAGCCAAGCACCATTGATAGAGGTGTGCGGATGTCATGTGAAATACCGCTGATCCAGTTTGCCCTTGCCCTGTCCCTGCGTTGCAGGGTTTTGGCGACCTTATTCAGCTTTGCGTTGATTTCCGCCAATTCCCCCGTTCAACTAACTGTGTTTCTTCCCAGATGAAATTTCTTCTATGCCGGTGAGGATCGGCTTAATGGATTTTTCAATCTTGCGGTTATTGTGAATGAACAGGATCAGCACAATGATGATATTGAACAAAAATAAAGTAACCAATCCAAATATGTCTATTTTAATGCTGTCAGAAGTTTTGTAAGCAGACAGTTTCCAAAAACTATCCTGCGGGTAGCCGACAACCAGCAGACCATAAGATTGATTTGACACGAATACTGGATAATCCTCTAAGTACCACCTTGTCATTTCTGCAATATCGCCCGGTGTATAGTGCAGAGGTAATTCGGACGGTATTTTGTAATTCCAGACCACATCGCCGGTGTCATTGCTTATCAGCATACACCATGCGTTTTCCTTCGTCATTTGATAGCCGTATTTTCTGAAAGACGGTAGCTTTCTTCACTTTGCTGCAAGTCTGCGGAAACCTGCTCTAATAGTTGCGTTGGGCTATGGCTGCCCCTGACTGCTTGACACCACAGCCAGCACAACAAAAGGACAATGTTTATCAGGATAAAGAAGCAGAACAGCTTCACACTGGAATGAACATACCGCTTAAAAAATCGTTGAATATTATTCATAGGCTCACCTTGACTTGTCCTTTAAGATCAACTTATATCCAATGCCTTTTACCGTTACCAGCGAAACCGGCGAAGATGGTTTTTCCTCAATCTTTTCCCGGATATGGCGAATGTGCGACATAAGTGTTTTTCATAGCCTATATAAATATCCCCGCAAACCGTTTGGCAAAGCGCACCCAAAGTTACAATGCGGCCCGCATTTGCATACAGTTTTTTCAATATCTCCACTTCTTTTGCGGTCAGGGAAACTGGTTCCTGTCCCTCACGATAGACTTCTGCCTGTTCTAAGTCCACTTTGCAGGCATCCAGTAAGAAGCTGCTTTCCTCACTTTCTTTATAGGTTCGCCGCAGAATGGCCGTAATGCGCCATACAAATTCCTGCGCGATAAATGGTTTTACCATGTAATCATCCGCACCGGCCTCAAAACCTTTTGATTTATCGTCGATTTCTCCTTTTGCCGTCAAAAAAGAATAGGGATCGGGTTCTGTTCTCGGATTGTCTTTGCCAACATAAAGCCGTCCATATCCGGTAGCATAACATCCAAAACAGCCATATCCGGCTTTGCACTCATTCTTTCCAATGCGCTCAGGGCGGTATTGGCGGTTACTATATTTTCAAACCATTCTCTTTCAGAATGGATTGGCACATCTGTAAAATTGCCGGTTCATCATCAACCAGCAAAATAATTTTGTCCTTGATTGTACCCATCGGCTCACTCCTTTCCTTATGTATTATACCATATCTTTTCATATTTGCAGCTTTGATCGTGAAAAATCAAGGTAAAAATCAAGGTTCTCTCCAATGCAATGCAAGGTGGGGGGCTATATGATATAAGCAGCTTAGAAAGGAGCAAGAAAAATGATTGTAGCAACAGATAATTTGTCAAAAGAATATGACGGTGTTTACCGTGTTCAGGAATTAGATATTCGGATTAAAGAGGGCGACATTTACGGCTTTCTCGGCCCGAATGGGGCAGGCAAGTCCACCACCATGAAAATGCTGCTCGGACTTGTCAAACCCACCAGCGGAACCATTGAAATTATGGGAAAACCGTTCAACGAAAAGAACCTCCGTGATATTCTCGCGTCCGTTGGTTCCCTGATTGAATCCCCGTCCTACTATGGACATTTGACTGGCCGCGAGAATATGGAGATCATTCGCAGGCTGCTTGACTTGCCCAAAAGAACATTGAAGAAGCGGTGCATATTGTCCGTATGGAAAACCAGATGGAGAAGAAAGTCAAAAAACTATTCTCTCGGTATGAAGCAGCGGCTCGGCATTGCAATGGCACTGGCCCGGTTCCCGAAACTTCTGATTTTGGATGAACCGACCAACGGGCTTGACCCCGCAGGCATCGAAGAAATGCGGGAACTCATTAAGATGCTGCCGAAACAGTATGGCATGACAGTGATGATTTCCAGCCACATTTTAAGTGAGATCGATCAGATGGCTACTGTTGTCGGCATTATCAATCAGGGCTGCCTGATTTTTCAGGAAAGGATGTCAGTTCTGGATATGCAGCGGGAGCCACAGATTATATTGAGAACCAGCGATAACAACCACGCTTTCCAGCTTCTTAAAAAAGGCCAACCCACAGCGTACAACGGATGGTTTGCAGATCGGTGCGCTGACTGACGAACAGACCGGCGCTGTTGTGCAATGCCTGTGTTCCAATGGTATTCTGTTTATCGTGTTGAGGAACACCGGGAAAGTCTGGAAGATATTTTTCCTCAACCTGACAGGAAAGGAGCTGACACTGTGATGAAATACCTGTGCCTTGAATTATACAAACTGAAACGCAGAAAGGTTTTTCTGACCTTTGTGCTGATCCTCGGTGTGGAATTGCTCTTTGTATTTTCCAACTATGGAAACAATGAAAATTTCCTCGGTATGATTTCCGACCCCAATGCACCGGCATGGGAGGATTTGATCGTTGGGCCAGCTACTATGAATGGGCTTTTTCTTCCCATTCTGGCAGAGGTTATTGCCAGCCGCATTTGCGATATGGAACACCGGGGAAATACATGGAAGCTGTTGGAGTGCAACAATGAAAACCGCAAGGCAATTTGGTTCTGCAAGTTTACCGTAGTAGCCGTTCTCATGCTGGCGGCAATTCTCATTCAGGCTCTTGTGATTGTCGCCTACGGTAATGCTGTGGGGATTGTTGAGCCGCTGCCGGTAAAACGCTGTGGGAATTTGTTTTGGGGACAGTAATGGTTACATTTGTGGTTGTAACTATTCAGGTGTTTTCTCTCTTGTTTTTGCGAACCAGCTTGTCCCGATGTCTATTGGTATGATTGGCGCGTTGATTGGCTTTATTTCTACTTTGCTCCCCACAGGCATCCGCAATATCCTCATTTGGGGAAATTACGCAGAAATGATGGTGCTGGGGCAGGACACTTCTTCCGGCAATTTGCAATCCAGTGAACTTGTCGTTCGGAATATTGACTTTCTTCCGCTTACGATTCTCTTTATTGTTGGATTGATTGCCTTTGTCCTGTTTGAGAAGAAGTTTCAAAAATACGAATATTAAAGGAGGGATTGTAATGCTTATCAATGCAATTCGGGCGGAAAATCTGAAAAAGCCGCCATTCTCATATGTGGGTAGCAGTTCTCATTCTGCCACTTTTTGACCGCCGCCATTGGTGCAATCATTTATGGCATCAATGCTTCGGCCAATTTGTACGACGGCGCAGTATGGCAGCAGCTTTGGCTTCAAACAGGGCTGTTCTATGGGTATTTTTTCTTTCCAATCCTGATTGCCATTTGTGCGTCCTATTTGTGGCGGCTGGAACACACAAATCACAACTGGAACAGCCTTATGACAACGCCGGTTTCCCGGTCAACCATTTTCATTGCAGAAGCTGGTTGTGCTGACAAAATCTATTCTGGCCGCACAAGTTCTTTTTGATGGTGTTTATCATTATCGTGGGAAAGGTTGTGTTTCGGTTTGAACAGCCCATCCCTATCAATATGCTATGGTGGCTGTTTATGGGCTGGTTTTCAGCTTTGAGCGTTGGTGCTGTTCAGCTTTACTTGTCCATGCGGATCAGGAGCTTTGCGGTGCCGGTAGGTTTGGCGGTTTGCCTTAGTGTTGGCGGTCTGGCTTTCCATATTGCGGGTTTAAGCGAAATATTCCCTTATTCGCAAATCATTCTCGGCCTATCGTCACAGGACGAAGCATTGCCCATTGACAGCATAACGACTTTGGTACCTATGGTTCTTGTCTATACGGTATTATTTGCGGTTTTGGCTACCCATCATCTGAAAAAAAGCAGATGTTGTAGCCGGATAAAGGAGGTGAGCGATATGGGAAAACTCCTGGTACTGTCGGTTTCCGACTGCGAAGAACACATCTTTAATAGAATCATGGCAGCAATCATAGACGAACCAGAGCTTGACCGTATTGCTCTCCCGCTCTCTGCTGCCAGTCTCTCCTTCCCCGATCTTGAGATTCGACTAAAGGAGCAGACAGTATCCTGCAGAGGGCAACTTGTCACTCTGACTCACCATGAATTTGCAGTTCTTGCATATCTGGCTCGTCACCCTGGCTGGGTATTCTCAGCCAGCCAAATTTACGAGGCTGTATGGGATAAAGACGGCGAATGCTGCGGTACTGCCGTTGCCAGTGTCATCAGCCAGATCCGGCGTAAACTGACACCTGATATGCCAAGAGGCGGTTATATCCGCACTGTGTTGGGCAGCGGGTATAAATTTGAATCAAGATATAGGAAACGCTGGACACAGTGGCCTGTTGGCTCTGTCCGGCGTTTTGCTTTATATAAAATAAGGTTGTAGACATTGCTTCCTTGCGTTGATGTAGCGAAGAAATTATAATTGAGGAATCATAGAAATCCACATAATTTATATTCCATGAAAAAACAAGTAGGAGAAAAATGGGGTGTTACCTCAAGGCAGACCAATTATTTGTGTGCCGGTGGGCGTATCCCCGGCGCTGTAAAGATGGCTACCATTTGGCTGATTCCCAAGGATGCGGAGAAACCGGCAGACCGTCGTTTCAAAAATACAAAAAATAATCCTCTCGTGAGGTTTCTGTGACATTTGGATGCTACACTAAGAATGAAGGAGTGTGATACAATGCGAATTTTAGTAGTCGAGGATGACCGACTTTTGAATAATACCTTGTGCTATAACCTGGATACTGCGGGCTATGTCGTGGACTCTGCATTGACAAAATCAGCAGCCAGCAACTTTCTGACCAAGCAGGACTATGACCTGATCGTGCTGGATGTAAACCTGCCGGATGGGAACGGCTTTGATTTCTGCCGTGAGGTAAAAGAACGCCGGCCGGATACGGCGGTAATCTTCCTGACCGCAAATGATATGGAGAGCGATATGCTCAAAGGCTATGAGCTGGGCGCAGAGGACTATGTGACCAAGCCATTTCCCATGAGCGTTTTCAAAAAAAGCTGGCCGTAGTGCTGGGGCGGCTGGCGAAAGCAGTCTGGCGGCGGTGATAGCTATGAGGACGGTGCGCTGTCCATCAATTTCTCGGAGATGACTGCTTCCCTGTCCGGTAAGGCGCTGGTGTTCACCCCGCTGGAATACCGGCTGTTGAAAATCCTGACCAAAAATCCGCAGAATGTTTTGACAAGGCAGGTGCTTCTTGAAAAACTGTGGGATGCCGATGGGAACTTTGTGGATGAACACGCCCTGACCGCGGCTATCAGCCGGGTGCGGAATAAAATTGAAACGGATGGACGCCAGTACATCAAGACGGTGTACGGCATGGGCTATATGTGGATCGGAGGGGCGCATCGAAATGAATATGCAGAAACTCTCCATCAATAAAGCCTGCGTTCTTTTTGGGAACGCTTTTGCTACTGGCAGTGGGCGCAGTCTGCACCACTATTTATCTACTGACCGAGAATATAACCGCTGTCGGGTATGTGTTCTTGTTCAGTGTCTTTGTGTTGCTTTGCGTCATCTGCTTTGTGACGCTGATCCGTTGGAAGCTGGTTCAGTTCTCCGATGCCTTTTGTGGTCAGATGGATGATATGCTCTCCGAAAATATGCAGCCGAAGCAGACAACCTGCGAAGAAAGCCTGTTCTACAAAATCAACTACCGGCTGGGGCGACTATACGAAGTCATGCAGGAAAATAAAAACAGCATCGCAAAGGAACGGACTGACCTGCAAGAGCTGATCTCCGACATTTCTCATCAAGTTAAAACACCGATTGCCAACTTGAAGATAATCAACAACACGCTGCTTGAAAATGAGGTTCCTCCGCAGAAGCAAAAGGAATTTCTGACAGCCCAGGCTAGTCAACTTGATAAGCTGGACTTTCTCATGCAGGCCATGATTAAAACTTCCCGCTTGGAAACGGGAGTCATTTCGTTGGATCAAAAACAGCAGCCGGTTTATGATACCCTTGCCACAGCCCTGGGCTGGATTTTGTTCAATGCTGAAAAGAAAAAATAGATGTACAGGTGGAATGCCCAGAGCATTTGGATGCACGACATGATAGAAAATGGACAAGCGAAGCCCTGTTCAACATTCTGGATAACGCAGTGAAGTACACCCCGGCAGGCGGGCAGATCCGTGTGTCGGTGGAAGGCTGGGAAATGTATTTGAAGATTGACATTGCCGACACTGGCATTGGGATTCCAGAGCAGCACCAGGGGACGATTTTCAAACGGTTTTACCGGGAAGATGCGGTGCATGATGTGGATGGTATTGGGATTGGGCTGTATCTGGCCCGTGAAATTATCTCCCTGCAGGGCGGCTATATCCGGGTAGCTTCGGAGGTTGGGAAAGGCTCTGTCTTTTCTGTTTTCCTGCTCCGAAAGTAGAGTAAGAACACCCCATATTTGAAATGTCACAGGATTGTGACATTTGGGGCCGAATTTAGCGGAAATTTTTTTGTGGCTAGTCACATTAATGTGAGGTTTGGTCGTTACAATGAGTTTATAACACAGAAAGGATGGTGTTCTTTATGAACATTTTGCAAACGACTGAACTGAAAAAATACTATGGTACAGAGCTGAATATTACAAAGGCTCTGGACGGTGTGACCCTCTCGATTGAGCGTGGTGAGTTTGTTGCAATTATTGGAACTTCTGGAAGTGGAAAATCCACTTTACTGAATATGATGGGCGGTCTGGATGTGCCAACTTCCGGTCAGGTAATCGTGGATGGCAAGGAACTTTCCACCCTAAACGATGAGGCACTGACTATTTTCCGTAGACGAAAAATCGGCTTTATCTTCCAGAACTACAATCTGGTGCCGGTGCTGAATGTCTTTGAAAATATTGTGTTGCCTGTGGAACTGGACGGCGATAAGGTTGACAAGAAGTTTATGGATGAAGTAGTGCGGATGCTGGCACTGGAGGATAAGCTGAACAATATGCCCAACAACCTTTCCGGCGGTCAGCAACAGCGTGTGGCGATTGCCCGCGCTTTGATTTCCAAGCCCGCTATCGTTCTGGCTGATGAACCTACCGGCAATCTTGACAGCCGGACCAGCAGCGATGTATTGGGACTTTTGAAAGTAACCAGTCAGAAATTCCACCAAACCCTTGTAATGATTACTCATAATAATGAGATTGCCCAGCTTGCCGACCGTATTATCCGCATTGAGGATGGCAAGATTTCCGAGTAAGGGGGCGAAAGAAAATGAATGATATTTTATTTGGAAACACAAATCGCCCTGTTATCAAGAAATTGGCCGGGAGATATTTTAAGTCCAGTAAATCCAGAAATGTGATCGCTGTTATTGCAATTATTTTGACGAGCATTCTATTCACAACCATTTTCACTCTGGGTTCTGGTTTGTTGGACACCATTCAAGATCAAAATATCCGCAAGGCGGGCGGTGATGGTCATGCTGCTCTCTCCTACATCAGTGATGACATTTTTGACGAAATAAAAGATAACGAACTGATTGACCGTATTTCCTATACAAAATCTGTTTCCTATCGTCTGCATAATGCAGGACTTGAAAAATGGCGAGCAGAAATGTGGTATATGGATGATACAGCATTGGAGTTTGGCCGTTATGAACCCACTACGGGACGCACGCCAGAAGCAGAAAATGAAATTATGGTCGATACAGAAACGCTAAAAGCTTTGGGCGTTCCTGCCGAATTGGGAGCAACGGTACCCCTTGAATATGAAATAAAAGGGGAAACTTACACCACCGACTTTGTACTGTGTGGATTTTGGGAAACGGACAGTTTAAGCAATATTGGGCGGCTGATTGTTTCCAAGGCTTTTATTGATGCGAACTCTGATCTGTTGGCCTATACCTATCCTGTTGATAATGATTACTCTGGCGTAGTGGTCGCTTATATCATGTTCAAGGGAAATGGTGCGATTGAACCGAAATTAAACCAACTTTTGAGCGAAGCTGGTTATACCTGCGATACAATGGGTGGTATTCGAGGTGATGAAAATTATATAAATGCTGGTGTTAATCCTGCTTATCAAGGGAGCAGTCTGTTGGAAAATCCGTTTATGCTGATTTCTGGTATTGTAGGTGTTCTACTCATTATGATGACGGGGTATCTGATTATTTATAATATTTTTCAGATTTCTGTAATCCAAGACATTCAATCCTATGGGCAATTAAAAACACTGGGAACTACAAGACGGCAAATCAAAAAAACTAATTAGCAAGCAGGTCATGCGGCTATCTTGTATTGGCATCCCGATTGGGCTGTTAATCGGCTTTTTCATTGGCCGGTCATTAGTACCATTTTTGATGAATGGAACCGCATATACGGCTGCTGCTGGTATAAAAGTTAGCGTAAACCCACTTATTTTTATTGGCTCTGCTATTTTTGCGTGGATTACAGTCTATATCAGTGTTCGTAAACCTGCAAAGATTGCTGGAACTGTTTCCCCTGTCGAGGCGATCCGCTATACGGAAAATGACGCTTCTGCCTTTAAGGGCAAAAAGCAATTACAAAAAACAACACACGGCGCACAGATTTATCGAATGGCACTGGCAAACCTGGGGCGAAATAAAAACGCACTATCTTAGTAATTGTATCAATGACCTTGAGTTTAGTGCTGTTCAACACTGTATTCACACTATCCAGCGGATTTGATATTGATAAGTATGTAAGTAAATTTCTGAACAAGGATTTTATCATTTCATCGGCAGACTATTTCCAGTATCGCTTTGATCGAAGTGATGCTGAATTGTCACAGACATTTATTCAGGCTATTCAACAGGAAGATGCCTACGAGGATGGCGGAGAGTTGTCTACGGTTCGAGTATTGGAAGAATTTTTTGTCTGTGGAAAGTGAAACAATCGTAAACCATAACAAGGATAAGGCAGGAAATCCCCATGTTTCTCTTTATGGTGCAGATGATTTCCTGTTAAAGTCAATGGAAGTAATTGAGGGGAAAATTGATTGGGAAGCTCTGCGCTCTGGAAAATATGTACTTTATGGTCTGCAAAGTGATGATAACGGGAACATTATCCAAGATCAATCGGTACAAGTCGGTGATGTCCTGCGTTTCCATCATTCGACGGCAGATGGACTCAATAGTACAATGGATGCTACGGTTGATTTAACGGTGATGGCAAAAGTCCGAATCAATAACAGCGTTGATACCCACCGGCAAACAGGCGGAACGAATTTCTATATGCCAACAGAGAACTTTAAGCCACTTTGTACCGATCCCCATGTGGTCAACTTCTCATTTAATGTGAAGCCGGGGCAAGAGATGGCTATGGAAGATTTTTTAACTTCCTATACAGAAAATATTGAGCCGGGAATGGATTATGAGTCCAAGCAAACCTATGTCAACTCCTTCCATGATCTAACTTCGATGATCATTACGATTGGCGGCGCCTTGAGTGTCATTATTGGCTTGATTGGTATTACTAATTTTATCAATTCCATGCTTACCAGTATTATCACACGAAAAAGAATTTGCTATGCTACAAAGCATCGGTAGATA
>VOFG01000972.1_pt1 | contig 16000 bp, 22 predicted proteins | sample 5384171 | NCBI WGS metagenome assembly VOFG01 (sample SAMN12384726, study PRJNA508395) | human gut metagenome | isolation source: healthy gut F | host: Homo sapiens
GAATCCGGCGACTTTTTTCTTTAACAGATAAATGCTGTTTTCCTTTGTTCCTATCCAGATATTGCCTTCATGGTCTTCAAGAAAGCAATATACGCTTGTAAAACTCTGTTTATCTTTGCTTATTTTTCCTTGTGGCGTCAGATAGCCTTTCAACTGTCCGTCCGGTTGGTACACTCTGATCATCTGTGCCTTCGAAGAAACCACAGCCTCTTTTCATTGTCGCATAAAAAAGCGCGGTCTCGAATCCATTGTCAATATGCACCAGATTATAGGTATGTGGAAAGAAGACAATTTGTAAATGCCACGTGTACTGGTCAGCCAGCAGTTACCCTGATTGTCCAGTGTGTAAAGCGGACGAGCGGACTGAAAACAGACTTCGGATTGTTGCTGTCCTTCAGCATGGGTTTCAGTTCTTTGTTTTTTCACGGTCATAATAAGACAGATTCTTCCGGGGGAGAACCCATAACGTGTGTTGCCGGTCTTCAAAAGATCACATTCTTATTTTTCCGTTCATATCTGATCACTTCGTCGGCCGGTGATGAACAAATGCTGCATTTCCTTGGTGGATGGATTATAACGGATCCTCCCTGTCGTTTGGGGGAATATCCATAGTTCCTTGTAATGGTCTTGATAAACTGACTGTACGACGTTGGAAGGTTGCGTTGATGTGCGTATATCAATCAACTGGAATTCTTTTCTTTTATCTTATAAATAATCAGTCCGTTATCTGTAGCCAGCAAAAAGTGTATTGGAGTCAAACTTCTTGACTTCGTTAATCATCGAAACATGATAAAGGAATCTCTATAATTTGAATTGTCTGGTCTTAAAGTTGTAAGAGGCCAATTTGTCCGATTGGGAAACCAGATAAATAATTCCATCCGCTTCTTTAATATATTGGAACGGGGAAATCGCTGTCTACCTGCTTCTTTCCTATGATAGAAATTCCTTTGTTGGTCAGTATCCATTCATCTCCTTCGGAATCTTCGAAAACGGTATATATCTTGTCTCCCTTCAAGTTTTGTTTGAAGGAACTGTACAAGTGATTCCTTTCCCCTGTTTGCAAAGTTGGTCATCTATGCGGATGGCGGCACATTCGTTTTGAAAGGTGATCCATGAGATTCCTTTGGAAAGGGTATAAATATGGTCGGCATAATTATTCGTTATCATCGTTTCTGCTACTGAACCTAAAATGTCGATGAACTTCTCTGTCTGATTGTCGAACATATACACCCGTCCGTCATAGGCTTGGCACCAGATATCCCCATATTTCGTTTCCGCCATCTGACTGATCCGGTTGGTATTCAGAATATAGCCGTCTTTGTAAGATGTCTTATAGTTTTTTGAATGTATATCCGTCGAATTTATTCAGCCCGTTCCATGTGCCGAACCATAGAAATCCTTTTTTGTCTTGTATGATCGTCTGTACTATTCCTTGAGACATTCCGTCATTGACGGAATAATGCTTGATCTGATAGGTAGGCTGGGCCACTAATATGCAATAATCATAATTGGGGAATAAATTGCACAAGACTTTCACAAGTATCCTCCTGCCAATGCCTAAAATCATGACAAAGCTAATTAAATAGTTTTTCGAATTGCAATATTTATTAATTTATCTTATGGTATTTATGATATTTTTAATATATTGAAGATATTTTGTGTCAACTTTCCATAACTCGCTGATTTTGCTTATGTTTGTAGGTAAAATAAAGAAAGAAGTGAATGAACATGTCTACGCAGCTATTATATAATGATTTCCCTACTTTTTTACGGAAATATTTTCCTTACAAAGTACAAAAGATTTCATTGAACGCAGGTTTCACTTGCCCTAACCGTGACGGAACAAAAGGATGGGGCGGTTGTACATATTGTAATAACCAGACCTTTAATCCTGATTACTGCCGGACAGAGAAAGTCTATCACTGCAATTCAATTGGAAGAAGGTAAATGTTTTTTGCCCATAAATATCCGGAAATGAAATATCTGGCGTATTTTCAGGCATATACCAATACTTATGCAGAACTGGAAGGACTGAAGCGTAAATATGAAGAAGCGTTGACGGTAGACGGGGTGGTCGGACTGGTGATAGGTACACGCCCCGATTGTATGCCGGAGAGTTTGTTGCGTTACTTGGAAGAATTGAACAAACATACTTTCCTTATGGTTGAATATGGGATCGAGAGCACTTGTGACGAAACCTTAAAACGCATAAACCGGGGGCATACTTATGCCGATACGGTGGAAGCCGTCCGACGGACAGCTGCCTGTGGTATCCTGACAGGTGGACATATCATCCTCGGACTTCCGGGAGAAACACATGATACGATGGTGGCACAAGCGGAAATACTTTCCGATCTGCCTTTAGCTACACTCAAGATCCATCAGTTACAATTGATTCGTGGTACACGAATGGCGCATGAGTATGATGTAGCTCCTGATGGCTTTTATTTGTTTAACGAGGTTGAGGAATACATTGATCTGGTGATTGACTATGTCAGAACATCTTCGTCCGATATGGTTGTGGAACGTTTTGTCTCTCAATCTCCTAAAGAATTATTAATAGCTCCGGACTGGGGATTGAAAAATTATGAATTTGTAGCACGTTTGCAAAAAAGAATGAAAGAAAGGGGTGCTTATCAAGGGAAGAAGTACAGGGATTCGGAAAAAAGAATTATTTTTGCAAACGATAAACTTACCACTTAATAAATAGCTGTTTTGCGGAGTATAGAATAGTGGAAGAAATATTTAATGGATTTGAAAGATGGAACATAAAACAAGAATTAAAGGAAATGTCCACTATGTGGGAGTAAATGACCGTAATAAACACCGTTTTGAGGCGTTATGGCCGTTGCCCTATGGAGTTTCGTATAACTCTTATTTGATTGATGATGAAATGGTGGCATTGGTGGATACAGTAGATATTTGTTATTTTGAAGTCTACTTGCGTAAGATAAAGCAGGTGATTGGCGAACGTCCCATCAATTATTTGATTATAAACCACATGGAACCGGATCATTCCGGCTCTATCCGACTGATAAAGCAACATTATCCGGAGATTATTATCGTGGGTAACAAGCAGACCTTCGGCATGATTGAAGGATTCTACGGTGTGACCGGGGAACAATATCTGGTGAAGGACGGAGATTTCTTGGCTTTAGGTCGCCACAAACTGCGCTTCTATATGACTCCGATGGTGCATTGGCCTGAAACGATGATGACATTTGATGAGACTGACGGAATTCTTTTCTCTGGCGACGGATTCGGATGCTTTGGTACAGTAGACGGTGGCTTTCTGGATACGCGGATCAATGTGGATAAGTATTGGGGGGAAATGGTTCGTTACTACTCTAACATCGTAGGTAAATACGGAAGCCCCGTACAAAAAGCTTTGCAGAAATTAGGAGGACTGCCTATCACTGCCATTTGCTCTACACACGGACCTGTATGGACAGAGAATATTGCCAAGGTGATTGGCATCTATGACCGTTTGAGTCGTTATGATGCAGACGAAGGTGTTGTTATTGCTTATGGAAGCATGTATGGAAATACAGAGCAGATGGCGGAAGCTATTGCTGAAGAGCTTTCTGCACAAGGGGTTAAGAATATCGTCATGCATAACGTGACAAAGAGCCATCCTTCTTATATCATAGCGGATATTTTCCGTTACAAGGGATTGATTATCGGTTCTCCTACGTATAGCAATCAGATATTTCCGGAAGTGGAAGCGCTGCTCTCAAAGATTCTGGTGCGTGAGGTGAAAGGACGTTATCTGGGTTACTTCGGTTCTTTCACATGGGCAGGTGCTGCGGTGAAACGTATGGCGGAGTTTGCAGAAAAGAGCAAATTCGAATTGATCGGTGATCCGGTGGAGATGAAGCAGGCTATGAAAGACCTGACTTATACTCAGTGCGAAAATCTGGCACGTGCCATGGCGGATCGTTTGAAGAAAGATCGTTAAAACTGTGAATGATAATAATTTATTAACTAACCTATAAAATAATCGACTTATGAGACTTATTATTCAGCCGGACTACCAGTCCGTATCTCTGTGGGCTGCACATTATGTTGCCGCAAAAATAAAAGCTGCCAATCCAACCCCTGAGAAACCGTTTGTATTGGGCTGTCCTACCGGATCATCTCCACTGGGAATGTACAAGGCTTTGATCGACCTGAATAAGAAAGGTATTGTTTCTTTCCAGAATGTAGTAACGTTCAATATGGATGAATATGTAGGATTGCCGAAAGAACATCCGGAAAGCTATTATTCTTTCATGTGGAATAACTTCTTCGGCCATATCGACATCAAAAAGGAGAATACGAATATTCTGAACGGTAATGCTCCCGATTTGGATGCAGAATGTGCACGTTACGAAGAAAAGATCAAGTCATACGGTGGCATCGACCTGTTTATGGGTGGTATTGGTCCTGATGGACATATCGCTTTCAACGAACCGGGATCTTCATTGACTTCACGCACTCGTCAGAAAACGTTAACAACGGATACCATCATTGCTAACTCTCGTTTCTTCGATAATGACATCAACAAAGTGCCCAAGACCTCTTTGACAGTGGGAGTAGGTACTGTGCTTTCTGCCAAGGAAGTGATGATTATTGTAAATGGTCACAACAAAGCTCGTGCATTGTATCATGCGGTAGAAGGTGCTATCACACAGATGTGGACAATCAGTGCATTGCAAATGCATGAAAAGGGTATTATCGTATGTGATGATGCTGCGACTGAAGAATTGAAAGTAGGAACTTACCGTTACTTCAAGGACATCGAAGCTGGTCATTTGGATCCGGAATCATTGATTAAATAATATAGAACAGACTCTATAAATAATGGGCTGCATCAGTGTTGAATTGATAGCAGCCCATTATGTAATATTTAGAATTCTGTCGAAGAAACTAACTTTCTTCTAGCCAGCCTTTTCCCTGACGAACAATTTCCGGTTCGTTTTCTGTGCACTTCACGACTGTAGAAGGTTCTACCGATACCTCCGTCAATGACTAGATCCACGATATCGCCGAACTTTTCGTCGATCAGTTCGGGATCGGTCATATATTCCAAGTCTTCATTCTTCGTATGGCAAGGTGGTGGTCATTATCGGAGCATCCAGTAGGCGTGCGATTTCACGAATTATGTTGTTGTCCGGCATACGGATACCCACCTCTTTTCGGTTACGGAAGATTTTGGGCAGCCGGTTGGTTCCGTTCAGAATAAAGGTGAACGGCCCTGGAAGATTATGCTTCATAAGCTTGAAGATATTATTGTCTACCTTCGCATATTCGCTGATGCTGCTCAAGTCATAGCAGATGATAGACAGATTGTTCTTACTTGGGTCTATCTCTTTGATCCGGCATATCCGTTCGATAGCACGTTCCTTCAGACCATGGCAGCCGATGGCGTACATCGTATCGGTGGGATAGATGATCAGTCCGCCATCATTCAGAATGTCGATAACCCGTTGTAAGTCCTGCGGATTGTTGTTTTTATCATATAGCTTCAGAAGCATAATCTCTTCTCCTTTTCTTATTTGAGTTTCTTCTTTAAGAAATCTAGTGCCTTCTCCGCCGCCTTCTCTGTGACTTTCTGCTTGACAGAATCTTTATTGGCGGTAGCGGCAGAGTCCAGTCCGAGTTTCTGTCCGAGTTTGCTGATAGCCTCATCGGCTACAGCCTCAACAGCTTGATTGGCCATGCTTTTAGTATCTACGCTGACTTTAGGTGAAGTAAATGAACCTCCGATCTCAAGTCAAGAGTCATCAGCTTAGAGATATTACCTACAGATGCAGGAAACTTGACTTTTCCTGAGTAATCGATGGTCTGATCGAGGCCCGTGCTACCGGAAAGATTCAATGTGTAGTCACCCATCTTGATATCAAACGGTTTTGTTTCCACGCGTCCGTCTTTGATAGTGAAATCCAGCGTCATATCTTTCACCTTCATTTCTTTCAGACTCGGCTGCCTGATCGCATCAGCTATCTCATCGATAGCTTTCACTCCGCTTAGGCTAAGATCACGTGTGGAGAGGCTGCCATCTCCCTGCATTGTATCCAATACAGGGCTCATGGTTGCGTCCAAATCCGTCAGTACGTTAATACTTCCGGAGAAGTTCCCTTTCAGGTTTTCGAAGATAGGAGCCATCTTCTGCACCATATCCAGTTCCTTGTAAGCTTGGGCAAAACCTATATTGGAGAGTTTGAATCCAGCTTTTAACTCAGGCTTCTTTACATCGGCGGTGGAGTAGTAGCCGTTCATGACAACATTTCCTCCCATAGTGCTCATAGACAGGTTTTTCATGTCTACTTTACCGTCTTTGACCACAAGCTTGCCGTTCATATTATTGAAGGACATCTTATCAAACAGTACTTGTTTCAGGTTAGCGTCCATTTGGAAGTCGATGTTACGGGGAACTTCCATAATACCCGTGGCAGCTGTAGCGGTACGGAGTCGGTAGACGCAGTTTCTGATGCAGTCGCTTCATCCGCAGAAGCGGCCATGAAATCGTTCAGATTGAAATAATTGGAATGGATGTTCAGACTTCCTTTCAGGGTAGTGCCTTTCAGCGCGTAGCCGATATAGTTCTCGAAACGGCTGTCGGCAGTAATGTCGTTCTTACCGATGTTGACGGTTGTCTCGCTCAACTGGAGGTATTTCGGGGTAAAAGTAAAGAGTGACTTCTTGATTTCTACGTCCGGCATATCTTGCATTTTGAGTTTCATACCCGTCAGTCCGATAGTACCTGAGGCTTGCATACGGTCGTATTCCTCCTTTTCGATAGATGAAAGGCGCCCGGACATTTGCATATCAGCGTTGATTGTTCCGTTTAGTTCCATATCTCCAAGCGGATATACTTGTTTTATCATACCTAAGTTGAGCACTCCTTTAGCTTCTGCTTTAAAATCCGGATCGCTGATCGGTGTTTTTACATTAGCCGTCAGGCTAAACGGATTTCCGGCAAGGCGGAAACTGAAACGGATGGATGTTGACCGTAGTCAGGTCTATATTTCCTCCGGGATTTTGAACGTTGGCATTGATGTTAATTTGGTCTACTCCTGCCGGTAAAGCCGGATAGCGGAACATAGCATTCTTGACTTGCATGTCGATATTGAATGATGGTACGGTATCGCCTTGCAAGGTACCTTTGGCCGTTGCAGTAAGCGTTGCAGTTCCGTCTGTTTTCAGACTGGAGAATTCTGTTGCGTAAATGGCGGGAATCAGTGACAAGATTTCCTTAAACCCGATATCGTTCGTGTTAAGTTTCAAGTCTATGTCGATAGCCGGATCTTTCAAGGCTACCCAACCGTCGATACCTGCCTGAATGGCGTTGAGGCGGATAGTGTTGTCTTTCAATGTGTATTTGTTGTTGGCAAGGTCGGCATCTACATCCATCTGTAGCGGAGATGTTGGCATTTGCCAGGAAAGGGATGCCATTCATCTTGTAAGTCAGTGATTTGGTTTCCGCTTCCAACTTCAGCGTAGTGCGGTCACTTCCTAAGTCTCCGGCGCAGGTTGCGTTAAAGTCGCGGATATCAGCATACATCTTTCCTTGTTGGTCGTCATAAATCAGGTTCATGTTTTTTATGACGAAGCGTTGCAGTTTGACTTTGAAAGGGGAAGATGCTTCTTCTTCTGAAACAGGAGTCTCTTCGGCTGTTGCTATTGTATCCGGTTTCATGATATCCCAGTTGGCACGTCCGTCCGGCAACACAATGGCATGCAGCTTTGTGTCTTCGATGAATATTTTGGAAATATCGTAACCGCTATCTCCGAAAAGAGAGAATAAGTTGATGGCGGCAGTAACTTCTCCGGCCTGTACAAGGGTATCGTTTGCGAATTCTCCCGCACCTTTCACCAGAAATCCTCGAGAGTGACAGAAGCCTGCGGAAAGTTGCGGAACAGGCTAATGTTAAGTTTCTTAAAATCAAATTGTGCATTGAGCATCTTGTTGCCTTCTGTTTTTACAATACCTGCTATCTTACCCTGGAAGGCGAAAGGAAGAAGGAGCATCAGAATGATGATGACCCCTACTGTGATAGCTGCGATTTTCAAACCTTTTTTCATTTGCTTTTCTTTTAAGAGTTTGAAATATACAAAGAGCAAAACTAATAAAACTTTTTGATAATAAGAGATAAAAGTTCTTTTTTAGGGATTCTTATTTTAAAATAGGGGAATCCAAACACGGAATTATGGCAGGGAGTGGTCAAGGCAATGGTTTCTTCAAGGGTTAAAAAGTGGAGGAGACTGTTTGAGCGTGAGCAACGGTTTCTGCCCTTTCTCGGTGAGGAAAAACAGTGTAGGGGGCACTGTTTGATGGAGAAATTGTGTGTAGGATGATTTTTTATGTAAGTGTGTAGATGACAAAGATGGATATATTTATTGTTTTTTTCTTTCTGAGTTCCTCGGCAATTCTCCATTGTATCGCAGCTTCCACTTCCTTTCCCGCTCTCAGCAAAGCGTCTCCGAAAAAAAGTTCGTGTGCACCGGCGTGTTCCGGTTTCAGACTTGTAGCCTTATCCAGATCGGCGATTGCTCCTTCAGTATTATCGATTTTCAGACGCAGTTTTCCACGGTTGTACACAGCTTTAAAATTTGCAGGATGAAGGCTTACAGCGGTATTAAAACAATTTTCCGCATCAAAATAATCTTTGCTATTGAATAGGGTAATTCCTTTCCGTATCCAGGCATCTATATAGTTAGGGTCGAGGCTAAGGGCTTTGTCATAATTGGCGATGGCGGCACGGGCGTCGTGGGCTTGGGTGATACATTCATTTCCCATTAACAGATACTCGTGGGCATATTGCCGCAGACGTTCCTGCTGTTCCCGCATCTGCTCCTTGAGCTTCTTGTTCTGCTCCTGCAATGTATTGATAATCCCCAGTTTCCGGCGAATTAGTCGACGGGGAACAGGTTTCTCTATGTCGTAACGGGAGTGAATGGCACGGAAAAACTGTTCCAGGCATTCTTCCATATCCCCTTTGTCGAAGGCACGTGAGGCAGCGGCATACTGGACATCGGCTTGCGCTTGTTTCAGGGCTTTGTCGATGGCTTGGCGGTTATTGAAGCGTCCGGCGAAGTTACGATTTCCGGACGCACAAAGATATCCGCCCGGTTGATCGGCTTTTTAAGTTGGATGCCATCCAGAGAGGTACAACGGCTGAGTGCTACATACGCCTGTCCGCCGGCAAATACTCCTCCCGTGAAGTCGATTACCACCCGGCTGAAAGTCAGGCCCTGGCTTTTATGAACTGTAATTGCCCATGCTAACCGAATAGGGTATTGAGTGAAGCTGCCCAGTACTTCCTCCTCTATCTCTTTCGTTTTTTCGTTGTAGTGGTAGCGGATGTTTCGCCATGAATCCAGTTTAACATCGCATTCCTTCCCGTCATCAGTGATGACGTATATCGTTTCTTCTTCCTCATCAATACCGGCAATGACGCCAATAGTGCCATTTACCTAACGACGGTCAAAGTCATTCTTGATAAAGATGATTTGTGCACCGGGTTTGAGTACTAGCTCTTGTGAAGTAGGCAGACTGCTTTCCGGAAAGTCTCCTTCGATAACCCCTTCAAAAGTAATGGGTTCTCCCGGGAGCTCGGCCAGTTTTTTTCGTTGATTGAATCTACCGTATCTCTTCGGGTAGCAAGCGTGATATACATATCCGCTTCTGATTCTTCAATCTGGCTTCCGTATCGGGTATTCAGCAGTTGGAGGTCGGCTGCTCCGGCGGTATTAGTACGAATGTGGTCAAGTACGCCGACAAAAACAGGATCGGTCTGCCGGTAAACCTTTTTGCAGTTCGATAGAAACTAAATCTATCTGACCGAATACTCTTGCTGAGAAGAAATATGGAGTAGGGTAGGCACGGTTCAGAATCTCCCGCTCGTCATTCTTCACGACAGGTTCCAGCTGGAAAACGTCTCCCACTAATAAGCAACTGTTTTCCACCGAAAGGTTCGCGAAGATTATGTGAATAAACTCGTAAGATACGGTCGATTGCATCGATGATGTCTGCCCGTACCATGGAAATTTCGTCGATAATGACCAGTTCTATTTGTTCCAGCAACTTACGATGTGGCTTCGTGTATTTGAAGAACTCGTGAATACGACCACGTTGCAGACTTAAATTAGGATCATCCGGCAATAGCGGATAAGAAAGGGAGTTTGAAGAAGCTGTGCATCGTACTTCCTCCGGCGTTGATTGCAGCAATTCCGGTCGGAGCAAGTACAACATGCTTCTTCTTGGTATGCTCGCAGACATAACGCAGAAATGTAGATTTTCCCGTACCGGCTTTCCCTGTCAGAAAGACCGATTGTCGGGTGTATTGAATAAGATTCAGTGCGTCCTGAAACTCGGCATTATCAGTGTCTACGCTCATCTTCGTAATTTGCGTTTGTCTCAAACCGGCATTGGTAAATCGGCACATTATTAAATAATTCCGAAATGTTTCATTGCCTTGCTGATTCCGTCTTCGTCAATCGGAGCCGTCACATAGTCGGCGGCAGCTTTCACGTCTTCCTTAGCCTGTCCCATAGCAATTCCGATGGCAGCGTGGCGGAGCATGCTGATATCGTTTCCTCCGTCTCCGAAGGACATCGTTTCTTCCAACTTAATACCAAAGTGCCGGATTATTTCATCGATCCCTTTCTGTTTGGTATCTCCTTTAGCTGTGACATCCGCAAAAGCCGGATACCAGCGGCCTATTTCGCAAGTCGGGATAGACGGACGGATCTTTTCTTCTTCTTCCGTGATGAAAGGTGTCATCTGGATCACCTCCTTGCTTGTTGCTTCCTCGAACGAAACAGTCGGAATAACATTCACGTGCAGGAAATCATAAAAAATCTTCTTTACCATCTCGTTGGGCTGGCAAACGGATATGTTGATGTTCCTCCACAAAGATACACGGTACTCCTTTTTTTCTCGCAGAAAGCTGCCATTGCTTTTACTTCTTCCTGCGGGATAGCACTTTTATAAATTACTTCTTCTCCGACAAAACAATAGGCTCCGTTCATCGTGATGTATCCATCGATAAGGTTCCGGTCCTGCAATTCGGAAAGATTGTTGATAATGGCTTTCGGGCGTCCGGTAGCAATAAATATTTTCAGCCCTTTTGCGTGGGCAGCCCAACGCCTCGATGGTAGAAGGCGGGATACGGTTCAACTCCCCATCCAGTCCTGTCCACATCGATATATTGGTTATGAATCTCGTCCCACTCTTCTTTTGATACAGTATAATAGGTTGGAAAACTCACAACTTTTTTCTAATGATGGAATTTCGTCAATAGCCTCCTCTGAAGGTTTAAAATAAGAAGTTACTTTAAACTCTGTATCAAGTACGGCATCTGGTATGATAGAAGTTGTTGCTCCTTCCATCAAAGTGATTGTTTTTTCGCTGCCTTCGTTGTTGGTATAAGTAAACATCGTTTTTGTACATCCTTCCATAGGAGCCCATTTAATGGTAACTCCTTTCGACAGTGTCGCTTCCATAGAGTTGATTCCTTGTGCGGATAACCCAAGCTTGATAGGAAGACCCATATACTTCACCGGAAATGGTTTGTATCAGAGATTCTTTTTCCCGTTTCACTCTTATTTATTATCGAAAAGATATATTTCCCTTCTGGAAGATCAATTATCTTTGAGATATAATCATTGATATCACGATCTGCAGAGATGGGTACCTCAATTGGAGTTTCGCATCCTTCCCAAGAAATGATACTGGCATTGATTCGAGGATCAGCATTTAGTTTCCATTTCAATTCAATACGGTTGAAACCGCTGTTCGCTTCCAAATCACTGGCGATTCCGAGATAGGTCTCTTCACCCATTTTAAGATACTTTTCGTGTACATCATACATATCTCCGCAAGCAGCTATTCCGAGAATTAGCATGCTGCAAACTATATAGTTTATAATATTTTTCATAATCTAATTATTAAGTTATTTCCCGATAGGTTGCCCCAAAAGGTCATTTCACCGATCTGTGCATAAGTACCTCCACTCCAATTCTCAAGCATGTAAATTCGAATGTAACGGAAATTGGGTGCATCTAGTGGAATCTCATGTTCGTCACCGTTTTCAATATATTCTAAATCTTCATTTGTTTTCGTAGGGTTATCGCTTCCAGAAGGTTTATAACACTCTACTTCCATGATTTTGTCCATCCTTCGAACGTAGGATATTTGATGCCATCTTCTTTTTACTTCACCTCCTAGATACATATTATCCGTAAGTGCTTCACAACCATAGATAACATATTTTTTTTAAATTGTTATGGTCATAAGCCCATACATTAACTGGATCATTTCCTCTACGCTGATACATTTTAAAACGACTGACTTTGGCTACCTGTCCCATGTCAAAAGTTATCGTCCTTCCAATTGCAGGGTTTGTCGTATTCGTAATATTATGGAAACATTCCATGTTGTAATCACCTTGCCATATATTTCGTATTGGCAAACCGGACATTGCTTCACAATCACCAGGTAATGGATTAACTTCCTTGAATAAAGATTTAGACAGTTCTTCTTCATACAAAGGCGTACTTTCCTTTTCCAGCATCTGAGAATAGTTCTCCCAGCGATCTTGAATTCTATATCCTAGTGTTATTGGTTTCTGCAGCCAAATTACGGATTTTGGCTACTCCGTTTAGTACACTAGAATAGAAATTTTCCAGAGATATCCATTCCCCATCATCTTTTTTAAACACTTCTAAAATAATGTTTTCCCTTGTTGGATTTTTCCCAAGTCAGACTAACCCCGCCTAAAACTATTTTCGACTTTCAGAGAAATTATAAATAAATTCGACGGGTGGAGTCAACGGGCTTATCGTTACCGAAAGTGGTTCAGATTCGTTCCTGCTTTTTTATCTATACTCTTTAGAGTCGACTTGATAGTCACCCACTTTTGCCGAACCCTTCTACTGTAAGTTTGTTTACATAAGGAGAGGCTTTAGTAGTTCTTTCTTTTCCATTGATCATATAAGAAGCTACTACACATAGGAGATCGTCATCTTTAGGAGGAGTGTAGCTGATGATAGCTCCACCGTTAATATTTTCTACTTTTTATATTGCTAGGCAATCCCGGTGCTATATTGTCAGTCGCGTCAAGTCCAATTCTGTCGTCTTGTCCGCATCCTGTAAGACACAGTATACCAATTAAAGTCGCAGACATATATTTTGTCAGCTTTAATATATAATTTATTTTTTCATCTTTCCAGTTTTTTATAACATGAATACGGTGATTACCAACCCGGATTCTGTCCCAGGTTCGGATCTTTCAATACAGTTTCTACTTTTTAAGGGCCACAAGTAATCTTTAAAACTGTATCTCGAACGTAGATAAAGCGTAGTGACACGGTAAAATTCTTGTGCTGTTTCTCCTTGTACATACCACCCCTTCACTTCACGAGGAAGTTCCTTCTTCCAACGACGTAAATCCCAAAAGCGTTTTCCTTCACAAGCTAGTTCATTTAAGCGTTCCATACGAATGATTTCACGCATACCTGTTTTCGTGTTTGGCTTTTCAGGATACTTTGAATATTTTTGCCAGGATTCCTTTACTCCGTCAAGACCAGCGCGCTCACGCACTAAGTCAATATAGGTATAAACATCGTTGTTAGGGGTGTTGAGCGTTTCATTCAGTGCTTCCGCATACATCAGATACAGATCAGCAAGACGAATAATCGGAAATGCATAACGTTCCGTTGACAGACCGTTATCAGTCACACTAGTTTTATAGCTACATACTTTTTTGTTTAAATATCCAGTATGAATAGTCTTCGGAAGTAATACGACCAGAAACTTCTTTAGCGCGAAATTTATAGAAAGCCAGATCTTTCGGTTCATCACTGGCATAACCGTAGCCGTACCATGTTCCACGATCGAATGATAGGTTAGCATAAAAGCGTGGCTCTCGGTTGAGGTGAAGATACGCCGTTTCTTCACCGATTTTGAGATAATGCTTATTATTTCCTTCATCAGGAATGATAGTGAAATCATACCGATTTGGGTAGTTTTTCGACCAAAAGTCTCCTTTATCTTCGGAGATGGGAACACCGTTAGAGGAATAAAACTGTTCGGCAACAGTTAAGGTCGGAGCCATTACAGATATTGCATCGTAGTGACTGCCCTTAGTTGTTTTGGCTACTGCTACCTTTTTGTAATCCGTTGACGTTCCATGTACTTCCCCATATAATTTCCGTATTCCATTTCTCTGTAACTGCTTCACCGATATCAAGTAACTTGCGTGTAGCATCCGAAAGTCCGTTAACGGGCAGAGTGAAATAGTAAAGGTCATGTCCGGCTTCTTTGGCGCACTTTATGGCGTCTAAAAGGCTGCGTCTGCAGCCTGTTTCCATTTGTTATTATCTGTTTCAGAGGGAAAAAGACTTCTTCCTTGATTATCTTTTACGTTGATATAATCGGTATTTCCATTGAATAGAGGACTAGCAGCCAATAACCACAATTGTGCTTTTACCGCTTTTGCTATTGGTTGGGTGATTCGTCCCAGTTCTTCACCTGCATCAGTGACTTGAAGAGGCAGATCTTTAGCTGCGTCATCCAGTAGATTGGAAATATAGTTGACTACATCGTCCACTGGGTCCCGGTAACGTCGTACCTCTTCCGCAGATGCATCTATCGAAATGTTGTTATCCATGATAGGGATAGGACCATAGAGCATAAATAGATAATAGTGGTAGTATGCTTTGAGGAATTTTACTTCCGCAATCCATCTGTTACGTTCATATTGCTGTAAATCTAGAGGCTTGTCAATATTTTCAAGAAAGATATTGCAGTCGCGTATAGCAGTCCAAAGATTTGTTCCTCCATTAAGGCCATCCCAATAATTCTGATAAGGGTCATTACTGTTCTGTTCTCCACGACCGATTTCCCAAGCGTTGAGACTGAGGCGTTGATCTATAAATCCGGTACCTTTGGGTATTAACCAATGTTCATCACCTGCTAGAAAGCCGATGGAACCGGCTTGATCCCACTTTGGCAGGTAACTATAACAAGTAAAAAAAGAAACTTACGGGCATTTGTCTTGTTGCTGAAGGCTGTTTCCATGTCCGGGGTACCTTCGGGCACTATATCCAAGTAATCACTGCAAGATGTATTGCATAGTATAGCCGTAAGAATAAATGATATGGATACTATAATTTTTTTCATATAGCAAATTTTAGAGTGAAAGTTGAACACCTATATTAAATACACGTTGAACGGGATATCCAAGACCATTGCCTCCCATTTCCGTATCCCATGTTTTAAACTTAGAGATATTGAACAAATTTGTTCCACTCACGTAGATACGGAAGTTTTCAAGTTTGGCTTTACTGGATATTCGCTTTGGTAGTGTATAGCCTATTTCTGCAGATTTCATACGCAAGAAAGTCCCGTCACGTAGCCACCATGTACTTTTTGGTTATTATTACTAATAGCAGTATCTGACAAACGCGGCCAAAATGCATACATGTTCTGATTGGCTTGCTCCAATGATCGTCTGCGACAATTTGCAAAAAGAGCATTAGTTGCCTGTTTACCTCCTAATTCATTATTCGGGTCATTAGGTTGTATGAAAGGGCTTATATCTGCAGGTGATATAAAGAAAGAAGAACGTGATGATCCTTGGAAGAAACAGTTAAAATCAAAATCTTTATATCCTATTGAGAAGCCGAAACCGTAAATAATCTCGGGAGTAGTAGGATAACCAATAGGAACTCTGTCCTGTTCGTCAATAATTCCGTCATGATTAATGTCCTTGTATTTGATATCTCCTGCCATATATTCTCCAAATTGTTGTTTAGGAGAGTTTGCTACATCTTCTTCATCTACAAATAAACGTTCAGCAATCAGACCGAATTCTTGGCTGAGTTTCGTTCCTATTTTACTTCTCCATGGAGTGGCTGAATAATCGGGTTCTTCGTACTTGGAGAACTTGCTACTGGCATAGGTAAAATTACCTCTAATGGTAGCCCATAAATTCTTGTTGAAGAAATGAGA
>VOFG01001071.1_pt1 | contig 16000 bp, 31 predicted proteins | sample 5384171 | NCBI WGS metagenome assembly VOFG01 (sample SAMN12384726, study PRJNA508395) | human gut metagenome | isolation source: healthy gut F | host: Homo sapiens
AGTAGAAAAGTATGCTCCTCATTATTATATTGTCCGTATTGCGTGGGCGTTTTACCTGGAATGCAAGAACTTCATTAAGACTATGCTGAATCTCGGCAAAACACATGACACTCCTGACGGTTGTAGATGATCAGATCGGTACACCGACCATACCTATGATCTGGCAAGACTTCTGGTGGATATGCTGGAAAAGAAGAAAGTACAGGAAAATATCATGTGCGACCAATGAGGGCGGATATATATCTCCTGGTGCGACCTTTGCAAAAGAAATCTTCCGTCAGGCAGGGTATGGATGTCAGGGTTCTGCCTGTAAGCTCCGCAGCAATATCCTGCAAAGGCAAAACGTCCAAATCGAACAGCCGTATGGAGAAAAAGAAACTGGAAGAGCATGGCTTTTACTCGTCTTCCGGATTGGAAAGATGCTCTTAAACGTTATTTGAAGGAAATTATGTAAACTGATGAATAAAAAAAATTCCAGACCAAAAGATCGGACAGCACAGAAGCTGTCGGATTTTGTCAAAGCCCTGACGTGAGGCACTTTGCTTTTTTTCTGCTGCTGAGTGCAGAAGCTGCAGCTTTATGTTCAGGATTATCTCTATGGAAATAATCTGATGATCTTTAATGATATCGGAAGTGATAGCTGGCAGCAGTATATCATGAATTATACCAGTATTATGTAAATCATCTGAGAGATGGAAGCTTTTCTCTCTGGGATTTTAATAACGGGCTGGGGATCAACCAGTTCAATTTTAACCTGTTTTGATCCGTTCCTGATGTTGCTTTACGGGGCCGGCGTTGTTCTGGGACCGGCACATATGCTTTCTGTATATCAATGTGATCCAGGTGCTCAAGATCATGGTGGCGGCATTTGCTTTTTTACTGGTTTCTCTCGCAGTTTTTCATTCATGTGCTGTCCAGGATGATCACATCTTATGCATATGCACTGAACGGTTTCCTCCTGGTGTGGGGACAGCACTATCAGTTTGGAACTGTCGTGATCTATTTTCCGCTGATGCTTCTTTCTGTGAAAAGTTTATTCAGAAGAAAAAGGGTGAGCACTGTTTTCGGTCATGGTATTCCCTGTGCGGAATCTACAGCGTTTATTTCCTACATATAATATTGTCTGGCAGCGACAGGACTGTATCTTGTGGGCAATTCTGATGCTGTACGGGCTTAGCTGGAAAAAGAGAGAATCAGAGATTCCTGCTTGGCTGTGCAGATGAAATGATCCTGGCAGAGTTCTTTTTGAATGTGTGCTTCCAGACTGGACAGTGACGGAACCGGGCTTCTGGATTTTCTGAGGCAGAGTGTTTTTACGCCGTATTCACGGAAGTTTTATTTGTCCATGCTCAAGAGGATGTTCTCAGGCAACTTACAGAATACGGCTACGGGCTGGCAAAGGACCGCAGCAGTATGTGATGAACTATTATGAAGATCCGGTTCTGTTCTGCTCGACGCTGGCTGTTTTTTTCTGAATGTACAGTTTTTCGCAGTCCTGCACAGAGCAGAGATGACAAAAACGTGCCAGAAGAGTCCTGTACGGGACGGCTGTCCTGATTTTTGCTGGTGTGGCACTTCCGATCGGTGGAATGGCATTTAATTATTTTGCTATTGCCGACGCAGCGTTATACATTTGTTCTGATGCCGATATTACTGCTTCTGATGCATGGATGTGGGATTATATGAAAAGGCGGACGGCTGAATCTTGTGCTGATCCTCGGAGTAACTGTCCTTATGGGATGGGCATACAGATGTGGATATGAACAGGCTGGTTCAGGAATATAAGACAAACATCCTGATCTGACAGTTACAGGGAATTCTGACAGCCCTGTGCCTGACGGTACTCTGCTTCCTGAAAGATACACAGATCCGAAATGTGGTCCTTGGATTTCTGGGAGTTGTGCTTGTTGTTAATGTGGTGTCTGAGGGAGGTACAAACTATCAGAATCGTGTGACGATGAAAAAAGCAGATGTTCGGCAGAAATGATGGAGCAGGAGAACAAAGCGTTATGAAGAGATGAAGACCTCAGAGGATAAAAGAGACAAAATACAGGGCAGAGCTGAAAAACCGCAGGATTTCTTCCGAAATGTACAGAGTTGATCTTAAGGACTGCTTAAACTATCTAAAAGAAAAAGATCCGACCTTCTATCGTGTGGAAAAGATTATATTTCAGGAACTGTCTCCATGGATTCATCCGGTCAGGGATATCGGGGAATCTCAACTATCTATAATTCTGTTATGAACGGAAATATCAAGGAGAATTTGTCGAAATCTGTTATCCGGAACTGTTCTTTGCAGATCATAATCATTATACCTTCTGGAATAATGTGGAAGATAACTGGCTGGCGGCTTTTCTCGTGAAATATATTCTGTCGGGAAACAGCGAACGGATGAACGAAGTACAGACTTCTGGATCAGGTAGGAAGCCTTTATATCCATGAGAATATACGGGATGCAGAGACTACATTTCTATTCACAGGATATCTCGGAGGAAAGTCTGAAAGAATTGTGTACAGAAGAAACCAGAAACTTCTGGGAGGCGATCGCACTGGAAGACGGGACAAAGATCCAGGATGTATCTGAGATCCGGAAACTGAAATCAGAAGAACAGAAAGCAGTGGAAGAAAGTTCTTCTGTGATGCTGTATGCACCGCAAGAAGGATTCTGTTGTCACAGGAAGCATCCATGCAGAGACGGATGGATATGCCATGTTTATGATTCCGTATGAAAAGGGATGGAGTCTTATGGTAGATGGAGAAGAGACAGAGCTTCTGCGTGGCGATATTGGTTTTTCTGGCGTGTAAAGTACCAGAGGGAGATCATACAGTTCTTCTTACCTTCCGGGCTCCGGGTCTTAGAGAAGGTGCGGTGGGAAGTATTCTGTGCTGGATTCTGTTTGCAGGAAGCAGGATACTGATCCTGTACAAAAAAGAAAAATCAGCGGTTGCCTGTCAGCGCATACCGCTGATTTTTCTTTTGGTGTTTCGTGGGCACTGTTTTATAAAAATACAGGTTCTTATGATTTCGCAATTTTGATGATCCTCCACAGAATCAGAAGGAATACTACGAGTCCGGCACCGCCGATCAGAATATATGGAAGATTGTTTGTGTTCTCAGAGTATGCTCTGGCAGCTTCAGATTCTGTTCGCTTTCGTGGTCGAAGGAAGTTGTCTCTTCCGGTACGTCCTCCATGACACAGTTCCAACGGCATTGCCGCCAAAGAAATACTGTCGGTATACTCGCCATCCTGAATCTCGCCGTCCTCAGTGGTGAGGCTGTCGGCTGTGGCACCAGTACAGGAACATAAACATCTCCTCCGGAAACCATATTGAAGTCGTTATTTCCAAGAGAAAGAGTCTGGAAATTATCGAACCCATAATCAAGAAGACTTCCCGCTTCCGTGGCAGTTGTTCGGAAGCACCCTGAAGGCCCGACTGCGATCAGAGGAGTATTGTTTTTTCGGCAGCACAGACGAGTGTGCTTCCAGATGGTTCGGTATAACCCTCTCTTCCGCCGAGACAATACTGATAGTAAGCAGCATTGGAGGCGGACATCATAGAAAAGTTGTTTTATGGACACGATCACCGCCGGATACGTTTTAGCAGGGATAGTATAGGAAGCAGTGCCGGCAATGGTCCGGAAGGATTCATTATCGATGGCTGCCTTCATGATAAGTGCCATGTCGTGTGCTGTCGTATGCTGGTTTCGTCCGGAAGTCCTGTTGGATTTGTAAAAACAGTATTTGTACATCAAGCTGTGCAGCACGGTCATTCATCATCTGTACAAAAGCGTCCACAGAGCCCCCGATATGTTCGGAAAGCTGAAGTGCGATATCGTTGGCGGAGGCTGGCATGATCGCATAGAGGCATTGTTCTATGGTAAAAACCTCATCAGCTGGGAGGAAATATTGGCACCTCCGTCAGTAACACCGGAAACACCGGTTTCTGTCATGGTAACCTGATCCGTGAGTTGACAGTTCTCCAGGGCAAGAAGAGGTCATAATCTTGACAGTGGCACCGGGATAAAGTACCTGATCCATATTTTTAGAATAAAGAACGTCTGTGGCGTCCTCCATGATCACAGCGGCGGAGAAGTGATCTCGAAGCCTGAGGCCATCCGGGAATACTGTTGGTGGTTACAGACGGAAGCATCCGTCTGCGTATCTGTGGTTGTTTCTTCCGCTGCAGAACCGGTGTCTGGAACATTAAAGAACCGGAAATTCCCAGAGCCAGAAGACCACGGCATAATCTTTTTAATTGCATAATCTATTCTCCTGTGACTGATAAAGTAGTATATTTTTGTTAAAGAAAAATACGTAACTGCGAGGATACTGAACAGTTACAAAAATACATATCAACTCTTATAATATCCCATTTTTCGACGCAATTCAAAAGCAGAATGACATAGCCCCTTGCAAAAATATACCAGAATGGTAAAATAAAGCCACTTATGAATAAAAATAGTGTAAATAAAAAGTCCGAGGACACATATATGAATAAAAAACAACAGGCTGTGGGAGGAATCCAGTGGGGGCGTATGCTTAAGAAACTGAATCCCTACACAATTCAAAAAGGATTCCGTTATCTGAAGCATTATGGTCCAAAAGAATTCTGGATTCGTCTGCATGAGCGTTTTGAACCGGAAGAAGTTCCGTATGGTCCGTGGTATGAGGCATATATCCCGGATGCGGCAGAACTTGAGAAACAAAAGAAACACAAGTTTGGCTATACGCCGCAGATCAGTGTCGCAGTACCGGCATTTCGTACACCGGAGGTTTTTTGCGTCAGATGATCCAGTCTCTTCTTGATCAGACGTATCCGAACTGGGAACTCTGTATTGCAAATGGAAGTCCTGAGGACACTGCAATGGCAGAATGTTCTTAAGGAATATAGTTCCAGAGACAGGAGAATCTGTGTCAGAAATCTGGATGAGAATCTGGAATAACGGGGAAATACCAATGCGGCAGCTTACCATGGCAGGAGGAGAATTTGTAGGACTTCTTGACCATGATGATCTTCTGGCACCGAATGCTCTCTATGAAATCGTAAAGAAACTCAATGAAGACAGGCAGCTGGATGTTGTTTATACAGATGAGGATAAGGTCACAACTGACCTCAGTGAACATTTCCAGCCACATCTCAAGCCGGATTTTAACCTTGACCTTCTGCGTTCCAATAACTATATCTGCCATTTTTTTGTGGCCCGTAAATCCATCGTGGATAAGGTGGGGGGATTTCGGCAGGAATTTGACGGTGCACAGGATCATGATTTTATTTTCCGCTGTGTAGAAGAAGCTTCCGGAAGAGTGGGACATGTACCGGAAATTTTTTACCACTGGCGCACACACAAAGCGTCGACAGCAGATAACCCTGCCAGCAAAATGTATGCATTTGAGGCAGGCAGGAGAGCAATCGAGGCACATCTTGGGAGAATGGGCGTTGAAGGCGAGGTAAGTCATACACCAGATCTTGGTTTTTCCGCGTGAAATACCCGGTTCATGGTGAACCGATGGTCTCTATCATCATTCCGAATAAAGATGAGAAGGAATCTTAAAGGCATGTATAGAGTCAATCTAGAGAGAAGACAGAATATCAGAATTATGAGATTTTGATCATAGAAAACAACAGTACATCGGAGGAGATTTTTCATTATTATAAAGAACTTTCCAGAGATCCGAAGATCCGTCTCCTCAGATGGAAAAAGAATTCAATTATTCTGCCATCAATAACTATGGGTGCGCCATGCAAAAGGCGAGTATCTGCTCTTTTTGAACAATGATGTAACGGTGATCACCCCGGGCTGGATCAAGGAAATGCTTGGTGTCTGTCAGAGAAGAGAAGTCGGGGGCAGTTGGCGTGAAGCTGATTTTCCGGATAATACGATCCAGCATGCAGGATGTGTAATCGGGATCGGTGGTATTGCAGGGCATATGTTTGTCGATATGCCGGCGAACAGGACGGATATCTTCACAAGGCTTCGATTCTTCACGATATGAGTGCGGTGACAGCTGCCTGTATGATGATGAAGCGCAGTGCTTTTTTGAGGAGGCTGGTGGTTTTACGGAGAAACTGTCCGTTGCATTCAATGATGTGGATCTTTGTCTGAAGGTACGTGAGAATGGAAGTCTGATCGTATATGATCCATATGTTCAGTTATATCATATGGAATCCAGGACAAGAGGGGCAGAGGACAGTGAAGCCAAGGTAAGACGTTTCCAGGAGGAAATTGAATATATGCGTTGCCAGTGGATCGATATTCTGAAAAAGGGTGATCCTTACTATAATAAGAACCTGTCTCTGACGAAATGGAATTACTCCTTCGACCGATCCGGGGAATGGGAAACATGGCAATAAGGAGAAATAATATGGAAGTATCGGTTGTCATACCGAATTATAACGGGATTGCGTTTCTGGACAGTGTGCTTGCAAGTCTGGAGGGGCAGACTCTCAAAAATTTCGAAGTTATCTTTGTAGATAATGGTTCTTCAGATGGAAGCTGCTCGTTTGTAGCGGGGAATTACCCGTGGGTGCACATCATCGAACTGCCGGAAAACTATGGGTTTCTGCCGTGCGGTCAATGAGGGAATCAAGGCATCCAGAGCACCCTATGTACTGCTGCTCAATAATGATACAGAAGTGAAGGAAGATTTTCTGGAAGAGATGACTGCTGCGATCCGGAGACACAAGAAAGCTTTTTTCCAGTGCACCAGGATGGTTCAGTATCATGACAGGGATCGTCTGGATGATGCAGGCAATTTCTACAATGCACTGGCTGGTCTTTTGCGAGAGGCAAGGGCAGGGATATCCATACGTATGAGAAGGAAGAACAGATATTTTCTTCCTGTGGAGGAGCGGCAATCTATCGAAGGAAGGTCTTTGAACGGATCGGTTATTTTGATGAAGAACATTTTGCCTATCTGGAAGATACGGACATCGGATATCGTGCGAGAATATACGGCTATGAAAACTGGTACGCACCGAAGGCAGTTGTCTATCATGTGGGAAGCGGCACGAGCGGATCCAGGTATAATTATTTCAAGACCAGATATTCTTCAAGAAACAACGTTTATCTGATCTACAAAAATATGCCGCTGCTTCAGATTATTCTGAATCTTCCGTTTCTTTTGGCAGGATTTCTGATCAAGTTTCTGTTCTTTGCTGCAAAGGGAATGGGAAAGGAATATCTGGCAGGTGTCAAAAAACGGTTTTTCTATCAGCCACAAAACCAAAAAGTACCGTTTTCGATGAAACATCTGTCAAATTATGCCAGGATTCAGCTGGAATTATGGAAGAATATTTTTCTGCGATTTACTGCATAAAATTCTGCTTACAGAGAAACTGATAAAATTTTTATAAAATAAAAATCTGGTATTTTATTGATTTTAAGAAATAACTATTATAAATATAAAACACACATAACTGTTCAGAAATCTCACAGTTACGAATCAAAATGCATTTTAAATTACCTTCTGAATAGTTACAAAAAAATGGAGAGGTGACAGAAATTGATTCAGGATAATCAGAAGAGTTTCAGTCGTCTCCAGATGCTGATAGATGCCGTTGTCATTGCAGCAGCCTATGTTGTTGCCTGGATGATCCGCTTTATAGGTCCGTTTGCATATTCTGCAGTCCGGGCACTGGCGTTCGAGCAGTATATGTTTGCACTGATCTTTATCATTCCGGGATATCTGCTGCTGTATCAGGCATTTACCCTGTATGAACCTCTGCATATGCAGGGAAGGCGGCTTGTGCTTGCCAATATCATCAAGGCAAATGTGCTGGGACTGCTTCTTGTTGTATTCAGTCTTTATATGATCGGTGAGCCTGATTTTCCAGACTTACAGTTTATATTTTTTGTGTTGTTAATATTTTTTATGGAATGGGGAGTCAGACTTCTGATCGATTCCCTTCTTAAAGATATGCGCAAGAGAGGGCTGAACCAGAAACAGATATTGCTGGTAGGTTACAGCCGTGCGGCGGAAGAGTACATTGACAGAATTATGCAGAATCCTCAGTGGGGATATATTGTCCGTGGAATTCTGGATGACAATGTGCCGGCAGGGACTATATATAATGGAGTAAAGGTGATCGGACGTATTGCGAATCTGACCGTGATCCTTCCTGCAAACAGACTGGATGAGATTGCGATCACATTGGGTTTAAGTGAATATTATCGTCTGGAGGAAATTGTCGGAATGTGTGAAAAGTCCGGAGTACACACAAAATTTATTCGGATTATAACAAGATCATTCCAACGAAGCCATATACGGAAGATATACTGGGACTTCCGGTGATCAATATCCGTTATGTGCCGCTGAGTAATACATTTAATGCCATGGTCAAGAGAACTATGGATGTTGTAGGTTCTATTATGGCGATTATTGTTTCTTCGCCGGTCATGCTTCTGATGTGTCCTCATCAAAGCAACATCACCGGGACCGCTTATCTACAAACAGAGAGAGTGGGACTTCATAACAAGACATTTCGAATGTATAAATTCCGTTCCATGGAAATTCAGCCGGAAGCAGAAGAACGCAAGGCATGGACCGTCAAAAATGATCGAGAGTTACCGGAATCGGTAAATTTATGCGAAGGACGAGCATTGATGAACTTCCACAGCTTTTTAATATTCTGAAAGGGCGACATGAGTCTGGTAGGTCCAAGACCCGAAAGACCGTTCTTTGTCGAAAAGTTCAGGGAAGAAATACCAAGATATATGGTCAAGCATCAGGTGCGGCCGGGTCTCACAGGATGGGCGCAGGTCAATGGATTCAGGGGAGATACATCTATCCGGAAACGAATTGACTGTGATCTGTACTATATTGAGAACTGGAGCATAGGATTTGACATAAAAATTTTGTTTCTGACAATTTTTAAAGGTTTTATTAACAAAAATGCATACTAAGTAAGAAGGAGAAAAGATGGCAGGAAAACGCAGATCAAAAAAGAAAAAGTACTTTTTGCGGTTGAGATCCTTGTACTTCTGGTATTTATCGGTGGACTTTATGTCTATAATAGCTGAATACCAAAACTGGACAAGATTCAGCAGCCAGTATTGGATGAGAGTAAAATCAAGGTGAACCAGGAAGTTCAGGATTCTATTAATTCCGAAACCTCTACGCTGACAGGATATACCACATATGCGTTATTTGGTATTGACCACCGTGACAAAAACACTGCTCTTGGCGGCGAAAACAGTGATACGATCATTATTGCGAGTGTCAACAATGATACCAAAAAGACGTAAAAACTTGCATCAGTTTATCGGAGATACACTTCTGAACATGGGATTCAGTGACAAGGAAACCTATTCCAAGGCGAATGCGGCATATGCGTATGGTGAGGCTGAACAGGCAATCACCATGCTGAATACAAACCTTGACCTGAATATTTCTGATTACGCGACCGTAAACTTCAATGCGCTGACAACCATTATTGATGACCTTGGCGGTCTGGATATGGATATGTCCTATGCAGAGATCGTTCATATGAATAACTACTGTGTGTAGAGACTTCTGAGGAAACAGAGAAAGGATTATACACCGATTGAACTGCCGGAAGAGCCGGAAGACATTGAGAAGATTCAGTATACCTATCATTTGAATGGTGTACAGGCGACATCCTATTGCCGTATCCGTTATACTGCAAGTCTTGACATGGGACGTACAGAGCGTCAGCGTAAAGTGATCCAGATGATCGTAGATAAAGCGAAATCAGCAGGACTGAGCACAATTTTCAAGATTATGGATGATGTATTCCCGATGGTAACTACTTCTATGGATAAGACAGAAATCCTTCAGATGCTTCCGACCCTGGTCGGATACAGCGTTAATGATACAACTGGTTTCCCGAGTTCTTTCAAGTTCTCCAATGTTAAAGGAAGCGTTATTGTACCAACTTCACTGGAATCAAATGTTATCGAACTTCACAAGTTCCTCTACGGAGATGAGGCATATACACCTTCAGCGACGGTACTTGCCAACAGCCAGAGAATTCTGGAGATCGCCGGCGGTGAGGCAAGCCTTGAGGATACACAGAAGGTAACAGAAGAGAATACTGCAAATGATAACGTCATCTTCGAAAATAACGGAACATCATGGAAGAAACAGCCGGAAGTGACGACAGCAGTGATAATACAGATTCCACCGGCGGCGGAGACAGCGGAACTACCGGAGGAGATGATTATACCGGTGGCGGAGACAGTGGAAGTGCCGGAGGAGATGACTACACCGGTGGCGGAGACGGCGGAAGTACGGAGGAGATGACTACACCGGCGGCGGAGACAGCGGAAGTACCGGAGGAGATGACTACACCGGCGGAGGAGACAGCGGAAGTACCGGAGGAGACGATTACACCGGCGGAGGAGAAGAATCTGGCGGAGGAAACGAATCTGGCGGTGGAGATGACGGCGGCTACACAGAACCGGATTATGGCGGAGATGGCGGCGGTGAGGATGTCGCTACAGAATCAGTAGAAGCAAGCCTGAAACGCAGTGTAATAATATAAGACGATTTAGAAGGGAATTTCTCAGGCAGGAATTCCTTCTGCTATAGATGGAGATTTATATGATGGAGAAAAACAACAGATGTGATCATTCCCACATATCATCCGGGAAGGGAATTTGAACAATTGATCGAACGACTTTATAAGCAGGACTGTCCGATAAACAAAATTATCATCATGAATACAGAAGATGCATTATGGAATAAAGAATGGGATGAGAAATATCCATTTCTGGAAGTTCATCATATCCCGAAAGCAGAATTTGATCACGGCGGCACCAGAAAAAGGCGGCAGGACTGTCTGAGATGCAGACATTATGGTATTTATGACACAGGATGCACTTCCGGCGGACAGGCATCTGCTTCAGAATCTGACCGAGGCACTGTATGCCGACGAACAGACAGGAGCAGCCTATGCCAGACAGCTTCCGAATTCCGAGTGTAGTTTTGTGGAGCGTTACACAAGATCTTTCAATTATCCGGAAATTTCTTCTGTCAAGAACAAAAGCAGATCTTCCGCAGTATGGGATTAAAACATACTTTTGTTCGAATGTGTGTGCCGCCTATGAAAAAGGATATTTTTGAAAACTGGGCGGCTTTTGTGGACCGGACGATTTTTAATGAAGATATGATCTATGCTGGAAATCTGATCCAGGCAGGATATAAGATTGCATATGCAGCAGAGGCGAGAGTGATCCATTCTCATAATTATTCCTGCATGCAGCAGTTTCACAGAAATTTTGACCTTGGAGTTTCGCAGGCAGAGCATCCGGAGATCTTTGCATCTGTGAAGTCAGAAGGAGAAGGGATCCGGCTGGTAAAACAGACATTTTCCTATCTTATCGCAAAGAAAAAATATGGCTCATCCCGGGTTTTATCATGCAGTCAGGATTTAAATATGCAGGATATTCTGGGAAAGAAATACAGGAAACTTCCATCAGGAGTTATCATGTGGTGCACGATGAATCCTTCTTACTGGAATGTGTGAGAAACACGCTTTTTTAACGGACTTATCACACTTTGAACACAATTCCTTGTTACACTGTTTTCATATAAAAAAAAGGGATACAGAAGGGAGCAGAAAGATGGACGATGAAAGTAGATGGAACCGGCTCTGCAGAATAAGAAGACAGTAGAAGATTCGAAATTGCCGCCTTCCTATGCACATTATCATATGCATCAGGGAACCTCGACACAGAAATCAGAGATTTCAGACAAAAAACCGACTCGTAAGAAACAGAGATCCAGGAACAAATTAGGCACTACGATCGGACTTGCAGTTGTATTTGGTCTGGTAGCGGGAATTGTTTTTCAGGGTGTAAATCTGATAACAGAAAGATTTCTTGTAACAGATACAGAACAGAAAAATCAGGTAGAGACAGCAGCAAAGCTTACGAAGGAAACTACAGCGATTCAAAAAGATACACAGAACAGTGTAGTTTCTTCTGAAGTTACAGGAAGCGTGGCGAGTGTGGCAAAGACCGCAATGCCGACGGTTGTGGCGATTACTTCTGTAAGCATTCAGGAGATTCCATATTATTTTTGGATTTGGCTTTTCGTCGAGAAGTACACAGCAATATTCCAGTGAGGGCAGTGGATCAGGTATTATCGTTGGGGAAAATGACGACGAACTCCTGATCGCGACCAATAATCATGTAGTATCCGGAGCGACGACTTTGAATGTGTGTTTTATGGGATCGGATGTTGTCAGTGCAGAACAGGAAACAGCAGAAACGGCCGCGGATGATTCAGCAGATATCAATGTAGAGGATGCTGTCAGTGCCAAGATCAAGGGAACAGATGAGACAAACGATCTGGCGGTGATCGCAGTTGCAAAAAGCAGATATTCCGCAGGATACACTTTCTGAGATCAAAATCGCACAGCTTTGATATCTCCGATGATCTTGAAGTTGGAGAGCAGGTTGTTGCGATCGGTAATGCACTTGGTTATGGACAGTCTGTAACTTCAGGATGGATCAGTGCACTGAACAGGACTATCTCCACAGATGATACGACCGGATCCGGACTTATTCAGACGGATGCGGCAATCAACCCGGGTAACAGTGGTGGTGCGCTTTTGAACATGAAGGGTGAGGTTATCGGAATCAATTCTGCCAAATTTGCAAGCAATGCAGTAGAAGGAATGGGATATGCTATTCCGATTTCCAAAGCACAGCCGATCCTGGAGGAACTGATGAGCCGTCAGACAAGAGACAAGGTAGACAGCTCGGAAGCGTCTTATCTTGGAATCAACCCGCTGGATCTGTCGGCAGAGGTAACAGCAATGTTTGATATGCCGGAGGGCGTTTTTGTAAGCAGCGTAAGCACAGGTGAGGCAGCAGATAATGCCGGAATCCGTAAGGGGATATCATTACAGGCTTTGATGGTCAGACAGTGACCGGCAGGGACGATCTTAATGATAAGATGAAGTATTATGCCGCGGGACAGACTGTGGATATTACGATCGCAAAGAGCGCAAAACGGGCAGTATGTGGAACAGACCGTGCAGGTAGCTCTGGGGAAGCAGACCTGACGCAGATTGAAGCAGGTGATTTGCAAAGCATTTTATAAAAACTTTAGTTTACACTTTGAATGGTTATGATATAATGGACGCATAGACTTCGGGTGGAATAAGGCTATAAAGATCTGTGCGTTCTTTGTTTTAAAAAGAACGAGAAAACCGAAAGGAGATAATGTAAATTATGTCAGACAAATATGACGATGAGATCATAGAGGAAGAAATCAGAGACCAGGATGATGATGACAAGCATGAGCCGGAGAAATTCTGTACGCTTTGCCGCAGATCAGAGAAGCAGGCCGGTAAGATGATCGATCTTCCGAATAACATACATATCTGTTCAGACTGCATGCAGAAGAGTTTTGACAGTATGAACCAGCAGATGAGCAGCAGCAATTTTAATTATAACGATCTTTTTAACATGCCGAATATCAGCATGATAGACTTAGGCAGTCTTCAAATCCGATGCAGCATCAGAAGGTCAAACCGAAAAAAAAAGAAAAGAAAGCCGAGCCGGTACTGGATCTTAAGAAGATTCCGGCACCGCATAAGATCAAGGCAACGCTGGATGAGTATGTGATAGGTCAGGAACATGCCAAGAAGGTTATGTCTGTGGCTGTATACAATCATTATAAGAGAGTTGCAACAGATACGATGGACGACATTGATATTGAGAAATCAATATGCTTATGATCGGACCTACAGGCTGTGGTAAGACTTATCTGGTCAAGACACTGGCGAAGCTTCTGGACGTGCCGCTGGCAATTGCGGACGCCACATCTCTGACAGAAGCAGGTTATATCGGAGATGATATTGAGAGTGTTGTATCGAAACTTCTGGCAGCGGCAGACAATGATGTGGGAGAAGGCAGAACATGGAATCATCTTTATTGATGAGATTGACAAGATCGCAAAGAAGAAAAACACCAACCAGAGAGATGTCAGTGGAGAGGCGGTACAGCAGGGAATGCTGAAACTTCTTGAGGGAGCAGATGTGGAGGTTCCGATCGGTGCCAACAGCAAGAACGCAATGGTGCCTTTAACTACAGTAAATACCAGAAATATCCTGTTTATCTGTGGCGGTGCTATTCCCGGATATTGAAGACATCATTAAGGAGAGACTGAACAAGCAGGCATCCATTGGTTTTTATGCGGACCTGAAGGATAAATATGATAATGATCCTCACCTTCTGGAGAAGGTGACCGTGGATGATCTTCGAAACTTTGGAATGATTCCGGAGTTCCTTGGACGTCTGCCTGTCATTTTTACCCTGAATGGTCTGAATGAGGATATGATGGTCAAGATCCTTTCTGAGCCCAGAAATGCAATTCTGAAACAGTATCAGAAACTGCTTGCGCTGGATGAGGTGAAACTGGAGTTTGATGAGGGTGCACTTCATGCGATCGCAGCCAAAGCAATGGGAAAGAATACAGGAGCCAGAGGCACTGCGTGCGATCCTGGAAGAATATATGCTGGATATTATGTATGAAATTCCGAAGGATGACAGCATTGGTACCAGGTAATCATCACAAAAAGAATATATCGAGGGAAATGGAGGACCACAGATTCTGCTTCGTGGACAGGAAGTTCCGCTTCTTCCACATAATGACTAAGATTCTATAAAAAGAGAGGGCTTTATTATGACAAAAGATTTTTTTGGCAGTTTAGGAGAAAACATTGACAAAGACAGCAAGAGAACTGAGCGACCGTGCAGAAGAAGTCTATGAAACACAGCGCCTCAAAAACAAGATCTCAGGAGAAGAGAGACAGATAACCAAAGCGATGGCAGATATCGGAAAATAATCTATAAACGATACAGAGATGGTGTTCCGCTGGCAGAAAAGAAGGCAATCTGTGAGCAGATTGATGAAAGAAGAGTACAGATTGACAAATACAAGGAAGAGATGAACGGTGTCAAAGGAACCAGGTTCTGTCCTTCCTGTGGGAATCCGCTTGGCAGAAACGATGCGTTCTGTTCCAAATGCGGTGTCCACCCGAGCCCGGAGCCGGAAGAAGCAGCCGGAGATACCGTGGATGGAACAGCTGAGGAGATTTATGAGGCAGAAGATACTTCCGATGAAGCAGATATGACAGAAGAAGTTTCAGGAAAGCGGATGTGACAGCCGGAACAGAAGAAACCGGGAGTAAAGTCAGCCTCACCAAAAGAGGAAGCAGTCGGTGAAGCCGAGACGGAAAAGGTTCCGGAAACAGAAACCGGTGTACAGGAAGAGAAATCTGAACAAATAAAGTTGACAGGAAATGACAGAATGCAGGACAGGACTTATTTAAAACAGAAATACAGAAAAATATCTGTGGCACTGATATCCAATCTTTTAATACTGGGAGTTATGGTGGCATTTATGCGTCCATCATTTGAGACAAAATGATGACATTGTTTTGGAAAAGAGCTTGGGAGTGGTTTGCGAGGCGTAAAGGATGCACACCTGGTATTTCAGAATTACGGGCTGGGTGTGATCTACCGGTTTCTGTACGCAGTGACAGGCAGACTGCCGTGGTACACGATTTTTCAGTATATGATCCTTTTGCGGCATTTACTGTGGTTACTTATGTGTTGATAAGCAGGCTGGGAGAAATTTCTGGTATGTGTCTTTTTTGTGATTCTTGCATGCGGATTTGGATATGAAGGATATATTCATCTGCAGTTCACCAAAACAGCGGGGATTGCAGCAGCAGCGGCAGTATTTCATCTTACTTTATCTGTTGGAGCAGGAGAAGTATTCCTGGTGGGGATTGCAGGAGGGATTTTACTGGCGGTCATCGCCTATATGTACCGGGAGGACCAGTTCTGGGCAAGCTGCGGTCTGATGGCAGGGGAGCAGGATTGTTGTTTTTGTTGATCTACGAAAGTACAGAATAAAAAGCTTCGCAGACTTGGAATCTGCGTTCTGACATTTGGAGTACTTCTTTTGAGTGTATTCGGTGTGGACAGGTGGGATTCTTCAAAGTACCGGAGTGCAGA